>Ga0194129_10004001_pt1 | contig 20027 bp, 19 predicted proteins | sample TA2KigCa35mmetaG_FD_150862 | JGI IMG/M metagenome (GOLD analysis project Ga0194129, IMG submission 150862) | Freshwater microbial communities from Lake Tanganyika, Tanzania - TA2015038 Kigoma Deep Cast 35m | ecosystem: Environmental > Aquatic > Freshwater > Lake | place: Tanzania: Lake...
TGCTGCAGGTGACGGGCTGGCAATTTCCGTCCGGCCAGAACCGCATCGCGACGTTCAGCCCCTGCTGAGCCGCGGGATCCTTGAAGAACTGGATGAAGGCGCCCTTCGCGTTGCCCCACTTGTTGCTGTCCTGCATCGACCCGCTCTTGTCGATCTGCAAGAACATCGACACCGGGATCTTCGTCGCCTCGTTCTCGATGCCCTGGCACTCCTCGAAGCCGTTCCCGCCGCCGCCGCTGGTCGTCGAGGGGTTGAACGTCGCGCCGGTGCTCGACACCACCGTCGTCCCGCCGTCACCGCCACCGAGCCCGATGGTCAGCGGGGCGCCGATGCTCCCCGTGCATGCGGCAACGAGCGCCGAGCCTCCGATGAGCAGCGCGAGGCCGGGAGCAAACGTCCGGAGGTGCAGGAAGGAGTTCGACATTCGGGTATTCTCCAACCGGCTTGGGGTAGCAGGATTCGAGCCACCTTGGGTTGAGTCCCCGACGCGCCGACCGAACCTTGAAATCGTCGGGTTGAGCGACTGGGACCGCGCCATGAACGAGCGAACCTGGACGCCAAGACGTCCACCTGGATCTTGTGAGGTCCATCCTGCCCGCGAGGGCAAGTCGATGCTTCGTCCGACCCCCGACCGTCCGGCCGGCCCTGAATTCGGAACCCCGGGCCGCGCTTCAGATGCGGTTCAGGTTTTCAAGGGCCGCGGTCGCAGCCGCCGCGGCGTAGTCGATCTGCGCCTCGGAGCCCGCCATGATCAGACGACCCGTCGCACCCCAGACGATGACGTCGATGAGTTTCACGCTCGCGGCCTTCAGCGCCTCGTTGCACGCGATCGAGAGGTACGCGGCCGGCTCGGCTTCCATGATCAGCACGGAGTCACCGGCGACGACCATGTTGCCTGACGAGTTGCCGGTGAACGCGATCGCGTGGTCCTGCTCGATTGACCGGATAATCTTGTTCTGGAGGATCTTGCACTTCGCGCGGTCGGTGACCTTGAGGCCCGACGCCGACAGGACGGCCTCGCCCGCTGCGAGCACCTCACCCTGGTCGTGATGGTGGACCTGCATCATGCCGAACACGCGCTCGGTGATCATCGCGCCGAGGTGCACGCGCGTCGCCTTGAGGGCCTGGTCGATCTTCGCGTGAATCTCCATGGCCGGAGCGATCTCGACGAACAGCGCGGCGTCGTACTCGCGCGGGTCGTACACGCGGTTGGTCTTCGCCATGTACTGGGCGAGCTGCTGCTGCAGCGAGTCGATGAACACGTACGCGCGGAGCTGGAAGCCAGTCGTCTCTGCCATGGGAATTCCTCTCGAGGGGCGGAAGGTTAGTACGGGTGGGGTACCCGGCGGTAGCCCTAACAGGAGCCGCGTTGCCGGTTCATCGGGAGCGCCATCAGCGCCTCAGAGCAGGGCCATCAGCGCCTCTCAGAGCAGGGCCGCCAGCTCGTCCAGGATGGCTTGCGTCACCTCGCTCGACCGGGCGGCGTCGGACTCGCCGACGAGGTCGAAGGTGAGGGGCCGCCCCTTCGCGCAGACGCGCTTCACTGCCTTTTCGATGGCGTCACCCGCACGCGCGAGCTCGGGGGCGTCCTTGCGGTTGCCCAGCCAGCGCAGCGCCTCGGCGGTCGAGAGGATCATCGCCATCGGGTTCAGCTTGTCCTGGCCGGCCTCGCGCGGCGCGGAGCCGTGGATGGGCTCGAACATCGCATGCTCGTCCCCGACGTTGCAGCCCACCGCCATGCCCATGCCGCCTTGAAGGACGCTCGCGAGGTCGGTGACGATGTCGCCGAACATGTTGGTGGTGACGAGCACGTCGTAGTGTTCCGGCTGCGTGATGAGCCACTGGGTAAGCGCGTCGACGATCGCGATGTCCTTCTCGACGTCGGGATAGTCGGCACCGATCTCGTTGAAGACGCGCGTGAAGAGCCGGCAGCCCTCGAGCACGTTGTTCTTCACGATCGCAGTCACGCGCTTTTTCCCGTCCTTCGGTGCGCCATTGCGCTTGCGTGCGAGCTCGAACGCGAGCCGGATGACGCGCTCGGATGCGGCACGCGTGATGACGCGGGTGTCGGTCGCGAGCAGGTCGCGGCCTCCGGGAGCGAGGACGCCGCCCATGCCGCAGTACAGGTCCTCGGTGTTCTCGCGGATGAACACCATGTCCACGTTCTCGGGCCTCCAGATGCTGGTCGGCACGCCGCTGATCCGGGTCTTCACGCCGTGGTAGAGCTTGACGGGGCGGATGTTCGCGTAGAGGTCGAGCTTCGTGCGATTGCCGATCACCGGGGACCAACCTGCCATTTTCCCGTCCGCCATCGTCACCGGACCGCCGCCTTGCGGAGCGGGCCATCCGACTGCGCCGAGGAGAATCACGTCCGCAGCGCGGCACTTCGCCTCGGAGCCTTCCGGCCAGTCACGACCGTGCTCGAGGTAGTAGCGGCCGCCGCAGGGGATCTCGTCGACTGCGAACGTCGTGCCGGTCTTCGAGGCGACCAGCTCGAGCACCCGCTTCGCCTCGGCCGCGACCTCGGCTCCGCCGCCGTCTCCCGGGAGCACCACCACCGAATGCGTCTTACCCATGGCGCGCGGTTTTCGCGCGACGGGTCGAGCCCGTCAAGTCAGGCGGCGTGGCGTGCGGCTCGGAGGGCGTCGCGGTAGGCCTCTTCGAGCGCGACGAACGCCGCCATCGAGCCTCCGCGGTCGGGGTGACGCTCGAACGCGAGTCGTCGGAATGCCCGCTTGATGTCGTCGATCGAGGCGCCCGCGTCGAGTCCGAGCTCCCTCAATGCGTGACCTACGGACCCGTAGGTTGCGGCGCGGCGGTACGCGTCGATGCCATGGGCGACCCGCCGCGGCGCGGGTGGTGGCAACGCATACTCGGCCTCGAAGGCGGCGCGCTCGGCTGCTTCGGCGGCGCGGCGTCGAGCCGACTCGGCACGCATCGCACGCTCCAGGATTTGCTCGAAGGCCTCGCCGGTCATCGACGAGGGTGAACGGTCCGCGGGCTCGGTCCTTGAGCCCCCTCGTCGGCTGCGGTGGCGCTCAGAGCCCGCAGGCGGACAGGTGCACGTCGCAGTCGCCGTTTTCGATGTGCGGCTCCATGCAGCCGTAGAACGCGTCGAACTCCGCGCGGCACGCGTTTCGCAAGCAATTCGGCGCGTCGTCCTTGCAGGCCCCGAGGCATTTCGCGAGCGCGGCGCCGTCCTCGAGGCAATAGCTCGGGGCACACTTGCCCACCCCGCGAATCAAGCAATCCGCGCACTGGCCCCCGCCCACGGTCGAGCAGTCGAAGAAGCAGCCCGCGTCGCCCTTCTTGCACGTGGCCTGGCAGGTCTCGAACGAGCCGCACCGGAAGTCGGGCGCATCGATTGGAACCTGAATCCCGATGAAGAGCAGGCACATCTCGTCCAGCGTGCCTTCGCCCCAGGTCACGTCGGTGGGCATCTTCTTTGAGCCACCGAGGATGGGCTGGTTCTCGGCGGAGTTGTCGTAGGTGCACCGCAGCCGCAGGCCATCGCCCTTTTTCACGGGCACCGCGGAGGACGCGGTCAGCGCGTAGGTCTGCTGCCAGTCGAAGTCCCAGCGTGGGATGTCGATGAGGCACGTCTCCTTCGAGGCTCCGCGCGCGGGCTCGGCGGGCTCGAGGCTAGCCTCGATGGTCGTGCCGAGCAGGTGCATGTGGGGTGCCAGCGAGACGAGCGTGCCGTCGGTGGGGATCCGAAAGAGCCGCTCCTCGACGCTCGCCGGATCGCCCGCCGGGACGGCCATCCCCAGGTGGGCCATCGGCAGCAGCTCGACCCGGTGCGTGGGCTTCTCCTGGGCCGTCCAGAGGCGCACCTTCGAGCGCTCCGAGGGCGGCTTCGCGCCACCGAGCGCGATCGTGTTGTAGTGCACCTGGAGGACGACCTTCGAGCCCTTCGGGATCACCATCGCGGAGCCGGGCTGCGTCGGCACCGTCACCGAGCCGGGGACCCAGGCGCCGAGGGTCGTCAGCACCCCGCCGCCGGGCCCACCAAAGCACGTGTAGCCGGGGCCATCCTCCGCGGCGTCGAGCTTCTCGATCGCTGCGAGGCTCGTCGGGGGAATCAGAAACAGCAGCGCGTGATGGACGATCCGCGAATCGCCGGGCAGGACGTTCGTCGCGCGGAGGTAGGTCTCCGCCTCGAATTCTTGCGGCAAGACGAAGCAGCGGTAGTCATCGGTCGCCGACTCGCTCGGCGCATACGCTTCCGTAGGTTCGACGACGACGTCGGGCTCACCGAGGGGCTCCGGTGCCTCGATCGCGCGCGGCCCCGGGTAGGTCGCCGGTGCCCCTTGCGGCAGCCCCTGCTCCTTCCACGCGGTGAGGAGTCCGAGCTCGTCGGCCGAGAGCCGACGTTCGTAGGCGAGGTCACGGCAGCCCTCTTTCGGGAGCCAAGGGGGCATGCGTCCGGACTCGATCGCGTCGAGCGCGCTCGTCACCCAGGGCGGCGCGCCGCTCTGCCACTCCGCGGGGTCGAACTGCATCGAGAACGAGCCGATGCCATCCGCCTGATGACACCCGATGCACCGGCTCTCGAAGATCGGCCGCACGTGCGCGTGGTACTGCACGACCCCGGGCGGAATCGCCTCCGAGGAGGCGGTCTCGGAGCAGGCCGCCACAAGGCACGCGATGAGTCCCAGCGAGAGGGCCAGCGCGGACCGCCACGAGGATGGATGACCGAACGCCATGACGGCGAGGCTAACACGCCGCCATGGCTCTTCGGCCCGCGAGCGTCAGGCTCAGCGAATCGGGATGGGTGCGGTCGCGGTGACGGCGACCACGTTGTCTCCCAGCTCGCCGCCCAGCGCTTCGGTCGTCAGCTCGGCGTAGAGGTTCGCGAGGCCCGGCTCGGCGTCGAAGTTCTGGCCGAACACGATCCGCGGGGCCTGATAGAGGGGATGCGGCTCGCCATTCGGCTGCAGGTCGGGCTCCTCGAGGACCGCGCGCGCCTCGACGTCGAGGTCGTAGAGCGTCGCGCGGTGGTGCGTCGTGAAGGACAACCGGCCGTCCATGAACACGTTCGGGCAGCTCTCCTTCCGAAGCTCCCAGGCGACGTCGTTCGCCTTCGGCGTCGTCCACTCGGCGCCCGGGAAGAAGTCGTCGTTCAGGTAGCCATGCCGGAGGTCGTACGAAGCAAACCGCTCCTTGAGGACGGTGACCACCTCCTGCATCTGGTGGGTTGCCGGGTCACCCTCCTCGACCATGCGAAGCGGGAGGCCATGCGAGGCGACGAGGATGCAGACGTCCTTCGAGTTCGCGCCGGGGAAGGACGCCTTGACGTCGCGCTCGATCACGTCGCCGAGGAGCTTGCGGAAGCGCTGGTCGCTCGAAAACTCCTTCACCATCAGGACCTCGGGCTTCCAGTCCGGGTGATGCTTCAGGTACTCGGCGGCGTCCTGCATGTGCTCGCCGCCGGTCGCGAGCGAGTACTGCGCCCCCTTGTTGAACATCACGATCTTCCGGACGCCGTCCTTGCGCATGGCGTCGAGCGCCGCGGGGATCGACGGGTTCGTGAAGTCACACCCGAGGTAAGCCTTGCCGTTGATCCCGCGCGCGCGCAGCGCCTTCGTCGCCGCGTTCACCTGGAGCATCGCGTTCTTGCGGTAGTGGGTCGCGCCGATCTGGTCGTACTGCGAACGTACGGTGTCGTATGAGAGCTGGTAGGCGAGATCCGACAGCGGGGGACGAATCCAGTCGGGGAGGGGGATGCCGTCGTTCTTCAGGAACGCCGACTTGACGTAGTGCTCGAGCTCCGTGTCCGGGTCGTCGATGTCGCAGTGCGAGGCGAGCATCACGCCGACCTCGGGTTGGATGACGTCGGATTCACTGGATCCAATCGAGGATTCATCGCTGAGGGTGCATCCGGTGACGAGCAGCGTGGCGAGGCCGGCGAGGGCGAGCTTGGTGGTCATGACGGGTAGGGCTCCTTTTTGCTGGGGCGAGAGTTGGTCGGCGGAGGCGTCGTCGTCGTCTTCCGCGTGACGCCCTTATGACGTCCTCGCAGGGCCTGGTCAATGGGTTTGCATACGAACGCGTATGCAAAAGTCTGTGCACAAAAACGCGAACGGGAGTGCTTCGTATGCGCTCCCGCTGCAATTTTCGACAGGCCCTCGCCTGCGTCCTCCGGCTCGACTCCCCGCGATTGAGCCGCCGCCCCGCGTGCGGCTACTTCGGCTCGGGGATGATCACGACGTCGTTGATCGGCGTCGCGTTCATGCCGCCCGGGTAACCGTACGAGACATTGGCGGTGAACTGCGTCGTCTGGTCGGTCCCCCAGCCCCACACCCAGAGGCCGAATGGCGCGGTGCTCTTCATCTGCCGTCGGCCCGTCGAGCAACCACCGACGTTCTGGAAGTTGCCGGTGATGAGGTCGACGCGCGTCCATTCGTATGCGCCGACCTTCTGCCACCCGACGAGCTTGCCCGCGCAGTCGAGCACGACGTCCTGGAAATTGCCGTTCTTGTCGGGGCGGCGCACGACGACGAGGTTCGTCTCCGGATACGTGGGATCGGTGAAGAAGACGTATTCGCGCAGGTACTGCTCGACGGGTACACCGATCACCGTGTCCGAGTCACCGTGGTCCGTGACGCCCTGGATCTTGTCCCAGCCCGAGCCGCTCATGTGCTGGAACAAGATCATCGGGTGGTCCTTGTCCTGGCTCTTCACGACGAATGGAGTCCCCGTGATGAACTCGACCACCTGGCCGCGGTTCAGCGTGGCGGGGCCGCCCACCGGCGGATCCCAGGTGAGCTGCGTTCCGTCGACCGCACCGATGATGCGCCAGACTGCAGGCTCGCCGCCGCGTGGGCGATGCATGACGCCGACGTACTCGCTGCCCAGCGCGGGGACGGGCGGGACCATCTGTTCGCTGTGGTCGCAGTAGAACACCCCCTTGGGGATGAACGCGCAGACGTGGCCCGCCATGAAGCCGACGGGCTTGTCGGACTGGAGCACGCTCCCGGTGAGGTAGGTTCCCTGCGAGAGTTGCGCTTGCTGACCCTTGTTCAGCATGAACTCGATCGGCTGGTTCGCCGGACCGCTCGGGAGCCCACCGCCACCCTGGACCGGATTCACCGGCAGCAACGTCACCTTCGTCGCGTCCTGGGAGGCGACGATCGTCATCGTCGGATTCGCGACGTCGTTCGCCTCGTAGGCGTTGACCGCGACGTAGTTGGTGCCCCATGCGCTCGTCGGCAGCAGCAAGGACGCGCCGGTCACGGCCGCGCTGCCGCCGCCGTACGGGTTGATCTGGTACGCCACGACGGGCACGTCCGAGGTGATGTGGAAGGACTTGCCGACCGCGGTGCCCGCGATGCGCGCGGCGGTCGTGGGGACTGCCGCCGGAACGGGGCAGAACGCGGCGCCCGAGCCGGGGGTGCCCTGCTCGCCGGCGAGGAACAGGATCACGACCTCTCCCGGTGGGACCCCCGCAGCGGGATCGTAGACCTTGTACTGAAGCGTCGGCCCCGAGCCGCTCGTCGTGTAGCCGAAGAGTCCGGTGTTGATCACCTGGGAGCCGAACGAGACGTCGATGTGTGCCGGCGTGTTCCAGGTGTTCGCGATGAAGGCCGCGAAACAGTTGCCTGCGTAAGCATCCATCAACGTCGCGTAGTACTCGCAGCCCACCGAGAGCTTGTTGTCGATCGCGGCCTGGCACGCGTTCTTGCAGGTCGCGGTGGCGGGGTCGCAGCCTTCGACCCCCGTGCACGTCTCGACGACGCTGCCGTTGCAGTCGAGCACCGAGTGGAAGTCCGAGGAGCAAGGTTGCTCGCACGGCCCACCGCTGCCTCCTGAACCTCCGACGTTCAACCCGCTGAAGGTCGTGCCGTCGGTCTGCGTCGCGACGCCACCGGAACCGCCGGTGCCGCCGGACGACGTCTGTGCGCCGCGGAATTTCGAGCTCGTGGCGGAGGAACAGCTCGCGGCGAGCGCGACGGCTGCCGACATGACCAAAGCAAACCGGGCCAAGCTGGACATCCCCGCACGGTATCAGGTCAGCGTGGGCGGCGCATCGCCTCGAACGCCTCGCGTTCCGTCGAGGTGAGACGCTCGGGGACGTGCACGTCGACCGTGACGAACAGGTCGCCCCGTCGCGCCGAGCCCAGCGTCGGGAGGCCATGACCTCTCACGCGCAATGCGGTCCCCGGTTGCGTGCCCGGCGGGACCTCGACGTCGATCGTCTCCTCGAGCGTTGGGATGCGAAGGCTCGTCCCGAGGACGGCGTCGGCGACCTCCACGCGAACGCGCCGACGGAGGTCCGAACCGGAGCGGGAGAAGACCGGATGAGGCCGTGAACGCACGACGACGAGAAGGTCGCCCGGCCTGCCGCCCGGCGCGCCGATCCCTCGCCCAGGCACCCGCAGGATGGCGCCGTCGTCGATTCCCGGGGGCAGCTGCACGACGACCGAGTCGCTCACCTCGACGTCCCCGCTGCCCTTGCAGGTCCCGCACCGCCGTCGCACCTTGACTCGGGGCTTCGGCCTCTTCGCTTCCGCGTCGTGATAGCCGGTGCCCTTGCATGCGGGGCAGCTCGCCGGGCGCGTGAACGAGACGCGCGCGTCCGCACCCGTTGCGACCGTCTCGAGACCGACCTCGAGATGCGTGTGAATGTGGCGTCCGAATGGCCCGCCGTGCCGAACGCCGAAGATTCGCTCGACCCAGTCGCCACCGAACCCCGTCGCGTCGAACCACGCACCGATGTCGGTGCCGCCGAACAGGTCCTCGGTCGAGTACGCTTCTGCGGCGCGTCCGCGCGCGTCGTAGGCAGCCCTCTTCTCGGGGTCACCGAGGACGGCCTAGGCGGCGGCGATCTCCTGGAAGCGCTCGACGGCCGCGGGGTCCTTGTTGCGGTCCGGGTGGAAACGAAGCGCGAGCTTGCGGAACGCTTCCCTCCCCGCGCGCGGGTCAGCGTGATGGTCGACGCCGAGGACCTCGTAGTAGTCGGGCGAGGCGGACCGCGTCATCCGTGAGCCCTCGGCGAATCAGGGCCCTCACGCGCCTCGTCGGAATCGGGCATCGACGACCTTCTCGCCGGCGGCACCGTCGCCTTGGGCCGCGCGCTTCACCTCGCTCTCGGGAGGGACGGAGGCGTAGATCGCACGGCCGGCCTGGTCGAGGGAAGCTTCCAGCTTGCGTGTGACCTCGATCAAGTTCGAGGCGTCGCGCTTCGACAGGGGGCCCCGCAGGTCGGTGAGCGCTTGCTCGAGCGTTCCCCGCAGGGTGCCGTCGAGCTTCGAGCCGTGGTCCGCGAGGAAGCGCTCCGTCTGGTAAGCGAGCGCGTCGGCGGCATTCAGCCGCTCCACCTCGTCGCGGCGCTTTCGGTCGTCGTCCGCCCACTTCTCCGCCTCGTGAATCATCCGCTCGCGTTCTTCGCGGGCGAGGTGCGTCGAGCCCGTGATGCGCCGCGACCTGGATTGCCCGGTGACCTGCTCGCGCGCCAAAACCTCGAGCAGTCCACTCGCGTCGATGTCGAAGGTCACCTCGATCTTGGGTAGCCCGCGGGGCGCAGGTGGGAGCCCCTCGAGGTTGAAGGTGCCGAGGGACACATCGTCGACCGCGAGGGCGCGCACACCCTGGACGACGTGAACCGTGACGGCCGTTTGGCGGTCCGCTGCGGTCGTGAACACCTACGACTTTCGAACGGGGATCGGCGTGTTGCGTTCGATCAAGGGCGTCCCCACGCCACCGAGCGTCTCGACCCCCAACGTGAGAGGCGTCACGTCGACGAGCACGATGTCGTGGAGCTCGCCGCCGAGCACGCCTGCCTGGACCGCGGCGCCGCAGGCCACGACCTCCATCGGGTCGACGCCGCGCTCGGCCTGCCGCCCGAACAGGCGCTCGAACAGGTCGCGCACGATGGGCATGCGGGTTGGACCGCCGACGAAGACCACCTTGTCGATGCTGCTGATGGGCTTGCCGAGGTCGCGGAGCGCTTGCTCGACAGGCGCTCTGCAGCGCTCGAGCACCGACCCGACCTGGTGCTCGAGCTCGGCGCGCGTCATCTCGACCTCAAGGTGCAACGGCTCGCCATCGTGTCGTCCGAGGAAGGGAAGGGCGATGCGCGTGGAAGTGCTCACGGACAGCTCGATCTTCGCAATCTCCGCGGCCTCCTCGAGTCGCAGCATGGCCATTCGGTCCTGCTTGACGCTGGTGCGGCGCCCCTCGTCTACGTGCTGCAGCAGCCATTCGACGAGGAGGCTGTCCATGTCTCGTCCGCCGAGCTGCGTGTCGCCGCTCGTCGCCTTCACCTCGAAGACCCCGGCGCCGAGCTCGAGGACGGTCACGTCCAGCGTGCCGCCGCCGAAGTCGATCACCGCGATGCGAGCCTCCTCGCTGAGGCGGTCGAGGCCGTACGCGAGCGCCGCGGCGGTCGGTTCGTTCACCAGGGGGATGGCCTCGATGCCGGCGAACGCGCACGCGTCCTTGGTCGCGGTTCGCTGGTTGTCGTCGAAGTAGGCGGGCACCGTGACGACGGCCTTGTTGACGGACGCCCCAAGGAACGCCTCGGCGTCTCGCTTGATCTTCTGAAGCAGGAACGCGGAGAGCTGCTCCGGACTGAACTCCCGGCCGCGGAGGGTGACGTGCTGCCGCGTCCCCATCCGTCGCTCGAACCCCGTCGCGGTCCCCTCGGGGTTGCTGGCGGCTTGCCTCCGGGCCGGCTCACCGACGAGAAACTGCCCGCCTTCGGTGAACGCAAGTAGCTCGGAAACGCCGTCCCGCCGAGCGTGATCCCCTCGGAGCTCGGGATGATGACCGGGCGCCCGTCACGGAGCACAGCCGCGGCCGAATTCGATGTTCCCAGATCGATGCCGATGACCGCCATGCACCGCCCTCGATGGGCAGCGCATCAAGGGGTGTGCCGAGGGGCGAGCGTCATGACGTCAATCCATCGAGGCCGTGACGTCCATCCAAGAGTACGACCTTCGTCAAGGAGCATGACGTCCATCAATATGAACGAGCCGTCGTCACGACTCGTCAGCGAGCAAGCCGCGCTTCGAGGCCAGCTCACCCACGGCGAGCATGACGCGCAGCAGGTCGCGGCGGCTGACGGCGCCGACGAGCTTCACGCCGGCTTGGTCGAACACCGGCAACACCTGGACCCCGGGTCGACAGAGGCGCTCGCACGAGCGAAGCAGCGTGTCGTCGAGCTGCACGGCGGTCGAGGGCTTGAGCATCGCGCCAGCCACCGACTGAGCGAGGATCTCCTGAACCGTCTTGTCCTCCGGGTCGTAGCGCAGACCGCCCTTCGCGCCCGGGTCGTGCCGAAGCTCCATCGGTGGGAGCGTCATCTGGATCGACACTTCGGTGAGGATGCCTCGAACCTTGTCGCGCTCGTTCAGCACCATCACGTAGTCGAGCTTTTTTCGCTCGAAGAGACGCACGGCATCGACGAGCCGATCCTCGGTTCGGATCGTGACGACGTTCTTGTTCATCACGTCCTTTACGCGCGCGAGGAAGGTCCCGATCAGCACGTCCGTGGGCTGGGTCTGGCTCGCGCTCCCGATGAGATCGACGAGGCGAGTCGGCTCGGCCTCGCCCGCGCCGGTCTCGCGCGCGCGTCGGAGCGTGTCGAGCCGCAGGAAGCTCCGGACGATGTCGAGGGTGTTCAGCGCGCCGAGGTATTCGTCGCTCGTGCCAACGACCGCGGCGGTCTCGAGGCCCTCCTTGAGCATGCGGCTCACGGCCTCGAAGAGCGGGGTCTCGGGCTTCAAGGTCGGAACTCCGCGCGTGAGGACGCGGCTCATGGGGCCCTTCAGGACCTTGTCGTCGGAGGCGAGCTGGCTCGCGGTCGCGGCGTAGCTCGAGAGGGCGACGGCGATGTCCTTGCGCCGCGCGGACCCGACGACGATGCGCTTCTCGACGCCCTTCTTGTCCTCCTCGGTGACGATCACGGGGAGGTCGTCGAGGCCCTCCTCGATCATCCGAGTCCAGACGACGTTGACCTTCTCCTCGAAGGACACCGGGACCAAGTTCCGGTCCATCAGGTCGCTTGCGGTCCGAACGTAGCGGTAAAAGATCTCCTTGCCGCTTGAGAGCCGGTCGAGCATCTCGATGAGGACGCTGCCCGTCGACTCAGTCATGACCGAGACCTCGGGAGATCTGGTTTCGGAGGAAGTCTCCGTCCCGCACCGCGTGCGCGTCGGCTCGAACCGACAGGCAGGTCGCACGCACCGCGCGGCCGAGCTCGTCGACCTGCTGCTTCAAGATCTCGTAGCGGGCGAGCAGGTCACGGCTCTCCGTCAAGGCGCGTCGCTGACGCAGACCCTCGCGGATGGCTCCGACGAGCTCTTCGTCCTTCCACGGCTTCACCATGAAGCGGGTGAGCAGGCCTTCGTTGAACGCGGCGGTGACGTGCGAGAGGTCGACCTGGCCCGAGAGGAGGATCCGGACTGTGTCCGGCGACCGACGCCGGACCTCTTGCATCAGCTCGAGGCCCTTCATCCCCGGCATTTGCTGATCGCTGACGAGGACGTCGATGTCGTGTTCTCCGAGGAGCTGGAGCGCCGCGGCGCCACCGTCCGCGACATGAAGCTCAATGTCCGGCTCCTCCATGATGAGGTGCCGGACGGCCTCTCGGACTCCTGCCTCGTCGTCTACGAACAATACCGTTGGCACGTTGCCTCCAATGTCGACCGCCGGATCCTAGTCTCGTCGTGCTCGGACCGGTTGGCCAATTTTGGCAGCCTCGTCCGACACGCCCCGCGACGTTCGCTCACGACCGCCGCAAGAGCACCATGACGCAGCGGTTGCCGCCGAGCGCGACGAACTCGAGATCGTACGTCAGCCCGTCCTCCGGGATGGTCCCGTTGCGGGGCTCACCGTTCGCGATCGCGTTGTCGACGACGGGCACGAGCGACGTCGGCAGGACGGTCTGCAGGTGATCGCCGACCGAGGGCGGGATCGGCTGGTTCATGAACGTGCGGCCCTGCTCGTTGATCGCGAGCAAGTGCCGGTTCGCGTCGAAGCCGAAGAGCGCATAGGGGAGGCGCTCGAGGAACTGGTGCGCCGCGAAGAGCTGGCTCGAGTCGACGTCGACCATGCTGATCCGGACGCGCTCCTCGAGTTCCTCGTTCTCCCGCTCGAGCTCCTGGTTGCGCTTCGCGAGCTCGGCGAGCATGCGCTCGTTCTCGACCTCCTTATTGTAATGCGCCACGGCCTCGATCAAGGCGCCGAGGAGCTTCTGGTCATTCCAGGGCTTCGCGAGGAACCGGTCGACGTGGCCCTCGTTGATGGCCTCCATCACCGCGTAGGTCTCGGCGTAGCCGCTGAGGATGAGGCGGCGCGTCTTCGGGTAGAGCTTGTGGACCTCGCGGAGCAGGTCGACGCCGGTCATGCCCGGCATGCGGTAGTCCGAAAGCACCAGCGCCACCGGGCCGCGCTCCTTCAGCACCTCGATCGCTTCCGGGCCGCTCGACGCCACGATGGGCGTGAGCTCGGAGTCGGCGACCATGTGCTGGAGGGCGACGAGCACGCCCTCCTCGTCATCGACGAACAGGACGACGTTGTCGTGGCGTGGGGCCGGGGCGTTTCGGCGTCGTGGGATCGCGCTCATCGTAACCTCTCGGATGCAGGCGGAGCTACCGAGTCAGGGGCGCTCGTCGTGGCGGGGTTGCGAAGTGGCAACTTCACGGTGAAGGTCGTGCCCTTGCCGAGCTCGCTATCGACCGTGATCTCGCCGTCGTGCTGCTGGATGATGTTGTAGACGAGGTTGAGGCCGAGGCCGGTCCCGACGCCGACGGGCTTCGTGGTGAAGAACGGGTCAAAGATCTTCGCCTTGTGCTCGGCCGAGATGCCGCAGCCCGTGTCGGTGACGGTGGCCTTCACCCAGCGGCTCGTCGCCTCGGTGCGGATCGTGATCGTCCCCTTCTCCGAGATGGCCTGCGCCGCGTTGACGAACAGGTTGACGAACACGCTGACGAGGCGGCCCTTGTTTCCCTGAATGTCCGGGGTGACCGAGAGCTCCTTCTTGACCTCGGCCTTGTACTTGATCTCGTTCCAGCCGATGTTGAGCGAGGATTCGATGACGTCGTTGATGTTGATCAAGGCCTCGATGTCTTCGTCGTTCCGCGCGAAGGAGCGCAGGTCGTCGACGATGTGCTTCACGCGGCTTGCGCCTTCCTTGCAGCGGCTCAGGAGGTCCGGGATGCTCGCGATGGCGAACTCGATGTTCTGCGCTTGCCACTGGCCGTCGAGCTTGTCGAGATGCTCACCAAGCTCCTCCACGCTCTCGACCCGGTCGAGCGCTCGGTAGCCGTGCAGGGTCTCGCCGATGCGCTTCGTGTAGCGCTCGATCGTGTTCAACATCGAGCTGATGAAGCCGATCGGGTTGTTGATCTCGTGGGCCACGCCCGCCGCAAGCATACCGACCGAGGCGAGGCGCTCCTGCTGCGCGGTGAGCCGTGATCGATGAATCTCGGCCGCGAGGTCGCGCAGGACGACGAGTCGCCGCCCGCTCTCCTGGATGGTGCGACGAAACACTGGCTTCTGGGCGCCGTCGCGGCACGTCACGGTGAAGCGCTCGCCTTCCTCCTCGCCGGGGATCAGCGAGGCGGGGACGTTCGCCTGGACGCCCCCGGAGGTCGACGTGCCGGAGGACGCCGTGAAGAGCTTCGTGATGGGGAGCCCGACCACCTCGTCGCGCGAGTAGCCGAAGGCCTCCAGCCATGCGCCGTTGACGTCGAGGATCATGCCGGCAAGGTCCTCGTAGTGCAGCGGCTCGGGCATCAGGTTGAAGAGGTCTTTGGTCGCCATGCGGGTGTTCCCTCTCGGGTTGGGGTGCTCGAAACGAGTCCTTGGGGTCGGCGCGCCCGGGTGGATTCGAACCACCGACCGACGGCTTAGAAGGCCGCTGCTCTATCCAGCTGAGCTACGGGCGCAGGGGTCCCGGAGGCGCCGGGATTTGCTCGTGGGCCAGGTCACTCGATGGTCACTTCACGCAGCCCATCGAACAGACCGTGATCGCGCTGTTCTTGCAACAGCTGAAGTCCTTGCAGTCGGTGAAGCCGTTCTTGTCGTTGTCGATGCCGTCGTCGCACTTCTCGTCGCTGTTCTCGAGGATGCCGTCGCAGTACGCCTTCACGTCGGCGTCCGGGGACTTGGAGCAATCGAAGTCTCCGCAGTCCTTGAAGTTGTTGCCATCGTTGTCGATGCAGTCGCTGCAGCGCTCCACCGTGTCCTCGGCCATCCCGTCGGCCTCGCACGGAGCGAGAACGTTGCCGCCCTTCGGATCGTTGCACGTGATGTCGCAGCAGTCGGCGAAGCCGTTGCCGTCGTTGTCGATGCCGTCGGAGCAGAGCGCCTCGGTGTTCTCTAGGACCCCGCCTCCCGAGGTGCTCGCGGTCGACGTCGAGGTGGTCGTCCCGCCGGTGCTCGTCGAGGTCGCCGCCCCCTCGGGCGGGAAACGATCCTTGGCACAGGCGAAGACGACGAGCAGGGGAACGAGGGCGTACGGCGCGCGCATGGCAGTAGATGTAGAACGAATCGAACGGATGCGAAAGACGACTCATGCACGTTGACGTCATGGGCTGGGATCGGTAGCACTCGTTCCGCCATGAAGCAGAGCTGCCTCGTACTCGCCGTCGCCGCTGCTCTGGCGCTCCTGACCCCAGGTGATGCGCGGGCTCAGACGGGGGCCGTCCGAATCAATGGCGTCGCCACGCCGGTGTACTTCAACGACGGTGACACCTTCCGAGCGCTCGCCGGGACGTTCCGAAACCGAGCCTCGCGCCTCGCGGGCTTCAACACGCTCGAGTCGTACGGTCCCGCCCACCAGTGGGGCGGGTGGACGGCGCGCGAGATGTACTCGCTCGCCAAGCAGGGCGCGCTCAACGCCCGCAAGGGCCTCTGGAACTGCGCGATCGATCCGAAAGAGAAGGATGGCTACGGTCGACTCCTCGCGATCTGCCCCGACCTTCAATACGACCAGATCAAAAAGGGGCTGGCTCACGTCCTCAGCGTCGACGGCGATCCGCCGCGTCGGCTGCTCGATGCCCAGCGCGACGCGATCGTCAACGGTCGAGGGCTGTGGGCGAAGGGCGTGCCAGCCATGGTGGTGACGAGCACGCACTCCGTGGACGAGCGCTTCGAGAACAAGGACAACTACAACCGGCTCGTCTCCGCGCTCGACGGCATCTCCCAGAAATGGAAGCACCAGAACCTCTACGAGGAGTGCGAGAACGTCTGCTGGAAGGCCAAGACCGCGACGCGTGAGGCGCTGATCGACGTGATCGCCGCGCTGCGCGCCGACAAGCGAACCACCGACATCGTCCGCGGCTACGAGGACGTCTACCTGCTCGCGATGCTCGCGGAGTACGTCGCCACCGACCGTGTCCCGCACATCTTCGAAAACAAGGGGCACGACGCCGTCAAGGCGAAGCTCGACGAGCTCAAGTCCTCGGGTACGTTCGGCAAGCTCGAGGACAAGGACAGCTCCTGCATGCTCTACGTCGGCTTCGACCGGCGCTACCGCATCCCGCCGAAGCCGAGGTGCCTCAAGTGAAGCGAATCATCTGGCTCTCCCTCGGTCTGCTCGCAGCCGCGGCGTGCGAGTTCAAGACGCCAGCGACGGGCAAGTACGGCTTCGAGATCGAGGACGACAAGTGCTCCAACGGCGCCGACGACGATCTCGACGGTCTGATCGACTGCGAGGACCCAGACTGTCTCTTCAGCTCGGGGATGTGCGGTGAGATCGTGCCGATGTACCCGTCGGACGAGCGCGAGGACAGCTTCCGCGTCTGCACCGACCAGATCGACAACGACAACGACGGCAAGTTCGACTGCGGCGACCCGAAGTGCGTGAGCATCGCGGAGGTCTGCTGCGTCCGCGAGTTCTCGGACGAGCTGTGCTCGGACGGCATCGACAACGACGGCAACAATTTCATCGATTGCCAGGACAACGGCTGTCGCAACGGCAAGTTCGTCACGGTGTGCAGTGAGACGACCGATGCCACCTGCACCGACGGCAAGGACAACGACTCGGACGGCCTGACCGACTGCGACGATTCAGGTTGCGCGGACATCGCGGCCTGCTCGAAGGCCTGCGAGGTGGGCAATGCCTGCTTCGGGCCGGAGAGCACGCTCGAGTTCTGCAAGGACGGCAAGGACAACGACGCCAACGGTTACCTCGACTGCAACGACAACGGCTGCAAGAAGTCGAGCGATCCGGCGATCAAGGCTTACTGCGACTCGATCCTCGAGCTCAGCCTCCCGAAGTGCTCGGACGGGATCGACAACGACAAGAACGGTTACGCCGACTGCGGCGATTTCAGCTGCGCCAAGTCGACCGATCAGGCGGTCCTCGACTACTGCAACTCGGTCCTCGAGTTGTCGCTCGATCGCTGCAAGGACGGCATCGACAACGACAAGAACGGCTACGCCGACTGCGCCGACTACAGCTGCTCGCAGTCCGATGATCCGGCCGTGAAGTCGCACTGCGACTCGATCAACGAGTCGACCGCCGAGAAGTGCTCGGACCGGATCGACAACGACGGCAACGGCTTCGTCGACTGCGCCGACTACGGCTGCAAGAAGTCGAAGGACCCGGCGGTGCAGGCCAAGTGCCAGGAGAGCCTCGGCGAGACGAGCGCCGAGGCGGACGCCAACTGCAGCGACGCCAAGGACAACGACGGTGACGGCTTCATCGACTGTGCGGACTGGGATTGCAGCTGGAATCCGCTCGTGACGGTCTGCAACAAGGAAGGGCAAAGGCGGGTGTGCGAGTGAGGGCTGATCATATGACCGCTGTGCGACTGACTGCTGCGACGCGACGAGCCTGGGTCGGCCTCTTCGCGCTGTGTTTCGTGCTGCTCGCGCCGTTCGCGCGGGCGCAGGAAGGAGACGGCGAGCAGGGAGGCTCCGAGGAGGCTCGCGACTCCGACTCCGACCGGAGCGCGAAGGGTGGAAAGGCCCCCGTCGAGGACCCGCGCATCAAGAAGGCGGAGCCGGTCGCCGCTCCGGCAGGCAATTCGACCGCGGCGCACGAGACGAACTGCGCCGATCGCATCGATGAAGACGGGGATTCGGTCATCGATTGCGCGGACTCGGACTGCCTCGACAAGCCCGAGTGTCGCAAGACCGGCGTCCACGAGCAGACCGACGCGCTGTGCAGCGACTTCATCGACAACGACGGCGACGGCACGATCGACTGCGATGACAAGGACTGCCAGACGACGGGCCTCACCGCCTGCCGAGGCTCCTGGAAGGGCGAGGTCCCCGGCGTTCACGGCAAGGTCGGCAACACCTTCAGCCTGCCGCCGATCGACGAGGGGATGAACGTCGATCAGCTGATCGGCAAATTCGGGGACTCCGACGGTGAGCGCAACGACTACACCTGCTCGGACGGCGTCGACAACGACAGCGACGGAAAGGTGGACTGCGCCGACTTCGGTTGCCGCTTCGACCCACAGGTCACGATCTGCAACGCTCAGGCGGGACTCAAGTTCTCCGTCGTCGCCCAGATCAAGCAGCTCTACCGCATCGAAGACACGAACCGCGCGCGCCAGAACCTGAACGACCTGGACACGTCGTTCTCGGCGCTGCAGATGCGTTTCCTCGGGCCGATCGGCAACATCGAGAACTCGTTCTTCTTGCTCAACATGCGGGCCGAGAAGACGCCGCGGCTCACGTTCGCGATGTTCCAGTTGCCCGTCGGCAAGCGCGGGCATTTCTTCAACATCAACTCGGGTGGCGGCGGCCTGACGGCGCAGACCATCCTCTCGATCTCGAAGCATCCGCTGATCGAGCCGGCGTACTTCGTGTTCTCGGCGTTCGAGCAAGGCAATGGCGCCGCGACCGAGTTCGGCGGTCCGATCGACGAGAAGGGGCGGGTCAATTTCCGCGTCTTCGCTGGTGGTGGCGCAGGCAACTCCAACGGCAACGTCGGCGGTCGATTCTTCGCCGACGACAACACCAACTACACCTGGACCGTCGGTGGCCAGTTCCACTTCAACCTCGCGGGTTACTACAACCGCTTCGACACGCCGTTCATCTACAACGCGGTGCCGCTGACCGCCGCGGCGCTCGTCGGCGCCAAGTACGACCAGCGCGCGCAGGAGCGCTACCCCGCCTGGAACGGTACGGCGATCTTCAAGTGGTGGCACTTCTACGCGCAGGGCGAGACGTACTGGAAGCGGGAGCTCGAGTTTGGCTCCTGGCAGTACAGCTATCTGGCGACGATCGGCGCGCTGCTCTGGCCCCGCCACCTCTACGCGGCCGCGGATTTCGGTGAGTACATCGCGGGTGACCTCGACCGCTTGCCAGCCGACATCAACGCGGACGTCGGCGCGGCCCTCAAGAGGCAGCGTGATGAACGTCAATTCCGCGCGGCCCTTCACTGGTACGCCTACGAGCAGACCGGACTCGTCACGCTCCGCTACAAGTACGATGACGTGAAGAACGGCAGGTTTGCCGCGGATGGCTTCAAGAACCAGGAACTCAGCCTGACCGCGACGTATCGGTTCTGAGGGGTGCATGAAGGTGGCGTCGGCCGAGAGGCGGCGGCGATGAGTCGGGCGGCGGGGGCGCGTCGACGTGGCGCGGGGATCGGGCGGTCTCCTTGGGAGGCTTCGCTCGTCCTCGCGAGCGTGTTCGTCGGCGCGGGTTGCTTCGGCTCCTCGGGCGCGAGCGTGGAGCAGCTGCGCGCGCGCTCGACCTTCGATTTGCAGTGCCCCGCGCCGGAGACGCAGATCCTCGAGCTCGACGCGCGGACCCGCGGCGTCCGCGGCTGCGGCAAGCAGCTCACCTACGTGGAGGTTTGCGACAACCGCCCCGACGGCTGGCACTGCACCTGGGTCTTGAACGCCCCGGCCTGGTACGTCGCGCCGCCGCGCGTTCCACCGCGTCCGGAAGGGACCTGGTGGTGGACGCAGCCTCAGGGGGTCGAGGTCGCGCCCGCGACGCCTGCACCGCAGGCTCTCCCGCCACCGCAGGCTCTCCCGCCACCGCAGGCTCTCCCGCCACCGCAGGCTCTCCCGCCACCGCAGGCTCTCCCGCCACCGCAGGCCCCCTCGCCA
>Ga0194129_10004003_pt1 | contig 20025 bp, 14 predicted proteins | sample TA2KigCa35mmetaG_FD_150862 | JGI IMG/M metagenome (GOLD analysis project Ga0194129, IMG submission 150862) | Freshwater microbial communities from Lake Tanganyika, Tanzania - TA2015038 Kigoma Deep Cast 35m | ecosystem: Environmental > Aquatic > Freshwater > Lake | place: Tanzania: Lake...
GCCATGTCAATTGCTCGTCGTTCCTCGGGAATTGCGCTTTCAATCCTCGTCCTCGCGTTCCCGGTCGCATGCAACAAGACGGACTCGGAGGCGCTGAAGCCTGACCGAGTCGCTCCCGCCGAGACTGCAACCGCGACCGCTCAACAGCGTCGCTCGGCGGACGTGCAGGCGGACGCACCCGTGGCCGACCCGCAGCCGAGGGCGATGGACGCCGTCGATGGCGCGAGCTCGACCGCCCAGGGGAACGACGGGCTCCCGCTCGAGATCCCGCAACCGTCTTCACCTCCGCCGACGGTGGCGGAGTGGGAGGCCGTCCCGCGTGAGATCACGGTTCGAGGCTCTTCTGCGCTCAACTGCGAGACGAAGATGGTCCGCGAATGGCTCCGCGTCTCATGTCGCCCCCGCGGCGGGTTTCGAGCGACGGCCCTTCGGCAGGTCGAGTCGTCGGGCCAGCAGATTTTCTCGGGGATGTTCGGGGACCGCGCGAGTCTCGTCGTGCAGATCGTCCGCGGCAAGAACGTCGTCGTCGACTTCGATTTCAACGACGGTCGCACGATGCGGTTGGTCGCGAACTGGCCCTCAGGCGCTCCGCGGCCGATCCCCTTCGGCTTCGCGCCTGTCTCGTGACGCGTCCGGGCTTGACCGCGCGATGGTCGTCGATGAAGCGGACCATCGCTTCGGGCTGCGGCGGTGCTCCCCCTGAGCAAAAAACGAGGTCTTCCGCAGAATGACATTCTGCTCGGCGAAGCAGCAGCGCCATGCGCTCGACCTCGTTCATCCGCTCGCGCTCACTCGTCATCAGCCCCGGCTCCTCACCGTGAGCACGCTGCGGCTGCCGCGCCGAGCGGCGTCACGCCTTCGACGACCCGGTGTTCTATTCCGTGACCGAGCTGCGTATCGCCTCGAGCTGTCGCCCGTCCCAGGGAGTGCGGACCTATGAGCTACCAAGCGACAACCATAGCCGATGGGGTGAAGGTCTGATGGCGGGGGTGCAGGGACCGACTACGGTGACGGCCGTTGGACGTTTTTGACGAGGATGGGGTTCGCGTCCGGAACCAAGGCCGCCGATCGGCACTTCGAACTCACGCCCCAGCGACAGCGCACGCTTTCCTCCTCGCGACTGTCACCACGCGGCGTTGAAGCCGCGGCTGCAACTGCCCCAGCCATGTTAGCTTTCGATCAACGTTGCAGGTTACTAACCCTGCACCCTGAGGAGCCAACCTACCGTGTCTTTACTCCATCGTACGATTCGACGCAGCACCCTCACGCTTGCGCTTGTTCTCACTGCGCCTACAGCCCTCGCCGCAGAACATTACGTCTCCATCGGGCGTGGACAGGGAAAGGACGCCACGAAAGAGAAGCCAGCGAAGGACCTCGGCAACATCCTCGCAAAGCTGCAGCCGGGGGACACGGTGCACATCGCCGAGGGGACGTATGTCAGCCGAGACGAGGTGGGGTCCGATTCCATTCCGGTGGCCGTGAAGATCATCGGCGGCTACGCAGACAACTTTAGCAAGAGGGATCCCTGGGGCGCGCACAAGACGATCTTCGCCGGCACCGGTGCCATTCGCGGCTCCACGCAGTATCGGTTGATCATCGACGCGGGCAGCTGCCCCTCCGAGGTGGTGGTGGACGGGATCGTGTTCGATAATGGGCCGCGCAACCACTACAAGGACGGGAAGGAACTTCTCATCCTGCGCACGGCGGACGCGCAGAAGGGGCGGAATGCCACGCCGGAGTCGGGGGCACTCAAGATGGACCTCGGCGCAGGCTGTACGGGGCTGGTACAGAACAACGTGGTGCTCAACACCGCGCCTACGGGCGGCGCTATTCAGGTGAAGGGCGGTAAGGACGCGCGCGCCACGGTGCGCAACAACCTCGTGGTGAACAACACCGGCGAAGGCATCTTCGTGCAGAGCAGCTGGAAGTCGCGGGATGGCAAAGGGCTGCCGCAGTTCACCGTGGACCACAACACGGTGCTCTTCTCCTGGAAGCACGATCCTATCGCCACGTACGGTGGAAACTCGCTGAAGCTGGACCAGGAGGTGGGGCTGCTTGCCACGGACAACGTCTTCGCCTTCGGCGACTACGGCGGCGTGGACAACATCAAGAAGGCGAAGGGGATCACCCTCAAGAACAACCTCTTCGTTGGCCATCGGCAGTACGACTACCGAGAGTTCAACACCTCGGTGAAGGTCTCCGAGCTGCAAGACGAGGCGGACGAGTTGAAGGACAGTACGGGGAACGTCTCGAAGACAGTGAAGTTCCCGGTCGGCGAGCGCTTCGCCAAGCTCTACGCCGCGCGCAAGGAGGTCAGCCGTGCAGAGGTGGACGCGAAGGCTAAAGTGAGCAACTCGGGCGCCAACGCCATCCGCTCTATGCTGGGGCTGCCCCTGCAGGCCGGCGGCGTGGCGATGGACGCGGACACCTTTCTTCCGCGCATCCAGGTGGACGAGGCGTTGCCAGCTGGCCTCGCGCCCTACGACGGCGTGTTCGGCTGCAAGAAGCCGTAGGGGCTTCCCCCGCAAAGTTTCGCGAGGAAATCCGGGTCAAGGGTGGACGCACCGATCCGAGGCGGCGCCAGCGCGACGATGTGACGGCGCAGGGAGGTAGCCTACGCTTCGGGCTAGGCCGCGTGCCTGCGCGCGGAGAGGTGCTGGCGGTCTGGAGCGATGCGAGGTCGCTACCGTCCCGTTCAGGATTCGCCTGACTTGGCGGTGCTCGGCACCTCGACTCGCCGGTGCGGCCGAGCTTGCGAGTCGGTTCGTTCGGGCGCGCCGCACGTGCGACGGGAGATTGCGGGGCCGGGGACCCCCGCGTGGACTTTCCAAGCTCCGTGGACAGTCAGCTTGAAGCTGCCGCCTCGGGAGCACGAACGCGCTCGAAGGCTGTGGCGATGTATCGCCGAGCCCGGCGTGCCGTGTCAGCTACCTCCGTCAGGGGCTCGTGACTTGGATCGGCGTGGTCTTCGGCGAGTAGCGGTTGTCGGTCTCGCCCTCGACGACGCGGAGCGCGTCCTTGCCCCACGCGTAGTCAGGGCCCGTGGTGCCCGCAGTCTTAAGAAGCTCTCGGTAGCTCGTCGTCTTGCCGCTGAGAATTTTGGCGAGGAAGCGACCTTGAGCCGCGCCCGATCCATTGGATTCGCTCTCGACGCCGTTCGTGATCATGTCGAGGTCGCGCGAGCCGTTCGTCTTGAAGGCGTAATAATCCGAATTGTAATAGTTGTACGAGATGCAGCTATCGATGAAGAAGAGCTGGTAGCTCTGCGGAAAGTCCTTCTTCGTGAAGTTTGCGGGATCGAGCGGTCCCTTGCCGACGTAGGAGTGGCCGTTGTAGAGGAACACGTCGCTCGTCTTGAGCGCTCGGCGGTAGGGCGCCACGTTTTCCTCGGCACCGAAGTAGAGTTGAACGCGAATGGTCGTCGGGCGCGGCGTCGATTGGCCAATACGGACGACGACCTTCTCCTCGAAGGTGACCCAACGATCGCGGAGACGTTTTGCCGCCTGGCGTTCGAGGTCTTTCTTCTCGAGGTCGGTGAGCCCGGCGGGGAAGCCGCTCTCGTACACGTTCCACTCGACGAAATCCTTGAAGTTGAGCCCGCTCACGGTCTTTCCGCCGACTTTGAAGGTGGAGAGATCCGTCGGAGGATCGACCGAGACGACCGAGAGCTTCGGACGCGCGTAGAGAAGCTCGTCCATCGTCGCCATCGTCTCCCAGTACCCGAGGTCATCGGCCTCGTGATGCACCTCGCCGGGCTTCCCGTGGTCGATCATCCCGGTGAGGAGCGTCGCGGTGAGCACGCCTGGCTGGATGCCTCCTGACCAGAGCCGATCGTACTCAGGGTAGGCGACCTTGCCGCTCTCAGGCGTCGGCGTGAGGCTCGCTGTCATCGGCACGTAGAGTCGCGCGAGCTCAGCGGCGACGATTTGGCTCGACTTTGCGGCGGCGCCCTCCCGAGCTGCTTCAATGCCGAGCTGCTCGGCCGTCATCGCCTGCTTGCACGTCGCGAGCGACGGGTTGAACACGTACCAAACGTCACCCGCCATCTCGCGCTCGTCGGGTCCGTTCTTCGTGCACTCGACGAGCACTCGCTCGGCCTGCGCCGGATAGTCGCCGTGGAGCAGGCCCAGCCGGAGCGCGCCCACCGAGGCCATCGTCTTTGGGACGATGGCGCGATCGCTGTAGCGGTAGTGCACACGCAGCGCCTCCTTGCCGGTCGGACCGTTCTTGTCGACGATCGCGACGCGCTCCTTGACGAAGGTCTTGGGATCGACGGCCGCGAGCTCACGCGTGGCGGTCGCGACATCGGACTCGAGCAGCGCGCCAAAGGCCGAGCGCGTCTGGCGCTTTACCGCCGCGGTGATCTCTGATGTCGAGGCCGTCGCGGGCAAGTACACGTACCCCTCGAAGGTGAGGATACGCTCGCGCGCCGTGATGCTCGTGAGGTCGCTCTCATCGTCGCCGACGTCGAAGGCGCAGCTCGTTTGCGCGATCGCGAGCCCGAGGAGAGCGAGGGGGGCGAGGCGAGAGGCGAGTGTCGAGATGGTCACGGGCAGCAGGTTACCCGATCGAGTGGGTTCTTGCAGCAGGTTGTGCCGGGGTGTGTTAAGGCGCGTCTGTGCTTCGCAGCGGCCTGGTCTCCTCGTGCCTCGTGGCGCTTGCAGCTTGCTCGCCGAGCTCTGGGGCCGACGAGTACGACGTCACCTCGCCCGCGCCTTCGCTGAACTGGCAGCGTGATGTCGTCGCGACGCGCCTCGAGGTCGACCTCGCCTCGGACAGCGCCATCGCGACCCTCGACCTCGCGGCCTCGACGCGCACGGGCGCTTCGTTCGAGGTCGGTACGCTCGCGATTGAGTCGGTCGAGGGCCCCTCCGGTCCGATCCCATTCCGCGTCGACGCAGGCCGCCTCGACGTCGGACTCGCCGCGCGCAAACCCGCCGAGGTTCGCGTGCGGTACTCCTTTGAGCGGTCGAAGGCGCTCGAGGGCGTGACGCTCGGGGGGACGACGTTCACGTGGCCGCACTTCTGCGGCAACGTCTTCCCATGCAAGTCGCAGCCGGCGGACGGGCAGCGCTTCGAGCTCGCGGTGACCGGTGCACCGAGCGGTCGCTCGGTCGTCTACCCGAGCAGCATCGTCGCCGACGCGCCCTCCTACATGCTCGCGTGGGCCGTCGGTGACTATACCAAGCTCGACCTCGGCGAGACGAAGGACGGTCGACGCGTCAGCGTGCACTACCTTCCTGGCGAGAAGTCCAAGGCGGTCCGGGGCACCGAGCACCTCGTCGCGGCCTTCGAGTGGCTCGAGTCGACGTACGGGGAGTACCTCTACGGCGACGACGTCGGCTCGGTCTCGGCCGCGTGGGGGCCGGGTGCGTTTGGCGGCATGGAGCACCACCCGCTCTGGCACGTTGCGAGCTCCGCGATGGACGACGAGGAGACTCACGTGCACGAGGCGGCCCACGGTTGGTTCGGCGACGCGGTGCGGCTCTCGTGTTGGGAGGACCTTACGCTGTCGGAGGGGACGGTCAGCTACCTCGCCGCCCGCGCGCTCGAGGCGGTCGCTGGGGCGTCGTTCGGAGCGACGGTGTGGCAGAACTATGAGTCGCGTCTCGACGACGTGATCGCGACGGAGGATCGCGTCGCGCTGCCGGCGAGCTGCAACGAGGTCGACGTGCTCCGCGACCTCTGGAACGAGGTCCCTTACATGAAGGGCGCCTTCTTCTACCGCGCCGTCGAGACCGAGGTCGGTCGCCCGAAGCTCGACGCTGCGCTGGCTGCGTTCTACGCGCGCTACCGCGGGAAGGCCGCGAGGATGCAGGACATGCTCGACACCATCGCCGACGAGACGGGCTTCGATCCCGCCGTGCTCGCCGAGGGCTGGCTGCGGTCGCTCGGCCGGCCCGACCGCTGACCCGCCTCTGCGCGAGGGGGCAGCGCGCGAAGGGACAGAGCAAGCCCGCCGAACGGTATGCTCAGGTCGCGACCATGCGTTCCCAGTAGGGGGCGAGGTCGAGGCTCAGATCGAGGCGTCGCAAGAGCTGAAAGAGGCCGCCGAGCTTGCGGTGGAGGAAGAGCAATCGTCGCGGTGGCGGTGAGAAGCGCAGGCTCCGCGCGAACGCCATGCCCACGTCGCGTGAGCGCACCGCGTAGTCGGCGTCGCGGAACACGAACGGCTGCTTGGCACGCTCAAAAGGTTCCATCGAGCTCTTCATCATCGCGACAAAGAGCTCGCGAACTTCGGTCGGCTCGCGTGGGTCGAGAAGCTCAAAAGCGATCGCGGCGTCTATGATCGCGCACGGGTCGCCGTTCGCGACGGTACGGAGGATGTCGACGTAGCGCGCACGAAAGTCGGGCTCGTACTCGACCGTCGCGCCGAAATCGAGGAGGCAGAGCGTGTGGTTGTCGGGCCGAACGAGGAAGTTTCCGTAGTTCGGATCGGTCTGCACCATCCCCCACTCGAAGAACTCAAGGCAGTACAGTTCGAGCAACGCGCGCCCTATCGATTCGCGCTGCGCGAGAGGCTGCCCCCGCGAGATCCAGGCGCCGAGCGGTGTGCCTTCCTCCCACGTCATCGTGAGGACGCGTTTCGTCGACAGGTCGGGGAGCGCGCTGGGAACCTCGAAGCGCGGCTCGCTCTCGAGGCGTTCCGCGAAGCGCTCGAGGTAGTAACGCTCGCGCTCGTAGTCGGCCTCGAGATGAAGGATCGAGCGAAGCTCTTCAAATACTTGATGGATCTCAATGGGCCGGCGCGTCATCGCGAGCCAGCTGGTCCCCAGCTTCTCGAGGAGGCCGATGTCGGCGTCGATGCTCTCGGCGATCCCAGGGTACTGAACCTTCACGGCGACCAGGCGCCCGTCCACGCGTGCGCGGTGAACTTGCCCGATGCTGGCCGCAGCGGCTGGGGCCTCTTCGAGAGCGTCGAGGCGCGCGAGCGAGTCCCCAAGCTCAGCTTCGAGCACACCGCGGATGACCGCAAAATCGATCGGCTCGGCCTGCCCCTGCAGCTTTGTCAGGATGTCGGAGGCCTCGGGCGGTAGGAAGTCGCTCGCGTCGAGCGACAAGAGCTGGCCGGCCTTCATGAATGCGCCCTTCAGCCGGCCGAGGTTGTCGGCGAGCAGCGCCGCTTGCTCGATGCGCGTGCGGAGCTCGGACGACGCGACGCGCTCTGCCGTGGAGGCGAGCCCGCTACGCAACCGGTGCTTCAGCTCCTTCGACGCGACCCCGGCCGCCATGGCGAGGACGCTCTTCGAGCGGCTCCAGCGATCGGTGGTCAGCCCTTGGCTCATCGCCGCTCCTCTACGGGGGAACCACCGTTCATCGACGAGTCGTAGCACGTCAGATAGAGTCGGCTACCCCTCGGTCCAGCGCGGCTTAAGCGCGACGCCCTTGGTCGTCTTTCGGACCGAAGTCGAATCGATCAATGGGGTCAAGGTCTGCCCCTAGTTCTATCCGCGCCAGCTCTTCGAGGTAGCCAGTTCGCAGGTTGTACACCCAGCCGTGGAGGGTCGGGGCTTGCCTCTTGTTCCACCCCCCTTGGACGATGGACGTCTGAGCGAGGTTCTGTACTTGCTCGCACACGTTCAGTTCGACGAGTCGCTCGAAGCGCAAGGTCAGGTCAGCGATGGACGTGAGCTCCCGGTGGAAGAGCCGGTAGACGTCCTTGATGTTCCGAAGCCACTTGTTGATGAGGCCTAAATCGCAATTTGACATCGCGTTTTTGTCGCCGCTGCAGCCGCAGTGACCGCAGACGATGACGTGGTTCACCCGGAGGACCTCGACGGCGTATTGAAGGACGCTCAGAATGCTGAAGTCCGTGTGAACGACGAGGTTTGCCACGTTGCGATGCACAAACAACTCGCCCGGCTCTGTCCCGGTGACGTCCTCGGCCGGGACCCGGCTGTCGGCGCAGCCAATCCCTATGTAGCGGGGCGTCTGCTCATTGGCCGTTCGCTCGAAGTAGTCGCCTCAAATCTGCAGCTTCTCGGCGACCCAAGCCTTGTTCGCCAACAGCAAGTGCTTGTAGCTCTCCATCACGCCCCTCCTTCGGGTCGTTTGCCGTGAAAATGCCTGAGTTCGACCTGGATGCCCTTGTGCTTCGCGCTCTCGATGAAGTCATCGAGAACATCGAACACATCCCGGTCGACGAACAGCGCGCGGGTCGCGTCGACGAGGAGTGTCCCCTGATGGGGAACACGGTCGAGGTTCGCTCGAAGTTCAGCCTTGTTCACGAAGGTCAGGTCCTTGTTGAAGCGGAGCAGGAAATCGTGGCCTTCGCTCACCATGGTCATGGCCGCGTGATGATTGTTTCGGATGACGAGGAAGACGCTGACGGCGATGCCGAAGAGCACCCCCTCCAGCAGACTCGTGAAGACGATGGTGACGACGGTGACGTAGAAGGGCAGCGCGCTCGTCCAGCCCTCTCGCCAGATGCTTCGGAACAGCGATGGAGGAGCGAGCTTCGCGCCGATCACGATCAGAATCACCGCGAGCGACGCGAGCGGAATGTGGAGCAGCACCCGAGGAAGCGCGACCACCGCGAACAGCAGGAGAAGCGCGTGCACGATCGCCGACCAACGCGTTCGCCCTCCGGCGTACACGTTCGCTGACGTTCGGACGATGACCGAGGTGACGGGCAGGCCTCCGAGCATCCCCGAGAGGATGTTTCCAATGCCTTGGGCGAAGAGTTCTCGCGTCGGTGAGGCGATGCGGCGGTAGGGGTCGAGCTTCCGAGCCGCTTCGAGCGACAGGAGCGTCTCGAGGCTCCCCACGACGGCGACCGTGACCGCGACGGTATAGACTTTAGGGTTGGTCAGGGCATGCAGCGATGGGCTGGCGACTTGACTCCGCAGAGCGCCGAGTGACGTCGGGAGCGATACGAGGTGGCCATCCGTCGCCTGGAGTGCCGCGCTCGGTGCGAGGACCTTCAGCGCTTCGTTGAGGCCCACCCCAAGGACCACGACGAGGAGCGCGCCGGGAACCAGCGTCGCACGAGGGTGACGAGGAACGACAGCCTTCTCCCAGGCGAGCAAGAGAGCCATCGACAGCACGGCGATCCCGATGGCGCCTGGGCTCGCGGACGAGACGGCCTTGGCGATCGCGGACAGCGTGTTTTCCTTCCCGCCTGGCTCGAGGAAGCTAAAGTCGCCCTCGTAATCAGAGTCGCGTCCCAGCGCGTATGGGATCTGCTTCAGGACGATGACGATACCGATCGCCGCGAGCATGCCGCGAATGACGGTGGTCGGCACATAGTCGGCGATCACACCGAGTCGGAGGGCTGCGAAGACCAACTGAAGCGCTCCCGACAGGACGACCGCCGTTAGTAAGGCTTCAAAAGAGCCGAGGTCTGCGATGGCGCTCGCGACGAGCACGGCGAGCCCCGCCGCCGGCCCGGACACGCTCACTTCAGACGCGGAGAGCAGTCCGACGACGATGCCGCCGACGATGCCGCCGACGAGACCGCCAACGAGCGGGGCCCCCGACGCGAGCGCGATCCCGAGACATAGCGGCAGAGCGACGAGGAAGACGACGATCCCGGCCGTGAGGTCATTGCGGCGCGAGGCGAGCGGGGCTTCGGGCGGAGGCGACATGCGAAGAGACTCCTCGAGACGCTGCGAGGGCCGATCGGAGACATACACTTGCCCCGCACAGTTCGTGCGCGTTACGCCGCCGGTCGAAGGCGGTCAGCGCCACGGAGCATGAGCGTGAAACCGGCGTGGTCAGGCCTTCGGTGGCTCCGGACGCATCGTCGGACACGCTTCACTTCGCAGTCGGGCCACTGACCAGGCACGACTCAAGCATCGTCGACACAGCGTTTTGCGTCAAGGACCGAGCCGTCTACCCAGGGCGGTTCGTCGAACAGCGGAGGAGCGTTTGCCCAAGCTACCCTCAGCGGCGGTCGAGGTCGATCTTCACGCCTGCAAAGAGCAACCGCGGCTGTCCAGGTCGCGCGCCGAATGGCCGGTGCGAGACGACGTAGGCGTTGTCGAGCAGGTTCTCGCCGCGAACGTAGAGCTGCACCTCGGGTAAGACGCGCACAAACGCAGACGCGTCGAGCACCGCAAACGCGTCCGTGCGATCGAATGGTAGCGGAGTGCCCTGGCCCGCGACCTCGCGCATCGAGTCGACGTAGGTGACACCGAAGGTGAGCCCCGCGCGAGTTCCCCAGTCCATGCCACCCGTCACCGAGAGCTGGTGCTTCGGTACGTACGGAAGCTCGTCGCCTTCTTCCACGTCACCCCACTGCGGGTTGTCCGACGTGAAGCCCGTCATGAAGCGAGTCGCGGTGAACGTGTATCCCACGCGCAACGGGAAGCGAAGGTCACGCGGCGCCGTCACCTCGCCGCTAAGACCTGCCTCGAGACCCCCGATCTGCGCTTGGCCCGCGTTGAACTGAGTATCGACCTGGCCTTCAGGGCAGCCGCTCGAGAAGGTGCACTCCCCGGTGAGGTTCGAGTAGTCGCTGAAGAAGCCGATGAGCTCGCCGCTCCATTTTCGATACGTCGCGCGCGTGCCGAGCTCGTAGTTCACCGCGAGCTCCGGCTGCACGCCCGAGCCTTGGCCGGGAGACGCAGGGCTGAAGCCTTGATGCACGCCTCCAAGGACGAAAACGTCGCGCGCGACTTCGTAGAGCGCGCCGACGCCGGGCAGGAGCACCTGCTGCGTTCCTCGCGTGATGACGCCGGTGCGGCGGTCGGCGAGCGTCGTCTCGATGACCTCGGTGCGCACGCCGGGGGCGAGGATCGCGCCGAACGCCGAGACCTCGTCGACGAGGTGCGCGGAGAGCGCGAGGGCGCTGCCGACGTTGTGCTCGGTGATGGCGCGGGGTGTCGCATCACGCACGAGCAGGCCGCCGGTCGTGGTCGCTCGCATGAAGTAGCCGTCTTCGGTATGCAGGCGGCGGACCGAGTCTTGGTGCACGCGGAAGCCGAACTGGATTTTCTGGGACACTCGCCCGAGCTTCGGCGGCGTCCACTGGCCCGTCGTTTGGATCCCCTGAGAGACGAAGACGCGGTCGTTGGTGCCGATCAGGAGCCGCTGGTCCTGGGTCAGGCTGTCTTCGGCTCCCGTCAGAATCGCGTAATCGATGGCGTTTTGGCCTGCGCCAGGATTCGCGAGCACGTCGAGCACCTCGCTTCCTGCGAGCGAATTTAGCTTGAACCACGCCCGCGAGAGATCGTGTCGGTAGAGGGTCGTCGCGAGCTGGAGGACGCCGCCGACGACGAGTGAGTACGTCACCTCGCCAAGCGTGTTTCGGTAGCTCATCTGGTCGAGCGCGCTCGCGGCGTACCGACGCCACGGGCTCGCGCGGAAGTCGTTCTCGGTGAGGCCAAGGTACGTCTCGTTCGAGCGCTCGTGCGTGACGCCAAGCTTCAGCCTGAGCTCGTGGTAGACGTGCGCGTCCGGGTCGCTGTTGACCCGGGCCTTCAGCATCGCCTCGGCCTTCTCGAAGCCGGTGTTGCCGAGCGGCAGCGGGCGGGCACCCTCCTGGACCTTGAACCCATCGGTGCGGATGCGGGCGACCTCGAGCAGCAAGCCCGCGTGCCGCGTACCGTAGCCGTAGTGCAGGTGCTGCTTCGCGTAGAGCTGGCTGCCCATCGCGAGATCGGCGCCGAAGCGGTGGCCCATCGGCACCGAGCGCGTCAGCAGGTTCACCGCGCCCCCGATGCTGTTCGGACCGTAGCGCAACGCGGCCGGCCCCTTGTACACCTCGACTCCCGTGAGGCGCGTCGCGAGCGGGAAGTAGTAAGCGGCCGGCGCGGAGTAGGGCGCGGGCGCCATCAAGACGCCGTCCTCCATCAGGGTAATCTTTTTGCTGCGATCCGAGCTCGCGCCGCGCAGGCCGATGTTGGGGCGTAGGCCGTAGCCGTCCTCGCCGCGCACATAGACTCCGGGGACACGCATCAGCGTTCGATGGATGTCGTCATCCTCGAAGCGCTCGAGCTCCTCCTTCGAGACTTTGTGCGCCGAGCCGGTGATCCGCTTGCCTCGCTCGCCTGCAAAAATCGTCACGTCGACTGGCGAGTGGTCGCGGGCGAGGTCCTCCGCCGTCCGCTGCTCGGCCGGGAGGTCTGCCGAAGGCGCTGGACCAAGCTCGACGACGTCCGATGCGGAGCCCGACGGAGCAGGTGAACCGCTCGAAGTCGTGGGTGCCTCGAGGGGAGGTGTCGTCGGCGCGCTTGGCTCCTCGCTCGCGTACGCGACGGACGCGCGCACGAGCGCGAGCGCTGCCAGCGGGCCGCCGATTCGATGGCGCGCAAGGGAGACCGAGCGATTCATCTCGAGCTCCTCGCGAGCGACTTCAGCCGAAGCGGTGGTTCGCCCGGCTCGGGTTCGATCCAGCGCGCGACCCCTAGGCCGTCCTCGATGGTCACGAGGTCAACGGTCGGGTCGACGAGGAGCTTCGGACGGCGGCCGTTCAGCGACACGCGCGCCTCGGCTCGGACTTCCACCGGCCCTTCGCCGCGGGCTGCAAAGTCCCTTCCGATGTGGTGCGCGAGCTGGAGGATCAGGTCGGGCTGTCCGCTCATCTCGCGCGCCTGCGCCTCGGTGAGGTAGGCCCGAGGCTCCACGAGCTCACGCCTGCCGTCCCGCTTCCTGACGACGTACGTCACCGCGCCATTCTTCTCGCGCACGAGCACCTTCCATGCCCAGCGCATGCCCTGCTCGCTCCAGAGCACGCTTCCGGGGTACGCGAGGTGTCGCAGCGGGAGCGCGAGCTGCGCGACGACGAACGCACCACCGAGCACAAGGCCAATTCGACCGAGTCGTGGTGCAAGCGCGCGGGGCGCTTCGCTCGGAGTCGCGGGCTCCGCGACTTGCGGACCTCCGGCGGAGGAGGCGCGTCGTCGAAGGCTCGCCCGAATCATCCGTGGCCATGAGGACGGGAAGAACACGAGCGCCCCAGTGGTCATGATGAACGGGAACATCCCGATGTTGAACAGGACGCCAACCGCGGCGTGGAACGCGCATACGGCTGCGTATGCAAGCCCGCGCGTGCGATGCCACGAGAGCCACAGCGGGATCGTGAAGTCGTAGAGAAAGCCGGCCCAGCTCATCGCCAGCGCGACTTCGAAGCGCCCGAGGTAAGGGCCGACGATGGGGAGGTCGCTCCGCGCGCTCAGCCAGAGCTGCATCGGTTGCGCGTGGAGGAGCCAGTCGGTCCCCATCTTCGTGAGCGCGGCGAAGATGTAGACCGCGCCGAGCTGAAACCGGAGCAGGTACGTGCACCAAGCAGGGAACGCATCGAGCCGGTGGTCGGGTCGGCGCAGGACGTCGAGCGAATACGCTTGGCCGAGCGGCATGCACGCGAGGAGCAACGAGAGCAGGCTGACCAAGTAGTAGTGGTTCAGGTAGACGGTGACGTCGATGAGCTCGAGGTACGTGAACGCGAGGAACAGGAGCGCCGCGCTCGCCCGGTAAAAGAAGCCTGCGGCGACCGCGAGGCCGAGCACGCCGACGAGCGCGACGTGGAGGTACATTCCCCATGCGGGCCACGCGCGGACCCAGGAGAAGCCCCAGTACTTGAAGAAAAAGGTCGGCTCGAGATAGCAGCGAGCGACCCAGCCCTCGAGGACGAAGCGCAGCGCGCCGGCCGCGACGACGAGCCCGAAGAGCACCCGAAACGCGACGAGCGCCGCCACGTCGGTCGGCGCATCGAGGCGAGCCCGCAGGCGCTGCGCGAGCGAGCGCTCAATCATTGTCGGTGGGCGCGTCGTTCGGCGGGTGCAGGTCGAGCACGGTCACGAGCTGCGACTTGTACAGGTCGAGGATGCTGCGCACGGCGAGGTGCACGTCCTCCACCCGTTTCGGTTGCGTCTTCAGCGTCTCGGCGAGGTCTTCCTCTTCGATCGCGTCGATCGCGGCAAGCGCCGCGGCGATCGAGGCGGCGAGCTCGGCTCGAAGCTCGGTCGCGCCGAGCGCATCGAGCCAGTCGTCGAAGCCGAGCGCCTCCTTGTCGAACGGTGCGCCGCCATGGAACACGCGCTGGAAGCCGATCAGGTTCTCGCGGATCGCGGCCTTCGAGAGCCTCGCCTGGCCAAGCTCGAGCGCCTCGGGGCACGTCGCCGTCGCGCAGCTCGCGAGGCCTGCGGGCACCGCGAGCTTCAGGTCCTTCGTCTTCGTGTCGAGGTAGAGCAGCGCGTAGGCGACTACGTCAAGCGCCTTCGCGGGATCGCTCTTGTAGGTCGACCCTGGCGTCGAGAGCTCTCCGATGAAGTTTCCCATCGTCGGCGCCCAAGCATCGCTGAGTTGCTCGGCCGTGCGCGCCACCAGCGCCGCCGCTGAGGCCGCGTATCGAGCACGCCGCGCAGGCAGGTCGTCGGCGATTGAGGCCCACGCTCCGGTCGTGTTGATTGCGTTCGGTGCCCCGCAGGCGTTGCTCGACGAGTCGTCGAACAGGAGGCGCTCGAGCGCGCCAAGGCCGCGCACGTTGAGGAGCTTCGGCGCGAGTGCCTCGGGCGTCGCGTGCTCGTCCTTCGTGAGCTCCTGGTCTACCGCGCAGCGATTGATGCTTGGCCACGCGTAGATCGCGTCGCGAAGATCCCGCCCGCCTGGGATGGTGCTCGGTGCGGCGGGCCCATACTGCATCACCTCGAGTCGTTGCCAGACCTTCATTGCGTCCCGATAGGCTTCGCGCGCGGCCTCGAGGTGAGCCGCGGTCGGCTCGGCTGCGAGGACGTTCGTGGTGGCTTCGAGCTCGAGTGCGCGGTCGGCGAAGGACGCGGTCTCGGTGGCCGCGAGATTCCCGAGCGAGGCGAGGAGCGCGCGCTTGTCAAAGCTCGAGGTGCCGGAGCCCGTCGTCGCGCCGGCCTCCGCCCCTGTCGAGCCCGGGCCGTAGGTCTGGCTCGTCGACTCGACGCAGGCGGCGTGGCCAAGCGTGAGCGCGACCGCGAGACTGCCGAGCGCGGCGAATCCGACCCCGAAGGGCTTTGGCGCAACCATCACCAGCCCTCCGCATTCGCGAGCGAGAATCCGTACGCCTTGCGAAGCGTCTCGCGCGCCTCGATCAGCTTCGTCACGTACCCATCGCGCTCTGATTGCGCGGCGGTCACGAGTACGGGTCGGTCGCCGACGAGGTCGTGAAGCTTCGCGAAGTCCGCCGTGGAGAGCTTCGCGCGCGGGTTGTACTGAAGGCCGAGCGCGAAGCCCTTGAGCTCCGACCAAGCCTTGGCGTGCGCGTAGAAATCGTAACTGGCGGTGCCGAGTGCTTGCGTGTGGCCGATCGACTTGTTCACGTAGTGAATCACGGTCGCTGCGATGGCCCGTTCCCATGCGGCGACCCACGCATCTCGGTGCCCGCGGAGCGCCGTGAGCTCGTCGGCGGTGAGGACTTCACCGGCATCGCCGATCAACGCGCGCCCTGCGTGCGCGGCAGCGAAGGCGTCGCGCGTGAAGTCGGTCGGCTCTTTCGCCCCGAGGTCGCGCTTTGCGGCGTTCGACGCGGCTCCGAAGATGTACTCCTGCGTAAGGTCAATCTTTCCGTCGCCGTTGGTGTCGTGGCTCCCCTGCCAGTCGGGGCGGCCGCCCGCGCTCGCGATTTCCTTGTCGGTGTAGAGCGCGAAGTCACGCGCGGCGCCAAAGTAGCCGAAGGCCTCGTCCCATGCGTGTTCGAGGACCGTGTAAGCGCTCACGCCGTCGCGCGTGTTTGGGGAGAGAAGGCCCTTGCCAGCGTCAGCGGCTTCGTCGTCGAGGTAGTCGTCCGTTCCCTGCGAGTAGGCGACGGACATCACGAGGTGCTTTTGGATGAGCTGCTGGAAATCGAGTCCGTCGGCGGTGACGTAGACCTTGGTGAGAGGCTTCTGGGTGCCGGGCTCGTTTGGGATGGTGCCGTTCTCGCGATCCAAGGCGAGTTTGCCGAGGGTGCCGAAGAACGCGAGGAGGAGCCCCTCGGGTGAGGTGATGCTGCCGCCGTGCGCGGCGATCGACGCGTCCTTCCAGCCGACGAACGTCGTGCTCCAGTCCACGTGGTCGGTGGCCGTGTCGTTGCCAGCGAGCTTATCCTTGAGGTTCTTCTTGGTCGAAATGTCGTCGTAGACGTTCTGGAGAGTCGCAGGGGTCGTCGTGAGGCCGATGGGTTCCTTACCCGCGGTCTGCCCGTCGAAGGCGTAGAAGTACTCAAGCGCGGCCACCGTCGTCTTCACGTCGGCGGGGCTGAACGTGTCGTCGTCAATCGCCTTGGTGAGGCCTCCGATGTACGCCTTCAGGTCCTCGATGAGCACGTGTCGAAGCGTCTGGCCGGCGTAGCTCACGGAGCTCTTCTCCGCGTCGAAGCGGCTCTCGAATTCGTAGAGCTCGCCGTAGCTTCCGCCACCGGTGCCACCCGCTCCCGCGCCGCCGCCACCCGCGCCGCCCGCCGCGCCAGCTCCCACGCTCGAGGTCGCGCTCGCGCTCGAGGTGGCGCTCACCGTCCCCGCGGGGTCGGTGTCGCAGCTCGTGGCCGCAGCCGCGAGCGTGGCGACGATTAGGAGGGACTTGAGTGGGCTGAGAAGAGCCTGACTGGTTCGCATGCGTTTTCCTGAAATTGAAATCCGTTTTCAAGAACACTAGGCTAATTGAAAGTGGCTTGCAACAACAAACATGTTTTCGACGACGCTCTAGGTGGCGCCGTCCGCGGACCCACATTGGTAAAGAGCGGCGAGCCGTCGTCGACCGGAGCCGAGGAGCGACCACAAAGCGCTAAGCGGTAGCCGCGACGGCACGGGGCCGCGCGTGGGGCTCCTCAGGGACTCTAGCGCGCCACCAGCTCAGAACGTCTTCGGGAGCTTCTTCTCGAGCCGCTTCTTCGGGTCGTCCTTCGCGACGAGGAAGAAGGGGTCTTTGCGCCGCCAGCCCGTGAGTGTCTCGTAGATCGCGTCGAGGCCGACCGCGACACCCGCCGAGAGCTGCGCGTTGGGATTGTAGAACACGCTCTGGCGTTGCCCGTTCGGGCCGAGCTGGTTGCCGCCGTTCGCGTAGTTCACGTAGAGGCCGAACTCCGCCATCGGCAACCACGTGAGGCCTGCGGCGAAGCTGTAGCCGTACTGCGTAAACGCGCCCTGGCCCTTCACGTCGACGCAGCCGGTCTGGATCGTGACGTCGCACTTCGAGTCGGGGAGCGCCGGTAGGAAGTTTTGGTTCAGGCCGAACGAGGCGAAGAACTGCAGGGTCGTCCCGACGACGTCCTCGGAGAAGAAGATGAACGCTCCCTGGCGCAAGCTGTTCTGCGCGAAGCGGTTGAACGTCAGGTCATCCGACAGAAAGGTCGACCCGCGCGAGTCCATGCGTGGCTGATCGAGGTCCGAGTTGACGGCGGTGTCTGCGCGACCGAACCGGTGATCCCAGCGAACCGAGGCGCCGATGCTGAAGGATTGGAAGTGCTTCGCCGTGTGTCCCAGGATCGGTAACGTCTGGAACATGACGAGACGCGGCGAGGTCGTGAGGTAGGTGCCGGCGTTGTAGCTCGCTGGCGACGTCGGCAGGAGCACCGTGCCGTTCAGCACCATGCCGGTGAAGATCTGCTTCTCTTCATTCGCGTAGAGGCGACGACGGTAGATGGACGAGATCGGCAGGTCGTTGAACCACGGCTCGCGCGTCGTGGTCGTGTCCGCTGAGTTCGTGAGCTCGACCGACACAGACGGAGATGCGCTCACCGCGAGACTCCACTTCTCTTGCTCGACCACGAAGTAGTTTAGCCCGAGGCTGTACGTCTGGACGTACTGCTGGAACGCTCCGCTCTGGTAGTCGGCGCCGATGCCGAGCGCGCTCGCCGTGACCGAGTTGTCGAAGCCGAAGCCCGTCCCGCGCCAGGGCAGACGCACGGGGCCACGCGTCTCGGGCTCTTTAGGTCCGGTGTCGCCTTCGGGAGACTCTTCGACGGGAGTGCCCGTCGTGCTCGACTTGACGCCGGCGCGCGCGGCAGCCGAGGCCGGGACGCGGGGAGTGTTTTGCGCGGCGCCGCCGACGCTCACCGCCGTCGTGAAGAGGAGGCCACCGAGTCCGAAGAGGAGCCGAGCACGCATGAGGCCGCGAAACTTACCACACCGATGGCGTCGCAGGTGGGGGAAGTGGGCCGCGCTTGCCCGCCCAACCGAGGTGCCCGTCATCGGCGCGCTTTTTCCAGGGCGCGCGATTCTGAGCTACTCTCTCAGGCCATGCTCGGACGTCCGGTCGCGCTGCGACATCCCCTCCTCGTTCTCGCGGCGCTGTCCGCCTGCGGCGACGGGGGCGAGGCGCCGACGGGGGCGGGGGGCGCCGGCGGAGGAGGCGAGGGCGGAGGCGCGTCCGTGGTCCTCTCGCCTGGGCTCTTCGACTGCAGCGCAACGAAGGCTCCCCCGCGCATCACCGAGGTGCCTGCCTCGTGCCTCCTCGACCCCTCGTGTGCCGAGCGCTTCGTCGTCGGGCACCGAGCCGCCGGGGGCGAGCTGGGCGTCGTCGCGCCGGAGAACTCGCTCGCCGCGGTGCGCGCCGCGATCGCGATGGGCGTCGACGTCATCGAGACCGACCCACGCGCGACGAAAGACGGCGTGCTCGTGAACCTGCACGACTCGACCGTCGACCGCACCACCGACGGCACGGGCGCGGTGGCCGACCTTACCTACGCCGAGCTCGCCGCGCTCTCGCTCGAGGCCGCCGAATACCCCGGGGATTTTTCATGCGAGCGCGTTCCGACGATCGAGGAGGTCCTCGTTGCAGCCAAGGGCAAGGTCCATGTCCTCCTCGACGCGAACAAGACCGACCGCATCGATCGGCTCGTCGCGGCGATCCAGAAGACCGAGACCCTCGAGTGGGCGATCGTCGACACCGACGAGGTCGCGAAGCTCGACGCCGCCATCGCGCTCGAGCCGAAGGTCTTGACCATGATCCGTGTCAAGTCGATGGCCGAGCTCGACGCCGAGCTCGCGCACTTCGCGTCGCACCCGCCGGTGGTGGTCGAGCTCGACAGCGCGCCGGGCTACGAGGCCATCGCCGCGAAGGCGCGCGCGACCGGCCGGCGCACGATGGTCAACGTCTTCGGGCTCGACCTCGCCGCGAAGCTCTCCGGCGAGCCGGCCGTCTACGCGCCCGTGTTCGAGGCGCCGATCGACCTCGCGCAGACGGACAGGCCCGATCTCGTGCTGCGCTACCTCGGACGCTTTGCCGGCGCCCGCTGAGTGGGCTCAGTGAAACTTCGAGTGGCACGCGTCGCAGGTCGCGTGCACGTCCCCAAGCGCCTTCTTGGCGGCGGCGACATCCTTCGCCCGAGCGGCGTCGGCGAGCGCCTTCGCGTGACCGCCGAGCTGGTCGGCGAGCGCGTCGAACTCCGGGTCCTTCGAGAAGGCCTTGGTCCGAGCGCTGGTCGCGACGAGGCGGTCCCCGACGTCGGCGAGCGTGACGAGGTCGTCCTCGGTGAGCGTGTCGGCCGAGGCCTTCGCGAAGTGCGGCTCGGCGGTGTGCTCCTGCTCTTCCATCACCGCGTTGAGCGAGCCGAGGTTCGCGAGGTCCCCGAGCGGCGTCTTTGCGGCGTGAGTCGGCGCGCACGCGCACGGAAGAACTGCGCCGAGCACGGCGCTACAGGTCAAGATGAGGGCGAAGAGGCGAGGGGCGTTCGATCCAGTCACAGCGCCGCGGGGTACCACGAACGCGCCGTCGCGGGGGACCGAACGCACGTGCGCTGCCATCACAATCCTGCGGTCGGAGCGGCCGCGCTCGTGCGTGGCGGTCGACTGTGATACTGGGGGTAGAGCACCATGAAGCGCGTCGTCGGCATCCTCCTCCTTGCGGCTCCCTTTGTCGCAGCGTGCTTTGCTACGCGCGACAACTCTCTCGACGGAAATACCGAGAGTGGCCCGAACGGCGCGGGCCCTGCGGGCGGCGGGGATAACCTCGACGTGAGCGTTGGCGCCGGCGCTGGCGGCGGCAGCAACTGCAACGCAACCGATTATATCTGCGACAACGAGCTCGCGAGCCCGACGCTCTGCGACGACGGGCTCGCGCTCACCGACGCCGACCCGATGAACGCCGCGAGGGCGGTCGACCTGTGCCGGGTCTCGCAGGGCGGGGGCTGGGGCG
>Ga0194129_10004008_pt1 | contig 20008 bp, 12 predicted proteins | sample TA2KigCa35mmetaG_FD_150862 | JGI IMG/M metagenome (GOLD analysis project Ga0194129, IMG submission 150862) | Freshwater microbial communities from Lake Tanganyika, Tanzania - TA2015038 Kigoma Deep Cast 35m | ecosystem: Environmental > Aquatic > Freshwater > Lake | place: Tanzania: Lake...
GGCTGCTCCGCCGCGAGCTGAGCGAGAAGCTGTCCGCCAACGGTGCCCTTGCCGAGCAAGAACACGCTGACCTGCTCGTGCGCGAGGTTCATCGCGGCATGGACCGAGCGCACAGCGAGCGCCGTGTCGCCGCGCTCGACGACGCATGAGATCGCGCGCGACGTCGCGCCCTGAGACGCAGCCTTCACGTTGACGCCGGCGATCCCGAGCGCGCCGAAGAAGCGTCCCGCGACGTTGACGCTTCGCCCCATCGCCTCCGCGACGAGCGTGACGAGTGTGACGCCCCGCTGCAGACGCGGCGGGCCGAGGTCGCCGCGTCCGAGCTCGCGAGCGAGCGAATCCTCCATGACCGCCTTCGCGCGATCGGCGTCGGCGTCGGTGACGACGAGCGCCACACCGTTGCCTCGTGGCGCCTGCGTTTCGAACCACACCGGCACGCCCTCCCGCGCGAGCGCCGAGGCCACCCGCGGCCCGAGGTCCGCGCGCGCCGTTCGCTGCGAACCCTCGACGTCGATCAGGGTCATCCCCTCGAGCGAGGTCACGCACGTCGCGCGGTCGCTGTCCGTCGCGCCGGTCGCATCGACGACGGTCCCCGGCGACTCGGGCGCCATCGTGTTGCGGATCCGCATCGGGATCCCGGAGGCGAGGAGGGGCAGGACGGTGCGCGGGTGCAGCATGCGCAGCCCGAGGCCCGCGAGCTCGAGCGCCTCGCGGTAGCTGAGCCGCGCGACCGGGTACGCCTCGTCGACCAGCCCGGGGTCGGCCGACATGACGCCAGGGACGTCCGTCCAGACGTGGAGCTCGTCCGCGCCCCGCGCGCGGGCGAGGAGCGCCGCCGTGTAGTCGGAGCCGTTTCGCCCCAGCGTGGTTGTTCGGCCGGACGCGGTTCTCCCGAGAAATCCGGTGTGAACGAGCACCGCGTCCAAGGGGCGATGGATCGCCGCGAGCCGCGCGACGGTGACGTCCCACAGGACGGTCGCGTCGCCGTGAACGTCGTCGGTCACCGCCCAGTCGCGGGCGTCGACGGGACGGGCGGCGATCCCCCGGGCGGCGAGCGCGGCGGCGACGAGCTCCACCGACATCCGCTCGCCGAACGACAACAGCTCGTCGCGGCTGGGCGGCGAAAGCTCGCCCACGGCACCGATCCCGCGGAGCAGTCGCTCGAGCGCGCGCTTCAGTTCGCCCACGCGCGGCTCGACACCGGAGAGCGCCGCTCCTGCCGCCTCGGTCGTGCGCTGCTCGGAGTCCTCCATCGCCCGCATCGCGATCGCGAGGGCGTCCTCGACCTCGCCCGTCGCGGCCCTCGAGCCGGCGTCGAGGAGATGATCCGTGGTGTCGCCGAACGCGCTGACGACCACCTCGACCGAGGCCTTCTTCCGCTCGTTCGCGATGATGTCGAGGACCTGAGCGAGCCGGCCCGGCCTCCCGAGGGAGGAGCCCCCGAACTTGAGGACCAGCGAGCGCGAAGGCAGCATGGCTGTCCAGTGTAGTAGACATTTGGTCAAGGTGCTGTCGATCTTCGCCAGGGTTGGACGTGCCCCATTGCGGGACCGGTCTTGCTGGAACTAGGCTCATGGGCCTCGAGGAGCTCATGGCGAAGGACACGAAGCAGCGGCGAGGACGGGGCTCGAGAGACGATCGCTCGACCGTACGCGAGGCGCCGTCTGACCCCGGCAAGGAGGCGTCGCCGTCTAGCGTGCTGCGCGCGGCAGGGACTCCGAAGGGAGACGAGCTCGGGGCGGCCGAGCTGGCGCGACGCGTCGCAGACAGCTTGCGCCGGATCCGAAAGGTGCGCGGTCTCTCGCTCGACCAGCTCGCCTCGTCCAGCGGGGTGAGTCGCGCGGCGCTCTCGCAGATCGAGGGGGCGCGGACGAACCCCACCCTCGCCGTCCTTTGGAAGATCGCGGTTGGCCTTGGCGTGCCGTTCGGTGCGCTCCTCGGTGAACAGGCCGAGCAGCGTTGCCGCCTCCTCCGCGCCGAGGACATCTCGCCCCTGCGCAGCGTCGATGGCCGCGTCGAGAGTCGTCTGCTCACCCCGGCGGGCGCGTCGCCTGGGCTCGAGACCTACGAGCTGCGGTTCGCGCCGCGCGGCCTGCTCGCGAGCGAGGCTCACGGCTCGGGCACGCACGAGACGATCTACCTCCTGACCGGCGCGCTGCGGATGGTCGTCGGGGACGAGACCTTCGACCTCTTGCCAGGCGATGCCTTCCACTTTCGCGCGGACATCGCGCACAGCTACGAGAATCGAAGCTCGCGAGATGCGCGGTTTCTGAACCAGATCCAGTACGGCGACGAGGAGTGAGCCGAGAGCCTCGGCGGGCGGTGCCGGTTGACGGGTAAGGCACTTTAAAGGACACTCCGTCAGCGAACAGGACATTCGAGTCCTTCCACGGAGCCCCGACATGAGCCAGAACCTTCGCCTCGAGACCCTCGCCCTCCACGCCGGACAGACTCCCGATCCGACCACCGGCTCGCGCGCCGTCCCGATCTACCAGACGACGTCCTACCAGTTCCGGGACACCGAGCACGCCCAGAACCTCTTCGCGTTGAAGGAGTTCGGCAACATCTACACGCGGCTCATGAACCCGACGACCGACGTGTTCGAGAAGCGCATCGCGGCGCTCGACGGTGGCGTGGGGGCGCTCGCCGTCGCGAGCGGACAGTCGGCGATCACGTTCGCGATCCTCAACCTCGCTCAGGCTGGCGACGAGATCGTCTCCGCGGACAACCTCTACGGCGGCACCTACAACCTGTTCCATCACACGCTGCCGCGCCTCGGCATCAAGGTGGTGTTCGTTCCCTCGAACGACCTCGAGGCCGTGAAGCAGGCGATCTCGCCGCGCACGAAGGCGGTCTACGCCGAGTCGATCGGCAACCCGAAGCTCGACGTCGCCGACATCGAGGGCCTCGCGAAGGTCGCGCATGACGCAGGGATCCCGCTCATCATCGACAACACCGTGTCGCCGTTCCTGGTGCGTCCCATCGAGCACGGCGCCGACATCGTCGTCTACTCCGCCACCAAGTTCATCGGCGGGCACGGCACCTCGATCGGTGGCGTGATCGTCGACAGTGGCAAGTTCGACTGGACCAACGGGAAGTTCCCGCTCATCTCGGGGCCGGAACCGAGCTACCACGGGCTCGACTTCGTCGCGGCGCTCGCGCCGCTCGGCAACATCGCCTACATCATCAAGGCCCGCGTCACGCTGCTGCGCGACATCGGCGCGGCCGTCTCGCCCTTCAACTCGTTTCTCTTCGTCCAGGGGCTCGAGACCTTGCCGCTGCGAATGGAGCGCCACACCCAGAACGCGCTCGCGGTAGCGAAGTGGCTCGAGAAGCATCCCAAGGTCGCGTGGGTGAACTACCCCGGGCTCGAATCGAGCAAGGAGCACGCGCGCGCCCAGAAGTACCTGCCGAAGGGGGCCGGCGCGATCCTCGGGTTCGGGGTGAAGGGTGGCCTCGAGGCCGGGCGCAGCTTCATCAACGCGCTGAAGCTCGTGTCGCACCTCGCGAACGTCGGCGACGCGAAGACCCTCGCGATCCACCCCGCGTCGACGACGCACCAGCAGCTCTCGGCGGAGGAGCAGGCGGCGACCGGCGTGACCGCGGACTACGTCCGCCTCTCGGTCGGCATCGAGCACATCGACGACATCCTCGCCGATCTGGAGCAGGCCCTCGCCGGGGCCTGACGCGCGATGAGCGATGCGGGCCGCGAAACTTCGGGTGGACGAGCGCTGCGCGTCGGCGTCGTCAACCTGATGCCGCGGCTCGAGACCTACGAGCCGAGCCTCCGCGCGCTGTTCGCCGCGTCCGGTCATGCGGTCGAGCCGGTGTGGATCCGGCTCGCGACGCACGCATACCGGAGTAGTGACCCCGCGCACCTCGACGCGCATTACCGGAGCTACGAGCGGGCGCAGGAGGATGGGGTGCTCGATGGTCTGCTGCTCACCGGGGCGCCGGTCGAACACCTGCCGCTCGCCGAGGTGCGGTACTGGCCGGAGCTGTCGCAGCTCCTCGACGACGCGCGCGATCGTTTGCGCGGGACGCTCGGGATCTGCTGGGGTGCGATGGCGCTCGCGGAGCGCGAGGGGGTGCGCAAGGCGGTTTTCGCGCGCAAGGTGTTCGGCGTGTATCGCCACACGACGTCGTCGCACGCGAAGGAGCTGCTCGGCCTCGATGGCCCGGAGTTCGCGTGTCCCCAGAGCCGCTTCGCGGGCTTCGATCGCGCCGAGACCGAGCAAGCGGAGCGGGCGGGTCGGGTGCTCACCTTGGGGGATGGCAGCGATGCCGGGCCCACGCTGCTCGCGACCCCGGACGGCGCCGTCATGATGCACCTCGGGCACCCCGAGTACGACGCGTCACGGCTTGGCTTCGAGTGGCGTCGCGACGCCGCGGCCGGGCGCACCGACGTCGATCCGCCGCGGGGCTACGACCTCGAGCGCGACCGTCCCGAACTCGACTGGTCGAGCGATTCGGCGGCCTTCCTCCGTGGCTGGCTCGATCGGCTCGGCTGACGCTCACACTGGCCGACGAGCGTCGGGCACCGGGGGGTGGCGAGGACGCTGGCGAGCCGCCGTCGGCCGCCACCCATTCGCCAGCTGAGACGGCTGTGAATTCAATGGTTTGGGTGTGGCATGCAGGGTGCTCCAGGGGGCGTCATGCCTCACGACGACGACCTGCTCGACCCACGCGCCGACGCGCTGACGTACGGCCTCGACAGCCTCGATGACCGCGCGCTCCTCGGCATCTTGCTCGGCCAAGGCGGCGCCCGTCGCGCCGATGCGCTCGCCGCGGAGCTCCTCGATCGGGGAGGCGGGCTGCGGGGCCTCGGTCGCTGCGGTCCGGCCTCGCTCGCCGAGCTGCCCGGCCTCGGCGTCGCCCGCGCCTTGAAGCTCGCCGTGGCGCTCGAGATCGGCCGCCGCTTCGCGACGCGCTTCGAGCGTCCCACCCAGCCGCTCGATCGACCAGACCGGGTCGCCGCCTTTCTCGCGCCGACCTTCGCCTCGCTGCTCCACGAGGAGATGTGGGTGCTGTCGCTCGACGGGGGCAACCGGCTCCGGGGTCTTCGGCGCGTCGCGCAAGGTGGCCTGCACGCGATGTCGGTCTCGCCAGGCGACATCCTGCGGGCCGTCGTCTGGGACGGCGCGACCGCCTTCGTCCTCGCCCACAATCACCCGAGCGGGAGGCTCGAGTCTTCCCGCGAAGACGTCGAGACGACGGTTCGCCTCGCGGTCGTCGCCGAGCAGCTCGGTGTGCCGCTCGTCGACCACCTCATCCTCGCGCCCGATGGCGGCTTCCTCTCGATGGCGGAGCTCGGCGTGATCGAGCCGGCGTCGCGTCGCGCACGCCCTCGGAGTGGTCGATGAGCCCGAGCTCGGGGATGCGCCGGAGCTCAGGGCCGCCGCGCGTTCGCGCCCGGGCGGCCGCTCCGCCCGTCGCGCGCGACCTTGCGCGCCTCGTCGGAGCGCTTTCGCTCGTCGAGGATCGAGCGCATCGACGGCAGCTTGCGCCCGGTCGACGCGGACTCGTCGCCGATCGGATGGCGTCGCGGCGGCGCAGGTTCGGCCCAGCGAGCGGCGAGCTCCGGCAGACCCACCTCGCCCATCTGCAGCAGATGCGCCGCGTGAGCTTCGGGAGTGATGCCGCGGAAGCCCATGACGTGGAAGTCGCCGATGCGCGTGTCCGTCGTCGGCTCGAGCTTCGTGTTGCGGCCGATCGAGATGGCCGCGGCCTTCAGCTTGACGTGCTCCGGCGCCGAGCCCGTCGCGGCCTCCGGGGTCTTGTCGAGGCCTCGGAGCAGCAGGTTCGCGCAGCTCTCCGTCCCCGCGTACTCGATCGGATCGATCTGCGAGTGCGTCAGGGTAAAGAGGATCCGCCTGTCGGCCGCGGCGCGCGCTGCCCGCACGAACGGCAACAGGCCGACCTCCGCGACCTGCGTCTTTTCCTGGTTCAGGAAGGCGGAGTGGATTCCGTCGAAGAGCATCACGGCATCGAGCGGGTCGTTCTCCGCGTCCGGAGCGCGCCGCGACTCGAGGACGCTCTCGACGGCCGCGTAGCCGCCGCTCCAGGCGTTCAATGAGAGTCTTCGTAGCTCGACGTTCCTATAGCCGCGCTGCGTGATTCCCGCCTGCACCTGCGCGAGCAAGCGCTCGAACCGGGTCGGATCCTGGTAGGCCGTCTCGTAAGGCTTCGAGCTGATCCCGAGGTTGACGATCGCGACGGCGGCGTTGACACCGGCGTGCTCGATGCTCTCCTTAACGATCTTCACGTCGCCGTGGAAGTGCACGACGAGGTCGTACCCCCCCTCACGCGGGGCAAACGTGCTCGGCAGGTGCATCACCCCTCCGCCGATCGGGATGTGACGCTCGTTGTCGATGCGCTCGACGTTCTCGGGGACGGCGGAGGTGCGGCGCGCGGCGTCCGCGGGGCCCTGGGACGTTCGCTCGCCGACCATGGTCGGGGTCGGCGCGAGGGGCCGGGTGGCCGTGCTCGTCGCGGCCGAGCCGTTCGCCACGCCCCCGCCGAGGGCCGCGGTCGCCGCCCCGTCGATTCCGGTCGATGGCAGCAGCGCCATCAGCCCGAACACGGCGGCCGTGGCGGCCGACGCGGCCACCCACAGCGGCCAGCGGGGCCTCGGCGCGAGCGCCGGCTCGACGAACGCTTCGGGCTCGACGTGCGCCTGGAGTCGCGGGGCGCCGGGCACGCCGAGCGTGACGGCGACGGGCGGCGGGGTCGGGCTGCCGTCCGAGTCCCGCGAATCGTCGGAGGCCGGAGCGATCGTCGACGAGGTCTGACCCCAGCGAACCGCGTGATCGAGGCTCGGCTCGAAGACCACCCGGTCGCCCACGAGCTGACGTGGCGACTTGCTGCGTACGTTGGGTGGCTGCGGCATGCGCGACCACTCGCCACAGGTCGGTTGGTCGGGCCAAAAAAACGGCCGATGGACGCCAGGGAAGTCGCCCCAAGAGAGCAAAATAAGTGCGCAAATGTAGGTTAATGAAGGTTAAACGGCGGCCCCTGGCCGCGCCCATCGGGGCGAACTCCGACGCGAGCGGTCGACCGTCGAGGCTCGTCTCGCCGCATCCGCTCGGCGCGCGAGGGGCGCGGCCTTCAGGGGCGGGGCGGGGCGGGCCGCACCCGGGTCCAGGCGACGCGGAGGGCGACGTCGTCGGTTCGCTCCGGATCGATCGCGGCCTCGTCGAACCGGATCAAGTCGGGGCGCTTTCCGCCGGCGACCACCTCGGGCTTGCCGGTCTCCGCCCCGACGCTCCCGCCCGCCGCGGGGCCTTCGGGCCGAGGCGCTTCGGCGACGAGGGCTCCGTCGAGGTCGCCCTCGCGCTGCACCGAGAGCCTCCCGTCCCGGTCATCATCATAGCGGATTTCGATGTCGGGCCGGATCCCCTCGGCCTGGATCGCCCGGCCGCTGGGAGTGTAGTAGCGCATCGTCGTCAGCCGCAGACCGGTGCCGCCCGGCAGCTCGAAGATCGTCTGCACGGAGCCCTTGCCGAAGGTCGGGGCGCCGACGAGCAGCGCCTTCCCCGAGTCGTGGAGCGCCCCGGCGAGCAGCTCCGACGAGGAGGCGGAGTACTCGTTGACCAGCACGGCCACGGGCAGCCCCGCGAGCGCCCCGCCAGCATGGGCGCGGGCCTCGTCCAGCACGCGGCCGCGGTGCCGGGTGCTGTAGATGCTGCCCCCGTCGAGGAGCTCGTCGGCCACCGCTTCGGCCTCGTCCACCAGGCCGCCCGGGTTGTTCCGGAGGTCGAGCACGACCGCCCGGAGCGGGGCCGGGCTTGCCTTTCGCAGCGCGCCGACCGCCTCGAGCAACTCGTCGTGGGTGCCCGACTGGAACTGCCGGAGGCGCAGGTAAGCGACGTCGTCGGTGAGGCGACGCCCGTCGACGCTGCGGAGCCGGACCTGCTCGCGGACGAGCTCGAAGTCGAGGAGCTCGGGCTCGCCGGCGCGGCGCACCGACACCTTGACCCGCGTTCCGGGCGCGCCGCGCATCCGCTTGACGATCTGCTCCGCCGGGATCGACGCGAGCGGCTTGCCGTCGACGACCACGAGCTCGTCGCCGCCCCGGAGCCCCGCGCGAGCGGCGGGCGCTCCGGGGATGGGCGCGAGGATCACGACGCGTCCGTTCCGGAAATCGACCTCGACGCCGATCCCGCCGAACGAACCGCCGGTGTCCTCGTTGAACATCGCGAACTCGCGCTTGGGCATGTACGCCGAGTGCGGGTCGAGCTCTGCCACCATCCCCTTGATCGCGCCCTCGAGCAGCCGCTGCCGGTCGACCGGGTCGACGTACTGGTTCTCGACCTGGACGAGCACCCGCGCGAGCTGCGAGAGCGGCGCGTAAGGGACCTCGCGCTCACCAGTCGCGTGGCTCTGCCTCGCCGCGACGGCTCCGCCGAGGAATGCGACCGCCACGAGTCCTGCCTGGCGCAACCAGCGCTTGCTCTTCGAGGACATGGCTGACACCGTAGCATCCGGTCGCCTAGCGGATGCGCGGCCTCTCGCGGAGGCTTGCGCCATGACCCTGCTCGCCCCGTGCCTCGGTCGATGCCGCTTGACAGGAAACCCGCGCGGGATATAGTCCTCGGCCCCAATGGTTTCCAGCACGCAGCAGACCGAACGAGTTCGCGCTCGCCAGCACAAGAACGCCGGCAAGCGTCGCAAGCGCCAGATGCGCATGGGCAAGACCACCCCGTCTTTCCCGGTTCACCCGGCTGGTTACGACGCGACCGCTGCCGACGCGAAGCCGGCGAAGAAGGACTGATCGAGGAACCCGACCATGGCAACGCACGCCTCAGCCGAGAAGCGCAACCGTCAGCGCATCACCCGCACCGAGCGCAACAGCGCCCTCAAGTCGTACGTCCGCAAGGCTCTGAAGCAGGCCCGCGAGGCCGTCGAGCAGGGCGACGACAACGCGGCCGACTTGGTCAAGGGCGTCCACACGCTCCTCGACAGCGCGGCCTCGAAGAACGTCCTCCCATCCAAGCGTGCCTCGCGGCTCAAGTCGCGGCTTTCGCTCGCGCTTGCCAAGAACGCGAAGTGACTTGAGCTGAAAAGCCCTGTCGCTGAAAAGCCCTGTCGCTGAAAAGCTCTGGGGCTGAAAAGCTCTGGGGCTGACGTGACCGGATCGACCGAATCCCGGGCCACCTGCGCGAAGGTCGTGAAACGAGGGCGTCAGCCGTGAAAGCGGCTCGGCGCCTTTCGTGCTTGGTCGACGTCCGTCTTGCTCGGCGGCCGTCCTGCTTTCCAGCAGGGCTGTGTCGCCTGGTCGCTTTCCAGCGGGGCCGCCGTCAATGCGCGTCGGCCCAGCTCGCGCCCCACCCGACGTCGACCACGAGCGGTACATCGAGCGGCGCGACGGACTCCATCGCCGAGCGCACCAGGCGGGCGGCCTCCTCGACGTCACCCTCGGGCACCTCGAAGACGAGCTCGTCGTGGACCGTCAGCACCATGCGAACGCCAGGTAGGACCGGCTGCGCGAGCTTCACCATCGCGAGCTTCAGCAGGTCGGCTGCCGTTCCCTGGATCGGCGTGTTTTGCGCGATGCGCTCGGCGTAGGCACGCTTCATCGGGTGGGTGCTCCGCAGGTCGGGCAAGAGGCGCCTCCGTCCGAAGAGCGTGCGGACCTCGCCGCACTCCTGCGCTGCCTCGAGGGTCTGCCGCATGAAGTCGTCGACGCCGCGGTATTGCTCGAAGTAGGCGTCGATGAACCGCTTCGCGTCGGCGCGCGGGATCCCGAGCCGCTTCGCGAGGGCGATCGCGCCCATGCCGTAGATCACCCCGAAGTTGACCGTCTTGCTCTGCGCGCGCATCTCGCTCGTCACGGCGTCCTCACCGACGCCGAAGACCGCCATCGCGGTGCGAACGTGGACGTCTTGCCCGGTCGAGAACGCTTCGACGAGCGCCGGATCGTGAGAGAGGTGGGCGAGTACGCGAAGCTCAATCTGCGAGTAGTCGGCGCTCAGGATGCACTTTCCGGGAGGCGCGACGAACGCCGCGCGGATGCGCTTGCCATGCTCGCTCCGCACCGGGATGTTCTGCATGTTTGGGTCGCGCGAGGAGAGGCGGCCCGTCGCAGCGACGGCCTGCTCCCAATGGGTGTGGATCCGGTGCGTCTGCGGCAGGAGGAGCTGCGGGAGGGTGTCGACGTACGTCCCCTTCAGCTTGGCGATCGCGCGGTGCTCGAGGATCAGGCGCGGGAGCGGGTGTGCGTCGGCGACAGCCTCGAGGGCCTCCGCGTCCGTGGAGCGCCCCGTCTTCGTCTTCTTCGTCGCCTCGAGCCCGAGCTCGTCGAAGAGCACGGTCTCGAGCTGGCGTGGCGACGCGAGGTTCAGCGGATGCCCGGCGGCGGCGTAGGCGCGCACCTCGAGCTCGGCGAGTTCGGTCGTCATCCGCTCGCCAAGGGCAGCGAGCGGCCTCGGATCGAGCTCGACCCCGGCGAGTTCCATCTCGGCGAGCACGTCGGCGAGGGGCAGCTCGAGCGCCACGAGCAGGGTCGTGAGCCCGGCCGACTCGAGCTCCGCGCGGAGCGGCGCCTCGAGCGCGTCGATCGCCGCGACGACGCTCCCGACATGCGGCGCGACGGCCTCCACCTCGAGCTCGTCGGTCCCGAGCTTCGCGGCGCGCGACCCCTTCGTCGACGGCAGCGTGAGGTCGACGAGGACGACGTCCGGCGCGCGCGCTGCGAGGTGATCGAGCCGATGCGCGGACTCGGGATCGACGAGGTAGCTTGCCAGCATCGTGTCGAAGGCGACGCCCCTCACCGCGAGCCCGTGGCGGGCGAGCAACGCCTGCGTGTACTTGGCGTCGTGCCCGAGCTTGGGCAGCGTCTCGTCGGCGAGCAGCGGCCCGAGCGTCGCGCGGACGTCCTCGAGCGGGAGCTGCCTGGGCGCGGTCAGCGTGCGATGTCCTAGCGGCAGGTAGTACGCGGAGCCGCCGCGGGGCTGAAGCCCGATGCCGACCAGCGCGCTGCGCATTGGCTCGCCGTCGGTGCCGAACGCGACCAGCGCGAGGCCACCGCGGGCACGCGCCTCGACGACGACTCCGTGAAGCGCCGCGCGATCGAGGAGGGTCGTGACCTTCGGCGCGGACCGATCGCGAGGGGGGGCCGCCACGACCTGGGCGGGCGCGTCCGGTTCCGCGACGGGCGGCGGCTCCGGCACCCGTCCAGGCGTGGCGTCGCCGCTCGCGCCGCGCCCGAGGCCCTCGAGCAGGCGCGAGAACGCGAGCTCGCCGTAAATCGCACGCAGCGCGTCGAGATCGGGAGGTCCGAACCGCAGCGTCGCGAGGTCGACGTCGAGCGGCAGATCGTCCTTCAACTCGACGAGCCGGTAGGCGAGCTCCGCCGAGGTGACGTGCTCGGTCACGGCCTGGCGCAGCTTGGGTCGGTCGATGGCGCTCGCGCTCGCGAGGACGTTTGCGAACGAGCCGAAGCGCAGGAGCAGTTGAGCGGCGGTCTTGGGTCCGACCCCCGGAATTCCAGGGACATTGTCGGAGGTGTCTCCGACGAGCGCGAGTAGATCGCGCACGAGCCGGGGCTCGACGCCGAATTTTTCGTGGACCTCGCGCGGGCCGTACACCTTGCCGCGCATCGCGTCCCACACGACGACCTCGTCGCCCTCGACGAGCTGGTAGAGGTCCTTGTCGGCGGACGCGATCACGACGCGGAGGCCCGCGGCGCGTGCGCGTCGAACGAGGCTCGCGATCACGTCGTCCGCCTCGAACCCGTCGCGCTGAAACGCCGGGATTCGGTGGGCGTCGAAGATCGTCCGGCAGCGGCGGAGCTGCACGACCAGGTCCTCCGGCGCCGGCGGACGATGGGCCTTGTACTCGGGCGACAGCTCACCTCGAAACCCACGACCCTTCGAGTCCATCGCGATCGCGAGGTGGACCGGGCGCTGCTCGGTGAGGATGCGCTGAAACATGTTCAGCGTGCCGAGGGTCGCGTTCGTCGGCTCTCCGGTCGGTGCGGTGAGGGGCGGCAGCGCGTGGTACGCCCGGAACACGAAGTTCGACAGGTCGAGGACGTAGAGGACGTCGGTCGAGCCTGGAGGTGGCAGCGTGCTCGGGCGGTCCGTGCTCATGTGCCCGCGGACATAGCACGGCGATCGAGCGTCAGTTTCGGTCTTCGATCGACATGCCGAGCTCGCGAACGGCCTGCTTCACCAGCGTGACAATGCCAGGCAGCGCGGCCTCGACCTCGGGCAGGAGCAGCCGCTCGGCGAGCGGCGCCTGCCCGGCTTGCAGGATCGATCGAATGACGGAAGTCAAGATCCGCTGCTCGCCGCGTGTCACCGTCTCCGTCCCGGCGTGCCCGCCCATCCAGCCGCACGCGACCCCGACCGCGCCAGGCCCCGCCTGGGGCCGTCCGAGGAGCGCCGTGAGGGCGCAGAGCAGCGCCGCGTGTGTCTCGCGACGGTGCAGGCCCGTCTGTCCCATGCTCGCACGCTCGCGGACGCCCGCGAGGTAGCGTTTCATGTCGTCGGTGCGACCGAGCTCGAGTGCGGCCCGGGCGCTCAAGATCCACGCGTCGCTCCGCGGCAACTCGCGTCGTAGGGGCTCGAGCCTCGCGAGCGCCGTCTCGGGACGCCCAAGCTCGATCAAGGCCTCGCATGCGCCGAGGGCCGCCTCGTCCTGGTCCGGATGCTCGGCGAGGCTGGCCTCGTAGAGCGGCAGCGCCTCGTCCGCGTCGCCGGCGAGGAGCCTCACCGTCGCGAGCCGCGCGCGCCCGCTCCAGCCGCTCGCACCGACGACGAAGCGCTGGCCCACGGGACGGGAGGCCCAGGTCAGGCATGCGCGGTAGGCGGCCGTCGCGCGCTCGAGCTCGTCGTCACGGTGGAGGCGTTGCGTCAGGGCGCGCAGCTCGTGGGCGCGGCCTCGAAAGAACAGCGCGTCGGGTCCCTCGCCCTCGTAGGCGATGGCGTCCGCGACGGTCGCGAGCATCCCGTCGGCGTCGGCGCGCTGGAACTGCAACAGGCAGCGCGCCGCCATGAGCCGCGTGGCCGAGCGCAGCGTCACGGGTGTCGCGCCGCGGACGTGTCGAAAGCCCGCGTCGGCGACGGTGAGCGCTCGCTCGAGGTCACCCGCAGCGATGAGCTCGTGGGCGAGGTACCCGTGGACGGTGAAGTCCTCCGGCTCCGATTCGAGTCGCCGCTCGAGCAGGCGCGCGTTGCGCCGATGCTTGTCGCGGTCGACGCGCAGCGAAGGCACCGCGCCGAAGTGCACGATCCGTGCGCCGGTGTCCCAGGTTCGGGCTCCGTTTCGCACGAGCCACGCGCGGACGCTCTCGTGGACGATCCCCTCGAAGGCGAGATCCGACGTTCGCCGGAAGAGGCGTGGTACGGCCATCGGCTCGCCGCTGCGCGCCCGCCCCGAGAGGATCTCCTCGGCCGTCGCGTCGAGTCGCGCCGCGTCGTGAAGCTCGAGCGTCCCGCAGGCGCACGGTGCCTCCGCGACCGCCTGGCGCACCCGAGCATCGTCTCCGGGAGCGAGCTGCTCGTCCGCGTCGAGCACGAGCACCCAGTCGCAGGTGGCCTCGCGGAGCCCCGCGTTGCGCGCGGCCGCGAAGTCATCGCACCACGGGAAGTGAATCACCCGAGCGCCGGCTCGCTCGGCGACCGCCACCGTGTCGTCCTGGCTGCCGGTGTCGACGACGATGCGCTCGTCACAGAGACCCGCAACCGAGGCGAGGCAGCTCGGGAGTCGCAGCTCCTCGTCGCGGACGATCATGCAGAGCGCGATCGTCGCGCGGTTCACGGGACGGCTCCGCTCTCCTCCAGCGACGGCTCCGCCGGCTTCGGTCGCTCGGGACGTCCGCCACCGCTCGCGCCGTAGTCGTCGTTCTCGGCTCCGTAGCGGTTCTTGATCTTGCGCGGGTCGAGTCCCTGCTTCGGCTGCTCGCCCTCCGGGCCGGGCTCGAGCGAGCTTGGCTCGACCGGCCACGGGCTCTCACTCGATGAGCCCGCGCACGCGCTCGACACGATCGAACCCATCAGGACGCCGAGCGCGCTCACGACCGCTGCCATTCGAACCGTCATGGTCGCGGACCTTACACCGAAGACCCGCGTCGTTCGAGCGCTGGCGGAGCGAGCCCTGTTCCCGACCGCGCGCGCAAGGGTGGACCGGATCGCCGCCTCCGCCGACGGTTCGCGGTGGCGGTCGTCGTGTCGTCGGCGTAGCCTCCGCGGGCCATGGAGTTCCTGATTGCCTCGCGTCAAAGCCGACCCGGCGACGATCCGATCTTTTCCCTCAACGCCGCGGCGCAGCAGCGGGCGAAGGCTGGCGGGGACGTCGTCAACGCGACCATCGGTGCGCTTTTGTCCGATGACGGCAAGCTCGCGATCATGCCCTCGGTGGCCGAGGCGTTCTCGACCCTCCCCTTCGAGAGCGTCGCGACGTATGCGCCCATTCCCGGCCGCGAGGACTACCGCAAGGCCATCATCGCCGACATCCTCGGCCCTTACGGGCTCGCAGGGGAGGCCGCGTGCGTCGCGACCCCCGGCGGTACCGGTGCGCTGCGCATCGCCTTCGACGATTTTCTCGAGCCCGGTCAGACCGCGCTCACGAGCTCTTACTTCTGGGCGCCCTACCGCACGATCGCCGAGGAGTCCGGCCGTGACCTCACGACCTTCGAGATGTTCGATGAGGCGGGGCGATTCAACGTCGCCGCGTTCGACCGCAAGCTCGACGAGCTGATGGGGAAGCAGGCGCGCGCGCTCGTGCTCCTCAACACCCCCTGCCACAATCCGACCGGTTACTCCCTCGACCAGGCGGAGCTCGACGCGGCCTCCGAGGTGCTCGCGCGTCACGCTCACCGCGGACCGGTCACGCTCGTTCTCGATGTCGCCTACGGCTACTTCGAGCCCGAGGCCCTCGAACGCTGCATCGCCACCTTCGTGAAGCTCGCGGGCAAGGTGATGGTGCTGTTCGCGTGGTCGGGCTCGAAGGCCTTCGCGCTCTACGGCCAGCGGGTGGGAGCGCTCGTCGCCCTCTGCCCTGAGCCTGCGCAGCGCGAGCGGATCACCAACGCGATCACGTACTCGTGCCGCGGCATCTGGTCGAACTGCAACGCCGGTGGCATGGCCGCCGTCGCGAAGCTCCTCTCCGACGAGCGCCTCCACGCTCAGGTGCTCGCGGAGCGTGCCGAGCTCGTGCGCCTCCTCGCGCGCCGCGTCGACTTCTGGAACGAGCGCGCCTCGGCTGCTGGCCTGCGCTATCCGCGCTACGCCGGGGGCTTCTTCACCACCGTCTTCAGCGCGGACCCGAAGCGCACGTCGAAGGCGCTCTCCGACCTCGGGGTCTTCCTCGTCCCGACCGCCGGCGCCGTTCGCGTCGCCATGTGCGCCGTCAACGAGCAGCAGATCGCGCGCATCGTCGACGCGCTCCGCGCGGTTGGCGTCTGACCCGACGGAGCCCATCCCGCGATGCGCTCGCCGTTCGTCGCCGGTCGGATTCCACCCGTGTGCTTCGCCCTCGCCGCGCTCGCAGGCTGCGGCGGTGGCGTGCCGCTGATGCACACGGCGCATCCGGTCGCGAAGGGTGACGTCACGTTCGGCGCAGGGTTCTCGGGCGTCACGGCTCCGGTCACCGCATCGCGCGAGGGGACGCCCGCCGACGGTGAGCTCGTCGAGGCCGCGAGCGTCGCTCCCGGGCTCGCTCCCTGGATCGGCGGACGCCTCGGCTTCGGCGCGGGCCTCGACGCCGGGCTCACCTACTCCGGACGCGCGGCGCGGCTCGACCTGCGGCGGGCTTTCCCGCTGACGGGCTCCGTCGATCTCTCCGTGGGGGCCGGAGCTTCGGCGCTGCTGCCGCATCGCCGCGAGCGGCTCGGACTTCGCGTCGGTGGGTTCGGTGCCGACGTGCCCGTGCTCGTCGGCTGGCGCAGCACCGGCGAGATCTATGCGGCATGGTTCGGTCTGCGAGGAGGCGCCGAGCTGTTGCGCGGACGTCGCGAGCTGGCGTCCGATCCGCTGAGCCCCGAGATCCTCGTGAACGAGCCCGTGGGCGGTCGGCACGGGTGGGCCGGCGGCCTCGTCGGCATGCGGGTCGGATTTCGCCACGTCTTCGCCGTGCTCGAGGTCGACGCCGCGATGCACTGGGTGACGGCGGACGTCGCCGGTCGCGCCGTCTCCTCAAGTCAGCTCGCGGTGGCTCCGGCCGCGGCGCTCGTGTCACGGTTCTGAGCCATGCCCGGGATCGCGCTGCTCCTCAACCCGCACGCCAAGCAGCACGCCCGCGATCCGCACCTCGCCGATCGCCTCGCGCGCGTCCTCGGCGACGAAGGCTTCGTTCGTCACACGGGCACGCTCGACCAGCTCGGCAGCGTCGTCGAAGAGCTCCTCGCGCGCTCGGTCGACGTCATCGCGATCGCCGGCGGGGACGGCACGAATCACGCCGTGCTCACGCAGGTCGCGCGCGTCTATGGAGGGAAACCGCTCCCCCACGTCGCTCTCTTGCGTGGTGGCACCATGAACACGACGGCCAACTCGTTCGCGATCCCGCGCCGGAGCCCCGAGGACCTGCTCACACGCGTGAAGCGGGCCTATCAACAGCGTGCCGTCACGCCGATGCGCTTCGTCGAGCCGCACCTGATGCGCGCGGGTGACCGGTACGGCTTCATCTTCGGCACCGGCGCGATCCACGGCTTCATCGCGGAGTACAACCGTCGTCCCGTACGCAGCGCGACCTGGGCGGCGCAGGTGCTCGGCACCGCGATCGCCTCATCCCTGGTGGGTGGCGAGACGATCCGGCGCGTCGCAGAGCGCTGGGAGGGCTCGGTGCGCTTCGACGACGGGACGGCCTTCCCGGACCGGGATTACCTGACGATCGGCGCGTCGACGTGCGGGCAGATCGGACTCGGCTTCAAGCCATTTTACCGAAGTCACGAGCGCGCCGATCATTTGCATGTCCTCGGCATTCATTGCGGGGCCTCGGATTTCATCCGAGGTCTCCCGCGGATCTGGCGTGGTCAGCCCCAAGGCGGCGAGCGCACCTACGAGAAGCTCTGTCGGACCGCGACCCTCGTGCCGCGCTACGACGAGGTGGCCTTCATGATCGACGGTGACGTCTACGTGCAGCGCGGTGAGCTCGAGGTCGGCTGTGGACCGCGGGTGCGGATCCTCGCCGCCTCGTGACGGAGCGACGCGGGTCCTGCGTGGATCCCCGACCCGCAGGGCGCGCCCCCGCTGCTCCGCCCTGCCTGCTCGAGGCTCACCCCGCTCGTGGAGACCTGGCTCTCTCGTCGGCAGGACGCGCGCCGAGGATCGGAGACGAGCCGCCGTCAGTCGAGCAGTCGCCCGCCGAGCGCCGTGATCGCCGAGGCCGCGTCCTTGCGGTAGGCGTCGTCCGAGCTCGCGAACTTCAGATACTCGCGGAACGCCTTGATCGCGCGCTCCTTGTTCGAGCCCCGCAAGACCTCGCCGAGCTGGTAGTTCGCGTCCGCGGCCCACGGTGGCGGAACGGTGAGCTTCTTGTCGGCCAACATCTTGGCGACCCCGTCGACCGCCTTCTCGAGGTGCTCGGCGGCCTCCTCCTTCGTCCCCTTCGTGAGCAGCAGCTTCGCAAAGCGGTAATGCCACTCCGGGATGTCGCGCCCTGCGACCGCCATGCGCCAGGCGTCGAGCGCAGCGTCCTGCTGCGTCAGCTCGCCGTAACAAATCGCGAGCGCCGCATAGGCTTCGAAGCGGTCCGGCTTCTTTTCCACCGCGAGCAACAGGTCCTTCAAGGCCTCGTCGACCTTGCCCTTGCGCTGCAGGTTGAGCCCGCGCTGCCAGTAGGCATCGGCGAGCGTTGCGTCGAGCTCGAGGGCCGCCTCGATGGCTCGTTCGGCCTCGCTGGCCTGGTTCGCGTCGCCCGCCGCCCAGCCGAGGTAAAGCTGATAGTCTGCTCGGTTCGGTTCGTTTCTCGCGGCGGTCCTGAGGAACGGCAGGCCCTTCGACGCGTCACCCTCATCCAGGTAAGCCCGGCCGAGGAAGTAGTTCACGTCGGGGCTTCCGCGGCGCTTCGTGTAGACGTCCTCGAGGTGCTTGATCGCCTCCTTCGACTGACCATTCAGCACCTGCGTCGAGCCCACGCGTAGCTTGAGGTCGATGTCTTCGGGCGCCTTCGCGAGGGCATCCTGGTACATCTTGAGAGCGTCCTCGGTCTTGCCGGTCTCCGAGTACCAGAGGCCCCACTCGAGGGCGAGGCCAGGGTAGTTCGTGTCCGCGGCGGCGACCTTCTCGAACTGGGCCTTCGCGTCATCGTACTCGCGCGCCTTGCGGTGCGTGACGCCCAGCTTGAACATCGGCGCGAGGTTCTGGTCGTCGATCGCGAGCGCCTTGCCGAACTCGTCCTTCGCCTCGTTGAGGCGACTCGCGTTGATCGCGACTTCACCCTTCGCCATGTGGAGATCGAAGCTGTTCGGGAGCTTCGTCGCGGCCTCCTCGAGAACCTTCGCGGCCTCGTCGGGCTTCGCGCGGCTCGCGAGCAGGTCGGCGAGCGCGACGTACGCGCGGACGACGCCGCTGGCCGCGCCGCCCTTCTCGACTGCCTTCCGGTAGACCTTCTCGGCATCGTCACGCTTGCCGAGCATCAGGTAGGCGCGACCGAGCCAGTACCCGACCAGCGGATCGGGGGTCCGCTCGTTCAGCGCTTGCAGGTCGGAGAGCGCCTCCTTCACGAGCTCTTGCCCCATCTTCACCTTCGCGATCCCGATGGCCGCAAGGAGGCTGTTCGGGTTCGCGCTCTTCGCCGCCTCGAAGCGGGCGAGGGAGTCGGAGAAGCGCCCGGCCTCGTAGAGCAGCTCGCCGTTTCCGACGAGCGCCTCTTCGGACTGCGAGTCGATCTTCAGCGCTTCGCCAAAGCTCTTCTCGGCAGCGCTCTGCTGCGAGTGACGGAGGTGGATGTAGCCGAGCATGTTGTAGGCCCGGACGACCTCGGTCGTGCTCGCGCCCGAGCGCACCGGCCCCTTGCCGACCACCTCGTCGAGCAGCTTCTTCGCGCGCGCCTCCGTCGAGTCTTTGGTCCACATCGTCGAGGCGATCAGCGTGCGTGCGCCGGCGTGACTCGCCGAGAGCTTGATCGCCTCCTCGGCGTTCGATACGGCGTCCTTGTCGTTGCCCGCGAGCAGCAGCGCTCGCGCGAGCCCGTAGAGCGTGCGGGCGTTCTTCTCGACCTTCGCGGCGGCGCTCCAGTGCTTCTGCGCGGCGTCCGCCTTCTTCGCCAGCAGCGCGATCTCGCCCGCCAGCGCGAGCATGTCGATGTCGTCGCTGGCCTGGTCGGCCACGTTGCTCGCCATCGAGAGGGCTTCGTCGGCCTTCCCGTCCACCGCGAAGCGCCCCGCGATCGCGATCTGCCGGAGCGGCCCATCTTCGCGGGCGCCGACGCCGTCGAGCAGGGTCTTCGCGACCGCCTCGAGCTCGCTGTTCTTGCCGAACCGCAGGCTGTTCGAGAACGCAATCACCGCCGTGTAATTCGCGACCGGGGCGAAGCGGATCTGGCCCTCCTGCTGAGTCCGTGCCTGGTTCGCGAGCGCCTCGGCCTCGACGGAGGTGTCCTTCGCGAGCGCCTCGCGCGCCGCGGTGCGCAGGGTGGCAAGCTGCTCCTCGAAGCCTTTGCGGTTGAGCGCGTCGGTGATCGCGAAGTAGCCGTAAGGTCCCGCAGGCGTCAGCGACAGGGCGCCGCCCGCGAGGGCGAGGGTCGGGATCACGACGAGCGCGATGCGAAGACCGTTGCGCTTCTTCTTGACCTTGACGACGGGGGCCTCGGTGGCCGCCTCGTTCGGAAGCTCTGCGCTGAGGTCCTCGACGGGCACCCGCTTCGACGATGGTGGCGGAGGCGGAGGGGGTGGCGGCGCTGGGGGGCCACCGACGCCCGCCATGGCGTCATCGGCGGCGGGAGCGGGCAGGTCGTCGAAGCCTGCGGGAGCGGGCAGGTCGTCGAAGGCGCTCGCCGTGGGGGCTGCGGGCTTCGGCGCTGCAGGCTTCGCGGCGGGCTTCGGGGGGGCAGGGGCGGCGGGCGC
>Ga0194129_10004012_pt1 | contig 19998 bp, 16 predicted proteins | sample TA2KigCa35mmetaG_FD_150862 | JGI IMG/M metagenome (GOLD analysis project Ga0194129, IMG submission 150862) | Freshwater microbial communities from Lake Tanganyika, Tanzania - TA2015038 Kigoma Deep Cast 35m | ecosystem: Environmental > Aquatic > Freshwater > Lake | place: Tanzania: Lake...
TTATATGTGAATGTAATATGGTTACACCACATCGAATGGGTTTCACTTTTCATATTGCATTTGAAGATCGTATGACTATCCCATCCTTTGCCGAAAAAATGGTGGGACTTATTCTATTCAAAATATTCAATCGTGTAAAAACCTTTATAGAAGGTTACGGACAAAACAAAACTTCTTTATAATATTATGTTTCAATACTTTTTACATATATTTTTCAAACTTGTTATGAAAATACATATCGTCAAATCGATCCAATTTCAGTTGAAGAAGATTCTGTATATTTAATTTCGCTTCATTTTTGTATAAATACCATAAACGTGCTCCCACAATATTTCTCTCTAATACGGTATTCAAAAATGCAATCACTTTCTCTTTTATATAGGTATCGTCGTCCATAATCTGTAATAATTGGGTTATGACTGTAACTGCTCCTGGATTACCATTACTTAACTGATAAAATACAAGCATATTATCTCTAAATATAGGATGTGATTCCATATTCTATATTTATATATTCAGTTATATATCTTTATATTTATATTCATTGTCTAAATAAATCATATTGATTATATATTTAATACCTTCTATGTCTTCTTGAACGATGACGTCTTCCACCTGCTAATGAACGTGCTAAAGATCGATGACGTCTCTTTGATTTGGTCATTCCTTTGGTAACAGATTTCACGCCTTTTACTCCTAAATCAAGACCGGTCGCCATAGTTCCATAGACGGCGGAGACACCCTTTTCAACAATGGGAAGGGAAGAATTGACAACGGATTTAGCGGTTGATCCGACGGTTTTCAACCCTTTATCTACGGCAGGCAATGTCTTGTTGGCGGTTTTTTTCAATGATTTCATGAGATTGTTTTTACGCGATTTTGCCATTATATATTTAATTTATATAATTATCTTGGTCCAATTGCTATAAAAGTTACATATGTATTATTATTAGAAACTGCAACAGAAAAACCTACGTTATTAAAATATGTGATAGTAAGTGGGGAATTTGCAGTATTACTTGAAAAAGGCGTTACACCAATATAATATGGAGTACTACTAAAATTTATTGGAAAGTTTATAGTAATATTACCTTTATTTGGTGTCGCAGCTCCATAAGCATATGGAGATATATCAGAAAATTGTATTAATAAATTACCTAAATAAAAATATCTAGCATAATGACCAGAATCTTGATATACTGTTCCATTAACAGTATATACATACTCAATTTGCGAACTTAAACTAGATATAATATCAATAAATGATGCCGAACCATTAAAATTGGTAATGTAGTTACTATTTTGACTCATTATATTATTCTCACATAAAATAAAAAATTGATTTGAAATAAAAAGATATTAGAATTAATATATAACCAGATAGTATAAGAAAGATGATTATTCCAGTCAAGTGTTTCACATGTGGTATGGTTCTTGCGGATAAGTATAGATATTATCAATCCGAAGTTCGTAAACGAAAATTGGCTAAACATGTCGGATTAAATGCAAATAATATCGATAAAGTCGTCTATTTAACCAAAGAATTCCATGAAAAAACTGCCGAGGGCGAAGTATTAGACGATTTGCATTTAACCAAAATGTGTTGTCGTCGTCATTTCTTAACACATGTCGATATTGAATAAATTCTTAATCTATTCTAAAATTACGTATTTTCGAATATTCGTATTTTCGTTCATTTATATATTTTTTTCAATATTATTTCAACATTTTGTTATGATTCGCTTTATATAATTTCTTATCTTATTATATATGGGAAAACGTTCTTCAAAAAGAAAGCAAAATGTATATAATATGAGAGGATGTTCCAAAACACGTAAATATTTAGGGGGGTCAACCTTTGCATATACTGGTAAACCTATTCCAACCATTCCCAATCCTTTTTTAGCGTATACAGGAAAAGGTGGTTCTCGTATCAATATCAACGCGTCAAATCCAACTATACCTAACACCGGTCCGCCTATTCAACCCAATACTATCTTTAATGATGCATCTCAGCAATATGGTGGAAATTGTGCTCAATGCTCTGCGCCAATGATGACTGGTGGATCTGGTTGTAATGATGGTCAATGCGGAGTGGGATATATGGTTGGCGGAGTTCGTCACCGTAACGAGTGTAAATGTAGCGAATGTAAAAGCAGGAGACATATTATGAAAGGCGGAAATCCAGGTATTCCTTATCCAAATGGTCTGGTTGGATCACCTTGGACACCGAATTCCAGTGGATGGCCAGGAGTCAATGGTGTTGGCGGCGATCGTAATTTCATTGCCAATAATACCTATCAAAACGACGTATCCAGACAAATGGTAGATCTTGGTGCAAATCCGCCTTTTTTAAAGGGAGGAAATATTATTTTAAGAAGAAAGGGAGGCAAAATGGATTTTAGACACGATATTGAAAGTGAAAAGCGAAAAGCAGAGAAAGAAGCAGAGAAAGAAGCAGAGAAGGCAAAATATTTAGAAAGTTCTCTTTCTAATGAACCAGATACAGTTCCACAAGAAGAGATAAATGAAATATTCAATGGTTATGGAGGAGTAAAAAGAAAAACAACAGGAGCAAAAAAAAGAATGGGTAGAAAACAAAAAGGAGGAACTCTCTCCAATTTTATGGGACAAGACTTGATTAATTTAGGTAGACAGTTCAATTTCGGTGTCGGAAGTGCTTATAATGCTATAGCAGGATACAGTTCTCCTGTGAATCCAATGCCGTGGAGGGATCAATTGCCATCTAAATTGCCATTGACTCAACTTTAGATTATTTTCTGATTCTATTATATAAGAATGGCACCATTTCCTAAATCGTTAAAATCGTTATGCACCCCTGCGGCATTATACTTTATCATTTCCATGTTCGGATTATTGATTGTCATCTTTCAAAACCTGGGTAATACAAATAGTTATCACGTCGGCAATTTTTCGTGTCGTGTCCCTAGCACCATGTTAGTCTTTATTGTGAAATTCATCTATATCGCGTTTTGGACATATGTATTGAATCTGATTTGTAAAGACGGTCATGTAGGACTATCTTGGTTACTTGTTCTTCTTCCATGGTTACTATTATTTGTCATGATTGGATTATTAATGCTGAATATGTAAATTGAAATAAATCTATCTTTATATTATATTATCTTATATTTCTTGCAGAATAAAGTAGTAATATAATATATACAGACTTTATGAAAAAACGATTACATGGAACCACTTATGAAAAAAATGGATGGAAATATATATCCATCTACGGAAAACCGAGAGAAAGAGGATATGCTTATGGATATTTTTGCGCAACCGAATTTAAGGATATCCAAAAAACATTACAGTTTCTTATGATGGAAGCCTATGGCAAAGAATGGGACTTTTTCGTTGATGAAATTTCCAAACAGTTTAAAGACATGACGGAAACCGAATTTCCGGAATTGTATGACGAAATGATGGGTATTGTTGAAGGATTGAATGCCGCACACTGTAAAACGACCATTGACGAAATCATTGCCTGGAATTTTTATTGTTCCATTCCTTACTGGTATACCATGATATCCGAATCGCGTGTTGCAAAAGAAGGTGGAGCACCGGACCGATGCAGTGCTTTTATGGCAGTAGGTGACTGGACTGAAGATGGTAAGATAGTATGTGCGCATAATTCATTCACTGAATTTATAGACGGACAATATTCAAATGTGATCTTGGATATTAAACCAGATAAAGGGTATCGAATGATTATGCAGACCTCGCCATGCTGGATTTGGAGTGGGACCGACTTTTTCGTGACGTCCAGAGGTATTATTGGCACAGAAACCACAATAGGCGGATTTATTCCGTATGAGAAAAAGTTTCCGATTGGATATAGGATTCGAAAAGCGATGCAATATGGCGATTCGTTGGACGATTATTGTAAAATACTCTTACACGAAAATTCCGGAGATTACGCGAATTCGTGGTTATTTGGGGATACTAAAACAAATGAAATTTTGCGAATTGAATTAGGGTTGCAATATCATAATATAGAGAGAACAAAAAACGGATATTTTATTGGATTCAATGCTCCGTATGATGAACGTATTCGTAATTTGGAAGTCAATAATTCTGGGTTTTATGATATACGTCGCCATCAAGGTGCCAGATTAGTCAGATTGGGCGATTTAATGGATGAACATAAGGGAAAGATCAATATACATGTTGCGCAACAAATTATCGGAGACCATTATGATGTTTATCTGAAAAAAGAGAATCCGTGTTCCAGAACAGTTTGTTCTCATTATGAACTGGATCCGAGAGAATTTATGTCACAAGAATCAAGACCGAAACCGTTTGCGCCACGAGGTGCCGTAGATGGTATTGTATGTGATACGAATCTGGCGAAGAAAATGTCCTTCATTGCCAAATTTGGGTCATCATGTGATATTGGATTTGATAAAGATGCATTTTGTAAAGAGCATAGACAGTATGCCAAGTTTTGTCCTTATTTGAAAGATAGACCGGTTCAACCATGGACCCACTTTTCAATCCATAGTAAGAGTAAATCCATATCCAAAACTAAATCTAAATCTAAATCCAAATCCAAATCCAAAACCAAAACCAAAAAATCGAACAAATAAAACACCACAACTGAAAAAAAATATGGAGAACTATTTATGTAGTGAGAATTAGAAGACAATAAGAAGATGTTACACCGACCGAAAAGAAAAATGAGACAAAATAAATATATTTAAGAAAATTATTTAGAACATCTTGTTTATCATACAAAACCGAAGAAGTATGTGAGAATTTGTATTTGAAATTTAAAAAAGACCCAAAACAAAAAGACCGAAAGATACATTCTATCCTAACATATCAAATGGAAAATAATAGGAAGGGATGCATCAATCGTGATAAGAATGGATGTAAGAATATCCAAAAAGTATTCAAATCATATATGGAAACAGGTGAAAGACCTGAAAAGTATAGAAGAGAATACAAAATACAATAAAATATACTAACCATTGCAGAAATGTAATTGTGAAATAGTATAATGCCCTTAGGGTGCTTTTACACTATTGAGAAGAGAATAACAAAATTTTTATTTTTTATAGAAAGTTTGTCTCATTTTTCTTTTCGGTCGGTGTAATATCCATTGATTGATTCATCCATAACATCACTTATAGTATAACTAACCAATTGTAAATACTCTGCACAATCCGAATCATTGGTTAATTCTTGCAGTGTTTTATATAATTGTATTACTTTTCCAGTTTTTGCTTCTGCATACAAATAAGTATATTGGTCCACATTAGGCCATTTTTCCAATTGTCGTTTAACAAATGCTCGTCTATCTCTCTCTTCTAATGGTAAATAATGTTTCAATGCACTGATAGGGATGATACCACACTTTTCATATTGTTCATCCAATTCATTGAATGACATACAAAATGTGACAATATTGATAGTAGGTAATGTAATTACTACATATTTATACTGCTCATAATTTGGAGTATTCTTCACTAATTTAGCAACTGTTTTTAACAACTGCATTCTAATTGCATTTCAATTAAATTAACATTATAAATTTCAATTATATATTTTTTTTCAATCTCTGATATAATCATTGATATAGAATCATTGATATAATGAGAATTAGAATATAAAAAATATATAATTATAATAATAGAATTCATGGACACCAGTAAAGATACCATTTCTTGGCAACTCATCGATAAGTATTTCAAAGATAATCCCAACTGTCTCGTCTCCCACCATTTAGAATCGTTCAACGATTTTTTCAATTCTGGTATCAAACGAATCTTTCATGAAAACAATCCTATCCGATTTATTCAGAGAGAAGAGGATGGCATCGACGTAAATAAACGCAATGAGTGTATGTTATATTTAGGCGGTAAATCTGGTAATCAAATCTATTATGGTAAACCGGTCATTTATGATGATAATAATGCCCATTTTATGTTCCCAAATGACGCTCGCTTACGTAATATGACGTATGGAATTACGGTCCATTATGATGTGGAGGTCGATTTCATCTATTATATTGACGGCGAAAAGCGAACCCATACCCTGCAACTACCAAAGATCTATTTAGGCAGATTTCCAATCATGCTTCAATCCGATTTATGTATTTTGAAAGACATGAATAAAGAGGTCCGATTCAATGCAGGTGAATGTCGCAATGATTATGGAGGGTATTTTATCATTGATGGAAAAGAAAAGGTCATCGTCCCACAAGAAAAGTTTGCCGATAACATGCTCTATATTCGTTCCTATAAGGACGACGATATTTATAGTTATTCCGCTGAAATTCGATCCGTGTCGGAAGATTCGTCGAAACCCATTCGAACCAGTGCAGTCAAAATCGTAGCGCCGTCTCCCAGTTATTCTAATAACCAAATTGTCGTCTCGGTGCCAAATGTGAAGAAACCTGTCCCCCTATTTATATTGATGCGAGCATTAGGGGTGATTTCTGATAAAGATATCATTAAAACATGCATCTTCGATCTCGAGAAAAATGAATCAATGGTGGATTTGTTTATACCCTCCGTCCACGATGCCAATAAAATATTTACCCAAAAAACAGCACTCGAATTCATTTCCCAATTAACAAAGCGTGGAACAGTTTCCAGTGTCATTGAAATTCTCTCTGACTATTTTTTGCCACATATCGGAGAGATGAATTTTCTGGAGAAGGCTTATTTTGTGGGGTATATGGTCTATCGTCTATTAAAGGTATTCACCAAGGAAGAAAAACCGACCGATCGTGACAATTTTCGATTCAAACGCATTGAATTAACCGGCACTCTAATATATGATTTGTTTCGAGAATATTATTTGATCCAGAAAAAAGACATTGCTCGTAAAATCGATAAGGAATATTATTATCATAAGGGGTCATATAAGGAAGACGACACATTATCTCGTAAGGAAAAGAAAGATGTATCGAAAAAACAACCAAATGTAAAGGAAACGGTCGATGAAAACAAGTATAAAGACAATTTCATCAGTTTGATTGAATCCAATGTTAAAAACATCTTTGAAGACCGTATTGTCGAAAAAGGATTTAAAAAAGCATTTAAAGGAAATTGGGGTTCCGAAGCACATACCAAACGTTTAGGTGCTGTTCAAGATTTGAATCGATTAAGTTGGTATACCTTTATATCTCATTTGAGAAAAATCAATTTGCCTTTAGATTCCAGTGCGAAAGTGGTGGGTCCGCGTTTATTAAATCCAAGTCAGTGGGGATATATTGATCCTATCGATACACCTGATGGTGGTAATATCGGTCTTCATAAACATCTCTCGATAAGCACCTATATCACCAGTGGTTCGTCTTCATTTCCCATTATCAAATGGATTCGTGCCAATACTCCTTTGCAGTTAATATTAGAATGTGGTCCTGAAAAAATCGTCGATAGTTCTAAAGTATTTGTCAATGGGTCTTGGATAGGCATTATTGATTCTCCTATTGAATTGGTTGCCTTATTGAAATTGTATAGACGGAATGGCATTATTCCTATTTATACCAGTTTATCATTTGATATCGAGCATAATGAAGTGCATATTTATACAGATGCAGGAAGATTGACCAGACCCATTTATTATATTGAAAATGGTACATTTAGTTTTCAACGCAAAGAGTGTATTGAGAAACTGGAAAAGGGAACCATTCATTGGGAAGAAATCATTGCTGGATTCATGAAGAAAGGCGACGAGCAATTTCATACTAAAAAGAATGTCATCTATGATTTGAAACAGTTATATCCAGACATTGGGGAATCCAAGGAAAATATGTATACGAAATTACAGGCACATAAGGCGATGGTTGATTATGTGGATACTGCTGAAGAAGAGGCCGCCCTGATTGCTGTGAATGTCGATGATCTTAAGAAAAACAAGTATTATACCCATTTAGAGATTGATCCTTCCCTCATTTTAGGTGTCATGGTGAATCTCGTCATTTATCCAGAACATAATCCTATTACTCGTAGTTCCTTTTCATGTGGTCAAAGTAAGCAGGCCGTCTCTGTCTATCACTCCAATTATCAAATGAGAATTGATAAAATGGGGGTTGTCTTGAATTATGGACAAATCCCTCTTGTCAAGTCCAGATACCTGGAATATATTAATAATGAAGAACAACCTTATGGTGTCAATGCGATTGTTGCCATTATGTGTTATACTGGATATAATGTAGAAGATGCTATTTTAATCAACGAAGGTTCATTATTACGTGGTATGTTCCGAACCACTTATTTTTCGATGTATGAAGCGAGAGAAGAGAGTTCCAAAGTGAATGGCATGAACAATTCCAAATTTGCCAATATCGAAAAGAATAATGTCATTGGTAAAAAGAAGGGATATGATTATAGTTATTTGGATGATTATGGGTTGATTAAAGAGAATACTGAACTGAATGATAAGATGATATTGATAGGTAAGATCAATTCGAATTTGACGAATAAGGAGTTATGGATTGATGATTCCGTGAAACCGAAAAAGGGACAACTTGGATTTGTGGATAAGTCGTTCATCACCCAAGGCGAAGAAGGATTCAATATTGCCAAGGTTCGATTGCGTGAAGAGAGAATTCCTGCCATTGGAGATAAGATGGCGAGTCGAAGTGGCCAAAAAGGAACCATTGGTCTCATCATCCCAGAAAAGGATATGCCCTTTTTAGAAGACGGATTACGTCCAGATTTAATTATCAATCCTCACGCCATTCCATCTCGTATGACCATCGGTCAAATCGTCGAAAGTTTGCTCGGTATTGCATGTGTAAATTATGGTGCGTTTGGAGACTGTACTGCCTTCCAAGTAAAAGGTCCAAATTATGATATCTATGGTCCGATGTTGACGAAAGCAGGATACAATCATACCGGAAATCATGTTTTATATAATGGAATGACTGGTGAACAAATCCAGGCAAATATTTACATGGGTCCAACTTATTATATGCGTTTGAAACATATGGTCAAGGATAAAATCAATTATCGTGCTCGTGGTCCAAACCAACAACTGACCAGGCAACCTGTCCAAGGTAGAGCGAATGATGGTGGGTTACGTATCGGTGAAATGGAACGTGATGCAGTGTGTGCGCATGGATTGGCCTATTTTTTGAACGAGTCGTTTTTGATACGCGGCGACGAATATTATATGGCAGTGTGTAATAAGACAGGCGCCATTTCCATCTATAATGAAAACAAGAATTTGTTTTTGAGTCCTTATGCAGATGGTCCTATCCAATTTCATACCAATCCAGATGGAGCCATGAGTATTAAAAACCTCACCAAGTATGGTCGTTCATTCAGTTTGATTCGAATTCCTTATTCCTTCAAGTTATTGATTCAAGAATTACAAATCATGAATGTGCAGATGCGTATCATTACCGATGAGAATGTGGATCAATTGTTGAGTATGTCTTATTCCAACAACATTTCCAAATTGTTACATAAACCAGAAGATCAAACAAAGGAACAAATGGAAAAAATGGTGCGTGATTTCATTTTCCAGACCAATTTGAAGGTAAAAACGGTTGCACAACCTATTATTGAATCAGATATTTCCAGTCCTGTTTCGGAACCACCTGCAATGATTAAAACAAATATCGATTTCACACCCATGAACGAAGAAGAACGTGCCAAATTGTATCAACCCATGCAACTACCATCTTCATCACCTCAATATGTCCCAGGATCTCAATCCCCTCAATATGTCCCAGGATCTCAATCCCCTCAATATGTCCCAGGGTCTCAATCTCCTCAATATGTACCAGGGTCTCAATCTCCTCAATATGTACCAGGGTCTCAATCTCCTCAATATGTACCAGGGTCTCAATCTCCTCAATATGTACCAGGGTCTCAATCTCCTCACTATGTACCAGGGTCTCAATCTCCTCAATATGTACCAGGATCTCAATCTCCTCAATATGTACCAGGAACCGATTCGTCACAATATGTTCCTGAAAAAGGACAAGGACAAGGATCAGATATTTTATTGCCATCGGAAGATAAAGATAAAGATAAAGAACAAGAAAAAGATGAATTAAGTAAGGAAGACAATAAAGAATCAGAAGAACCGCCGAAAGAAGGTGTCAAGAAAATTACTCTTTAAGTCCCTCATTGTAATATATATATATGAAAACAACTTAAAGACGCAAAATTATATTATTATAATGAGTATATTTGAAAATATTGTATACAGACAAATAAATATTCATAGTAATATTTTTTCTCCAAAATACGATAACATCAATAAAATGGATACAATTGATGGAATACATAAAATATTTTTCTATGGCTTAATTCATAATAAAATAACAAATTTATATAAAAGTAAGTTACATTTTTTACATGATACTATTAACAATTTTTATTTTTCGAAAAAAGATAAAGAGAGAAATGATTTTATAGAACATTTTAGAAAAATTCAAAGAACTTACCATACACTTAATAGATTTTGTTTTTTATATAAGATTAAAAAATCCAAATTGATTGTTAATACTGACTTACAATTAAATGAAATAAAACTGGGACAAAAAAATGTGATTTCAATTTACCACAACAATTGTAACTATTTATTTACAATTCAAGATTTATTAAAAATTATTTACACATCATTAACTAACACATACGCATTTTTTTGTGAACCAATAACAATAAAGAATCCATATAATAATTTACCATTTGAAAAATCTATATTGTATTATATTTATTTTTGTTTAAACAATACTTATATTGGTTATATTAAAAATGAACATATTGATATATTTTTAAAATTCAAACAATGTAATTTTAATATGACAGATTTTGTTGATAGTTATGAGTATATTTTAAGAGAATATGCAATTAAAAATTATATAACAAATTCTACTAAAACCCAAATAAAAACGGATATATTTAAAATGATAAGAGAATATAATGTTTTTTACTCAAATTATCAAATTGATATAGATAATGATTTTCCAACAGACACTTTAATTAGAATAATGAAACCTTATTTCTTAATATATTTGACATCACATTATTCATTAGTTCCAAGAAATAGAACAGAATCTAGATTTAGATTAATTAATAAATTAAAACAATTTCAACAATTCAATCCTGCTTTTGGAAGAAAGACTATAGTATTTAAAGGTGGAATTAAAAATAATAAATATCATATTGAATTTATACGCGAACATAAAAAATTTAATATTTGTGACATAAAAAAATTTATGACTAATCATTTAACATATAAGTATAATTATGATAACAATAATGAAGATAATAATAATTTTGAAGACATTAACGTAACTACTTATCATATAGGCACAGATTTAACATATGAACATTATTATGATGAAAGTCCGGATGAAGATTCTATAAGTTAGCATTATTCAGTGACACTTTTATTTTGACGCTTTGTTATATTATGTGGTTGTCTTTTTATATTTTTAGTTTGTTTTTTATACTCTATTATAAATTCTTGTTGTAAAAAATTGAAATAAAGATATCATTTTATTATAATAGTATATACTATACCATGGTTGCCGCCAATACAAGTGTTCTCATTTCTCAAATTTTCAAATCCAGAAAACATGTATTAGAATTGATGGAGAGACAGGGATATGACGTTTCAGGATATTCGAATTTTAGCGTGAGTGAAATCAATGCAATGAAGGCAAATAATCAACTGGATATGTTATTGGAACAAAAAGAAACTTCTGATGAAACGGTGGCAGAGAAAAAGAAAGTGTATATCCGTTACTATTTGACCAAGACAAGTATTCGTCCTGCGAATTTACAGGCTATGATTGATGATTTGTTTGTGTTAACGGAGACGCTAAAAAAGAATGATATGTTATATATTATTATTCAGGATAATGTAAATGAAACCATGTTGAATGAATTGAAAACAATATGGGAACGAGACGGCATCTTTATTGTCATTGAAAACATCAAATATTTACAATATAATATTTTAAAGCATAGAGTTGTACCAGAACACATTATCATGACAGACGATGAAGTAAAACTTATGATGACGAAATATAATGTGAATAATGTTCAGTTATTACCTGAAATTTCGAGATTTGATCCAGTTGCTCGCGCTATTGGATTAAGACCGAACCAAGTATGTAAAATTATTCGATATAGTAAACCATCCATTAAAACGGACTATTTCAGATTATGTGTTTAATATTATCTATTATATATTTCATATTTATATAATATATAGAATGAACAAAACCTTTACACGCAAAAAACAATATACTCGCCTAAAACACAAAAAACAAAATAAAACACGCACAAATACACACAAAAAAACACACAAACATAAAAGGAAACCAAATAAATCAATCCGTGGTGGAAAACCAAAAATAAATTTTCCGTATACTTATTTTTTATTGGATTATGATACTTTACGAAAATCGAGATTATTGAATTCTTATTTAAATGGACAAACTAATGTGTGTAACAATAAATCAGTCGGTATCAACACTGATTATTCACCACTGTTAATCAGTAACAACCCTTTATTCTTAAAAAATAATAATGAATTTTGTTTATTAGTATTAAAATATGATGATATTTTACTTATTCGTAACAATATAAATGTATTGAATAACTATGATTTTTTAAATAAGATTCTTGGTCACGCAAAAATAATCTATTACAAATCATTGAAAACCATAGGTGTTTATAATGTTTGTTTGCATTCATTTAATATTACAAAATCTCAACCTCAACTTGCATTTGAATCCAAACAAACAAAACCAGGATATGGTTCTGTATTATTCAATTGTATTTTCACTGGTATTTTATTATCAGAATTATCTTTTCATACCATATGGTTAGGAATAGATGTTAATAACGTCGATTTTGATAAGGTTGCTTGGATGTATGTCTCTAAGGGGTTTCGTAATCCCATTTATACAAATATTTCACCTGATGGACAAATACTACCAATTCATTTTATTCAGTTGACTAATAATGTTTATAAAGATGGGTCCAAGTGTTTAAAATGCTATAATAGCGCTGAAATAACTACTATTTATAATGAAATCATTGATTTGCATGAACAAATCAAATATGGATATGAAACCCAAACATTAGCTAAGGAAGGCATTTTTCGGTTTGAATTTTCATTTGACAAATCTGCCATTTCATCACTTCGATTAATGCCATTTTTAAGTTTCTCTGATAACAAAAATATTCAGGATATTGGCGATTTTCATAAACAGAGAGAAACCGCTGGAAGATTTTTAATCACTCGTTCTGAAAAATACAAAGAAGATAATGTAAATCTTATAAGGTATATATTATCACTTGAAATTATTAATAATCCATTGGTTCATTATGACGATAATACCATACGTTTTAATGTGGGTGAAATGACCAATGTTCAACATATAGACGGTGATGCTGTATTTCATACTCATCCTTTTGTCAATTATAAAATAAATAATGTTTTAATTGGTCCGCCATCAGGACAAGATATTTCTACATTTTTACATTCCATATTATCAATATTCAATAATATGCAGATTAATTGTGGGGATCATTGTATTGAAAATGATTGTAATGTGATACCCAAACTACCAAAATTTGGATGTGTTGTATCCATTGAAGGATTATATTTTTATTCATTATCCGAACAAGGAATACGAAATATGAAAAATGCTTATAAAAATGGAAATATGGTGAATTTGAATACTATTATGAATCATTATGAATATCCATTTGATATGAGAAGATATAACTGGGAATCTTATTACACGGATAATACAATGCCAGATGAGAATATAGTGAAAAATAAAGTATTTGAATATTTAAACTGGTTTAAGGAAACCAATAAAACATATGATTTATTTGATATTCAATTTGAACCATGGAATATGGTCAACAATACATTTTTTCGTTTATATTATTATAACGGAACCATATTGAAAGCAACCACTCATGACCAAGATAATATGAATATAAATATAGACGATACAAAGATGGATGTTGAACTATAATTTCGTTCTATTGGTTGAATTAAATCATTAACCTAATATAATAATTATGGAGATTGTTGAACCGACCAATATAGGATTTTTTATTTACAGTAAAAGTGGGTGCCCTAATTGCATGAAATTGAAAACGACATTACGTGATAAATCATTACTTTACATTGAAGTCAATTGCGACGATTATTTAGTGGAACCAGAAGATAAAGAAACCTTTCTCTCCTTTATTCGAGAGAAGTCTTCTATATCGTTACACATCTTTCCTATTGTCTTCTTTGATGGAGTCTATATTGGTGGATATAAAGAAGCGCTTGTCCAGATAGATAAATTGATGGTCTGTTTTGAAGATACGGTTTCTTTCTGATATCGATAACAGTTATTTATATAAGTATAAGTATTTGATTCTATAGTATATTCTCTATAGTATATAATAGAATCATGGACCAAATAATGGAACCGTCCTCTTTTTTGAATAAAATACAAGAAATGAATGAAACCATCGATTTGCTTTTAGAAGAATTCAAAAAGAGTTGTATTCTCTCCAAAATGCATCCTGATAATCAAGAATATCAACAGCAATATGAACGTATAAAGACCGGATTGAATCAAGTTCAATCTAAAATTGCATCCATGTCAAGCGATATTCAAAAAAATGTTGATAAAATAAATCAGTCTATGCTTTTATTAAATGTGGAAATCCAGAAAGAAAAGGAGAGAAATAAAGAATTAAAACGAAAACTGGGTATTATCGAAAACCAATCTAATGCAGCATCTGAAATGATCCATGATTATACGCAAATATATGATGACCGATATCTACGTAATTGGGCATTAGGGTTAAGCACATTGTTATGTATTGCAACGATTGGAACTCAATTTAGACAGTAATCAATAATATCCATAATGTAAATAAATACCAATATAAAGTTTAAATATTCATTTTAATATATTGATTAGTATATTAGAATGCTTTTTCATAGTTCCACAATGATGAATTATGCCATCATGAATAAACCATTGCGTGATTATTGCCAGTTATCCATTCAAAAATCAATTCAAAGAATGTCACGCCAATCTATGATAGAGAGAAGTCTTATTCAACAAACCAATCTGAGAAAATATACCATAAACGATGTTTATTCTCTTTTCACATTTCTCTCTATTTCTGCTATAACCTTATGGTTTTACAAAAAATAAAGTGTAAAAAGATTTATTGATACTATATATAGACAGATGAATGCTACTAAAGTTAACTCTACAAAAATTGCTACTACAAAAGTGGAAAAGAATGACTATTCTGCCATTATGGATTTAGAAAAACTTCAAAAACAGTATAGCGTTCTTCTTCTTCAATATAAACAATCTGTTATTGAATACACTAACCACTTACAATCGAATAATGAAAATAATAATGATAATAATAATAATAATACTAACAATAATAATAATAATGATAACAAAACGATGGTAAGTATTCCAAATGCTGCCTATTTGGGAAAGGGTAGTGCAGGAGAGACGGATGTAACCACATTACAAGATTGTGAGGCAGTATGTTCCTCAACCAAAAACTGTTCCGGTGCAACCTTTATCTCTGGAAAATGCAATATTCGAACCGGCGATTCCACCATTCTTCCATCTGACGGAGAAAGTTATGCGATCGTTCCCAAGAGTAAGCAATTGTTAATGCGTATGGAAGGATTGAATAAGCAGTTATTAGAGTTGAATACCAAAATAAGTCAGAAAATCAAACATAGTCAACCCATCTATACCGATTTGAAAAAAGAACAATATAAACAAAATATTGAATTAATGAAGCGTTATAAACAGTTGGAAGAAGAAAGAGAGAACATATTGAAATTATTAGATGATTATAGCACATTGTTCACCACTGAAAATGCGAATCAAATACGAAGCAATCAGCAATATTATATTTATCTATTATTGGTGGTGTTAGCAATTGCAATTGCAGGATTATTGATATATCTTACAAATTCCAATCCCAAACCAAAATCTAATGCTTATTCCAATTCAAAATCGTCTTTTACCTATTCGAATAACAGTTAAATAAGAAATTGAATGTATAAATAAGTTATTGAATAATATAGTTTTTATATCCTTATATATAAATGTCGCAAATGGAAATGCTTGGGTCAAAGTTCAATAGTCTTATCAACCAATATAAAGATACCTATCAGCAATATATGAATGCTATTCAATCCAATTCAAATACTTTAACAAGTGTATCAAATTATGCGTTTATCGGCGAAAACAATCTCAACACTATTCAAAACTCATCTGCATCCGATTGTTTATCATCATGCACATCTACCCAGTCCTGTTCCGGTGCGACATATGATGCCACCTCCAATGTGTGTACCTTGAGTACTGGAACTGGGAATATGGTGAGTTCAACCAATCAAACCGCAATTGTGAAACAGGCACTCTATTATAGTAATCAATTGAAACAATTAAACGATGATCTGACTAATATAAACAACCAAATGATCCAGCATATGAATCAAAATGCGAAAGAGTATTCTCAAAACCAGCAACAGACGACGGAAAAGGTGAATGCATTACAACAAAACTATTCCGTGTTAGAACAAGAGAGAAGTCAAATTGACGAAATGATCCGAGAATATGAAACGCTAAATTCTGCTTATGAAAATGGTGCTATTCATGTAACTTCTAATTATTATGTCTATCTGATTTATTTTATAATAGTAATTGCATTGATTGCCGTTTTAATCAAAATCGGTATATCTGGAGGTAATCCATCCCTAATGAGTGGTGGCGGTCATGGTCATATAAAAGTCTCACCCTGGTTGCTTTTCTTTTTAGCAATAGTCATTCTATTTAACGCCTATATCAAAAAATAAAAAAATAGTCCTTATATATAAATAGCATGACTGAAATAAAATCATCCCCTGCCTTAAATCAGGGTACCAAATTCAAAAAATATCAACAGAAAATAAAAAGCAAGGAAGGGTTTTCGAATCCATCCAATTCATCCAATCCATCCAATTCATCCACTCAATTAACTTCTCAAACCAAGCAAATCATTGATGCCAACGATTATTCGAAACAGCAATCAACCATAGATGAATTAAGACAAGCATATCAATCCACCTTACAAGAATACGAAGATTTAGCACAAAAAATATCTAGTAAAGTGAATGGTTATATCAGTCGCGTCAATCCAGATAATCCCTATCTCAATAAAGTGATCCAATTCACTACTGGACAAATGTGTTATGTGACCAATCAAGGTGTTGCCAAATATATTCCGTCACAAGATTCTCTCCAACAAAAGAAACAAATGTTCTCTTCGTCGAATATAATCAAAGTATCTGTGCCATGGCAAACTGCCTATTCCAATCCTGGAACCTCTATTCCGACCACTCCGTCTTTAGTGTCCGGCACACCTATGCAACCAGGTCAAGGTATTGGAAACGAAGGGTCTAATGTATTTGTGAATCAGTTATTACCAGATAATGTTCAAGCATCCTACATGGGATGTTATGCACCCAGTTCAAATAATGATAACATGACCTTTATTGGAGGAGCACCTCCACCTGCCACCAATGCATCTATCCAAAACGGAACATTCAGTCAACCTGTGTTAAGCAATAACAGTTACCAATACATCAATAGTAGTTCTCAGGTTCCTGGATGGACATTTACAAACGCCGCTCTACTAAACAACTCAACTGCATGGGGATATCCGGTTCCATATCCAAATGGAAATCAATGTGCCAGTATTCAGAGTGTGAGTTCTATCAATACATTGGTGACACTTAATACAGGAGTCAATTATACCATCACCTTTTATGCGTGTGGTCGTAATTGTTGTAGCGGTCAAAACACGAACCCATTGAACGTCCAATTATATACGACAAATAACGCGTTTATATCAACGATCTATCAATGCACACCTCCAGTAAATGTATGGACAAACTATACGGCAACCTTCACAGTGCCAACCTCCCAATCCTATAAACTGTTTTTTTCCGGAACTATTAACGGCGACCAATCTTCCGCTGTCCAAAACATTTCTATCTCTTCGTCCAATGCATCGAATACTTCATCGTCCGGCAATTATACGTATAATGATTGTATGCAAGCTGCCGCTCAAGGTGGATATCAATATTTTGCACTTCAAAATGTGAATACCCAAACCTCAAAAGGATATTGCGCGGTTTCGAATAGTAGTCCTGCAATCAGTCAATATGGAGATGCAACCGTTCCCAGTAAAATGGTATCTTTATGGTCGTCGAATACTTCTGGGCAATCTGGAAATACTGCCGTTCTCTCGAATACTGGATCCTTACAAGTGTTAAATACAAGCGGTCAAGCAGTTTATTCCACTCCATCATCCAATGCATCTCCTTCCAATTATCTTGGATGTTATGGCGATAAATCCTCGAGAGCAATGACCAGTTCATATACAAATGGTTCACAACAATATAGTAATGCACAATGTCAGCAAGCCGCCCAGCAAGGTGGATATCAATACTATGGGTTACAAAACTCAACCTCTGGAACCAATGCTCAGTGCTTTTTCAGTAATGATCTTTCTCAAACCACTCAATATGGCGCCGCCACCAATTGCAGTAAAATATCAGATGGGTCTTGGAGCGGAGGCGGATGGTCCAATGCGGTCTATAATACAACTGCTCCAGAAAGTAATTATTACATTATCTTACAAGACGACGGAAATATGTGCATCTATAGAGGAACTGGACCGAACGATAACCAGGGCAGTATATGGTGTTCTGGAACTGATGGGCAACAACAAGTCGCGAATCCATCCGTCGCCGCTTCCAACGGAAAATATGGACAAAATTGGATGCCAAGTACTGGAACTTTAGCGCCTGGCGATTTTATTGGATCTTCGGATGGAAAAATGGCACTGGTTATGCAAACCGATGGTAATTTAGTATTATATACCTACCAAATGCAGTCAAATTGTCAAAAAATGGGGGATGGAAATATGGGTGGTGGTTTGAATGCGAATGCGGCATATGATATTGGTGTCACAGCGAATGCAAATAATATTGGCAAATTAGGATATATTGATTCAGATGCTAATTTATATACTTATCCAGACGATAATATTACTTTTTCGAATACTTATAGCACATATAAAAATGCGAATACGAGCGGAAACGATTTACAGAATGGTAGTATTGCAAATACGACCGTGGATGCATGTCAATCCTCCTGTAACGATAATGAAGATTGTGCAGGATTTGTATTTGATAATACGAATTCCGTATGCTATCTGAAAAACAATAACATGTATCCTTATGGTAGTAGTAGTATGACAGGATCGAATACGTCAGATATCTATTTCAAAAACAAAATGCCGTTGAATCCGCCCAAAGGGGTCTCTCAAAAAGTGAATACCACGAATTCCATTCGATTCAATGCCTATATTAATAAAGGCGATATCGGAGAGAATACTTCATTCGGAATTTCCACCTCATCCAATGTCCAAAAACAACAATTAAATCAATTGCAAACCACCTTAAATATGTTATCCAACCAAATCAATACCTTAACCGGTAAATTCGGTCAGGGATTATCTAACGCAAACAACCAATCCAATCAAAATAGTTCTGCCTTAGATGGATATTTACAAACCATACAAGATACCAATTCTGAAATCAAACATGTGGCGACTGCAACAACAGTTGGACTGCAAAATATATTGAAAGATAGTGATATCACTGTCTTAAAGCAAAATTACGAATACTTATTTTGGAGTATTTTAGCGGCAGGTACGGTTTTAATTACCATGAATATTACCAAGAAGAATGGATAAAGATATTACACCGACCGGAAAGAAAAATGAGACAAACACTACTTAAAGACATTTTATAAATTAACCTAACGGAGGAGAACCTATATTTTTTGCTATGCCTTTTCAAGCATTAGGGGTAAAAAGTTTAGTGGTTTAAAACATAAAATCTCTGAGGATGTTCCCTTAATAGTTTATATTGTTTTAC
>Ga0194129_10004013_pt1 | contig 19996 bp, 19 predicted proteins | sample TA2KigCa35mmetaG_FD_150862 | JGI IMG/M metagenome (GOLD analysis project Ga0194129, IMG submission 150862) | Freshwater microbial communities from Lake Tanganyika, Tanzania - TA2015038 Kigoma Deep Cast 35m | ecosystem: Environmental > Aquatic > Freshwater > Lake | place: Tanzania: Lake...
CGACGACGGCGCGTGGAGCACCCGCGAGTCGTCGGGTGGGCGCTACACCTGCGTCACCATCGACCTCTACGTGACCTCGGGGCAGCAGGTGTACGCCATCTACGAGGCCATGCGCGCCGACGCCCGCGTCACGCACCTGCTGTAGCGTCGTCGATGTCGCCGTCGTCACCGTCGTGCTGCGGGGCTGCTGCCGCGGCCGGCCCGTTCACCGTGTGGCGCTGCAGGCCGGCCGGCAGTCCGCCGTAGACGTCGTCGGCGTCGATCGCGCCGCGGAGCCAAAGCGTGCGGTCCTGCATCCGCCGGAAGCCGTCGACGAGGTGGGCCTCGACGTCGTCGTCGCGCTCGAGGATCGCCAGGGCGGCGGCGGTGGCCTCCAGCGTCGACAGGCTCGCGCCGAAGTGTCCGCGGCGCAGCTTGTAGAGCGTCGGGCGCTCGCGCTCGGGCAGGCGCACGAACGGAACGCGCGCGTGGTGGAAGCGCTTGCGCAGCCGATTGGCCTGGTGCCACGTGCCGTCGAGGACGACGAGCGAGAACGGGCGCGGGTCGTCGTCGACGATGGTGTCGAGGGTGGGCGCGCCGGCGAGGGGAAACAGCACCAGCGGGCGCGTGCCCTCGGGCCACGGCTGCGCTGGCAGCGACGGCGCGCCGTGGCCATAGACGACCATCGACGCCTCGCGCCACAAGAGCGGCAGCAGCCGCCCCGAGTTCGTCGACTTGTGGAGCTCGGTCTCGTGCACGACGACGCGCACGGCGGTGCGACCGGCGCGGGGGACGAGCTGCGGGCAGAGGCACAGCGCCGGCTTGCTGAAGCAGCGCGGACAGCGCGGGCCGAGGGACGCGTGGCGCACGCCGACCGCTAACGCGCGCGGACCGCGGGCGAAACCGGCGGGACCCCGGGGGCCCGCGGCACCCTGCGGCGCCCTGACACCACCGAACGCTACGGGCGTCGCCGCTGGCGTCGACGCGCCGGCGGGCGCGCGCTAAGCCCGCCCCCGATGCGCCTGCGCCTGCACGAAGGATCTGCGGTCTTCGCCGTCGACGTCGATGGCGGCATCGATCTCTCGGTGCCGGTGCGCTTCGACGCCGATGACGGCCGCGCGTTCCACCTTGGCCCGGCCCGCACCGCCGCCGTGCAGGCTGGCGGCTTCGTCGGCGACGTCCGGCTTGGCGGTTCGTGCAACTGCGAGACCCACACGCTGACGCCGCACGGCGACGGCACGCACACCGAGGGGCCGGGTCACCTGTTGGCGTCGCGCCACCCAGTGCGTCTGACCACGCCCCTTGTCGTCGCGGCGCTCGTGCGGGTGCGCCCGCGGCCGCTCGGCGAGAGCGACGACGACGTCGCCGGCAACCAGCGCGACGACGACCTCGTCGTTGATCGCGACCTGCTCGAGACCGCGTGGGATGCCCTCGACCGGCGCGGGCTCGTGCCGCGCGCCCTCGTCTTGGCGACCGCGCCGGGGGCCGCGCGACGCGCACAGCGCTTCTCCGGCACCAACCCGCCCTACCTGACCTGGGACGCCGCCCGCTGGCTGCGCAGCGTCGGCATCGATCACGTCGTCGTCGATCTCCCGTCCCTCGACCGCGAAGACGACGGCGGGCTGCTGTCGGCGCACCGGGCCTTCTTCGATCTGCCGCCGGGCGCCCGCGACGTCGCCGAAGTCCCGGCGCCGCGCACGGTGACCGAGCTCGCCGCCATCGACGAGCACGTGCCGGTGGGTGTGTATGCGCTGCTGCTGCAGGTGGCGCCGTTCGTGGCCGACGCTGCACCGTCTCGCCCGTTGTTGTGCCCGCTCGTCGCTGTAGCTCCTGACGCTGCGGTCCCGACTTCCGGAGGTGGTCCGTGATCCCGAACGATCCCGCCGCGCGCGCGCGCGCCCTCGACGACGCCGACGAGCTGGCGCCGTTTCGTGCCGAGTTCTGCTGCCCGCAGACCGCCGCCGGCGACGACGTCGTCTATCTGACCGGAAACTCGCTGGGGCTGATGCCTCGCGGCGTGCGGGCGTCGGTGGACGCCGAGCTGGAGGCGTGGGCGCGCCTCGGCGTCGAGGGCCACTTCGCGGCGACGGGTGCGGCGTTCTCGTCACCGAAGACGCCGGGGCCGCTGCCGGGGCCGCAGGAGCCGTGGTTCAGCTACCACGCGCTCTTCCGCGAGCGGGGAGCACGGCTCGTCGGCGCGCGTCCCGGCGAGGTCGTGGCAATGGGCACGCTGACGACCAACCTGCACCTGTTGATGGTTGGCTTTTATCGGCCGACGGCGCAGCGATTCAAAATTGTGATCGAAGGCGGCGCGTTCCCCTCCGACCGCTTCCTCGTGCAGTCGCAGGCGCGCTTCCACGGCTTCGACCATGCCGAGGCCGTCATCGAGATCGCGCCGCGTCCGGGCGAGGATCTGCTGCGCACCGAGGATATCGAGGCGCTGCTCGAACGCGAAAAAGACTCGATTGCGGTGATGCTGCTTTCGGGGGTGAATTATTATACGGGTCAGCTCTTCGAGATGGGGCGCCTCACGCGCTTCGCCCGGGCGCGCGGCATCGTCGTCGGCTGGGACCTGGCCCACGCTGCGGGTAACGTGCCGCTGTCGCTGCACGACGACGAGGTCGACTTCGCCGCGTGGTGTACCTACAAGTACCTCAACAGCGGGCCCGGCGGCGTGGCGATGGCCTTCGTGCACGAGCGCCACGCGCGCGCGTTCGAGGCCCCGCGCTTCTGTGGCTGGTGGAGCGCGAAGCCGTCGACGCGCTTCCAGAAGGGTGAGCTGCAGCTCGAAGAGGGCGCCGATGGCTGGCAGCTTTCCAACGCCCCGGTCCTGTCGATGGCGTCGCTGCACGCGTCCCTCGACGTGTTCGCCCGCGCCGGCCTCGACCGGCTGCGCGAAAAGTCGCTGCGCCTCACCGGCTTCCTCGAAGAGCTCGTCGATAGCGTGCCCGGGGTCGAGGTGATCACACCGCGCGATCCTGCACACCGCGGCGCGCAGCTTTCGCTGCGCGGTCGCAGCATGGACGTTGAGAAGCTGCAGACGCTGCTGCACGAGCGCGGCGTGTGCGTCGACTTCCGCCGCCCCGACGTGCTCCGCGCGGCTCCCGCGCCGCTTTACTGCCGCTTCGTCGACGTTGTGCGCTTTGTTGACATCCTCCGGGAGTGTGCCGCATGAAGAACGACATCCCGAAGAACGGGCGCGACGCGCGCGTCATTGTCGCCGGCGCCGGACTCGTGGGCACGCTGCTGGCGCTGCTGCTCAAGCGGCGCGGGTACGACGTCGTCCTCTGCGAGCGCCGCTCCGACCCCCGCGCCGCCGGCTACGTCGGCGGGCGGTCCATCAACCTCGCGCTGTCCGATCGCGGCCTGCGCGCGCTCGACCTCGCTGGCGTGCGCGAGGACGTCGAGCAGGTCGCCATCCCGATGCCGGGGCGGCGCATGCACGCCGTCGACGGCACCGGACCGTTCATGCCCTACGGCCTGAATGGCGAGGCGATTCGCTCGGTCTCGCGCGGCGGCCTGAACATCAAGCTGCTCGACCTGCTCGATCGCGCGTCGGTCCCGGTGCACTTCGAGCACCGCTGCGAAGACACCGACCTGGGCGCACGGCGCGTGCGCTTCGCGATGCCAGGCGGCGCCGTCGAGCTACAGGGTGACGTCGTCGTCGGCGCCGACGGCACGTTCTCGGCGGTGCGCTACGCGATGCAGCGCACCGATCGCTTCGAGTACTCGCAGACCTACTTGCCCCACGGCTACAAAGAGCTGGCGATCCCTGCAGGCCCCGGCGGCGCGTTCCTGCTTGACAAGAACGCTCTGCACATCTGGCCGCGGTCGTCGTTCATGCTCATCGCGCTGCCCAACGTGGAGGGCAGTTTTACCTGCACGCTGTTCTTCGCCCTCGAAGGAGAGCGCGACAGCTTCGCGGCCCTCGACACGTCGGACAAGGCGCGCCGATTCTTCGCCGCCGTCTTCCCCGACGCGTTGGCGCTGATCCCCGACTTCGACGCCCAGTGGGCGCACAACCCCGTCTCGTCGCTGTGCACGGTGCGCTGTGCGCCGTGGCACCGCGGGCGGACGATGCTCATCGGCGACGCCGCCCACGCCATCGTGCCGTTCTTCGGGCAGGGCATGAACTGTGGTTTCGAGGACTGCGCAGTGCTCATGCAGGTCCTCGACGAGACCGGCGACGACTGGGACCGCGCCTTGCCGCTGTACTCGGCGCGCCGCAAGGAAAACGGCGACGCCATCGCGACCCTCGCCCTCGAGAACTTCGTCGAGATGCGTGAGAAGGTGGCCGACCCGGCGTTCGTGTACCGCAAGAAGGTCGAGGCCGCCCTCGCCCGGACGTTCCCCGACGAGGTGACGCCGTCGTACACGATGGTGACGTTCCGCCCCGACGTCTCCTACAGCGCCGCGCTCGCGAAGAGCCGAGCACAGGACCGCGTCCTCGATCGTCTCGTCGCCGATGCTCGGGTCCGTCCGCTCCTCGAACAAACGCCAGCTTCCGCGGACCTGCGCGCGATCTTCCGGGGGGCCCTCGACGTACACCCCGACGCTGAGCCCCGACGCTAGAAGGCTGTGGTGAAAACGCCGCCGGCGTTTCACCACAGCCTGCGAGCCCTTTGGCAGGTCTGTTCCAGACCCGCCCCCCCACCCGAGACGCAGCCCGCGGCGAAAACGGCCTCCGGCCATCTTCACCGCAGCGCCCCCTTGCCGTCTCCGGCGCTTGCGCCTATCCGGCTCCGACCATGACCGCCTTCCTCGTCGTCCTGCACATCCTCGTCAGCCTCTTCCTGATCCTGTTCGTGCTGCTGCAGCCTGGCGCCCGGGGTGGCGTTGGTGCGGCCTTCGGCGGCGCCGGCGGGCAGACGGTGTTCGGCGGCCGCGGGGCCAACACCTTCCTTGCCAAGCTCACGGCGGCGGCTGCGGTCGTATTCATGCTCACGAGCATCTCGCTCAGCTACTTCGGCTCGTCGTCGACGTCGGTGATGGCGAAGCGCGCCAAGGCCGCGGCGACCAGCACCGCCGCCACTGCCGAGAAGAAGACCGACGCCGCCGCCGCGCCGGCGGCCGTCGACGGCGAGCAGAAGGCCGTCGGCGACACAGCACCGGCCACCGATGGCGCCGCCGCCGTGCCGACCGCCCCGGCCGACGGCGACAAGGCCGCGGCGCCGCAGTGAATTTCCCTTGCAATCTCGATGCGGGTGGCACACAAAGCGCCCGCGACGTGCGCGGATGGTGGAACTGGTAGACACACTATCTTGAGGTGGTAGCGGGGCGACCCATGGGAGTTCGAGTCTCCCTCCGCGCACCAGGCTTCTGGCGCCAGGCCGAAGACGAGAAACAGTCCCCGACGAGGGGACTGTTTCTTTTGTCGTGTCTTCGCTATTGCGCGCCCCGATGAGGAACCTGCGCACAACCCTGACCGGCGGGGTCGTGGTCGTCGCCACCATCGGCGCGACCGCGCGCTATCTCCTCCTCGAGCAGGCCGGCGCCGAGACCGAGCGCTCGGTGCTGATCGTCGACGCCGCGGTGATCGCGGCCCTCGCGGTGACGGTGTGGGTGCTGCTCGGGCCGCTGTCGAGTCGCATCGACGAGCTTGTCCGTGCGCTGCGCGCGCTCGCCAACGGCGACAAGCACACGCGCGTGAACCCGGCTGACTACGCCGGCCTCGCCGAGCTGGCGCAGGCGACCAACGAGGTCGGCGCCTCCTTGTGCGAGAACGAGGATCCAAACCTTGGCCCGGTGCAGAAGCGCACGCGCGACCTGCCCCCCGAGGAGCCGACGCCGCGCCGCAGCGCCATCGAGACACGCCCAACTCCACCGGCGAGCGAGCCGCGCCTGCCGAGGACGGGCGTCCACGAGATCGCCGAGCACCCCGAGATAAGCCCGGTGCGCTCCCGGTCTCGTGAGCCCGCGCCATCGGCGCTACGCGCCGACGAGGTCTCTGAGCCGCCGCGCCCGATCATCGACGGCGAGGGGGTCAGCGAGGCACGGCCGGCCCGCCGCAAGGGCGCGAAGGGTCGAGCCGCCGACGAGAGGCGCAGGGACGCCGGCAAGGACGCCGGCAAGGACGCCGGCAAGGACGCCGGCAAGGACGCCGGCAAGGACGCCGGCCAGGACGCCGGCCAGGACGCCGGCCAGGACGCCGGCAAGGACGCCGGCAAGGACGCTGGCAAGGACGCTGGCAAGGACGCTGGCAAGGACGCTGGCAAGGAGGCGAGCACGTCGTCCTCGTCGACCGACGCCCACGATGGCGTGGTTGCGAGCGCAGTGGTGCCGACCGAGGAGGCTTCGGCGGCGCCCGCCCCGACGGTCAGCCCGGCCTCGCTACAGTCGGAGGCACCGAACGCGTCGCCGACCATCCCGCCCGTGACCGCCGCCTCGGGTCCTCTGGAGCCGCTGCCCGCGCTGCCCACGGGGGACGCTGGTGGCGCGGCGCCCGCAGCACCCAGCGACGTGCCCGCGGCGACGCCGTCGAACCCGGTCGCCGAGGGCGCCGCATCGAAGTCGCTGGTCAAGCCCGACGAGGCGCCGGCGGCGCCACACGCCCCCGGCGCTGTCGACGAAGCGCCATCCTCGGCGCCTGCCGCGTCCCACGACACGGTGATCGAGCCCGCGCGCCCGGCCCCGATATCGATGCCCGCGACGGCGGCGCTCGCGCCCTCGCGCGACGACCTGCAGGCGCTCTTCTACGAGTTCCTGCGCGCGAAGAAGGCCGCTGGCGTCGACGACGGGCTCGACGTCGACTTCGATGCCTTCGCCGACACGATCCGCGGCGAATCCGAGCGCCTGATCGTCGAGCATGCCTGTCGCGGCGTTCGCTTCGAGGTCGCCGTCGCCGAAGGCGAGGTGTCGCTGCGGCCGCGGCTCGTGCGCTGAACGGGCACCCCGCCCGTGTGGCACCGTCGACGCTCGCCGCGCTGCACTCCGTCGCCGAACTCTCTTGAGCCTGCGCTTGTCTTCGTGAGGCCCCATGACCACCGCCGTCCGCCGCGCGTTCTCGGTCGCTGTGTTCTGTCGCCGCACCGCCGGCCCCGACGCCGGCCGTGTGCTGCTCATCCGCCACAAACGCCTTGGCACCTGGCTGCCGGTGGGCGGCGAGCTGAAGGATGGCGAGACGCCGCTGGAAGCCGCCGTGCGCGAACTACACGAGGAGACCGGGCTGAGAGGCACCTTCGCGCCGCTGCTCGATGGCGTCGACGGCGCTCCGCCCGGGCTCGTCACCTACGAGGAGCACCCCGCCGGCAGCAAGGGCACGCACCTGAACTTCTGCTTCGTCGCCGACGTCGACCACAGCCCCGTGCGACCGAACGACGAGTTCGACGAATTCCGCTTTGTCGACGGCGTGGGCGTCGACGCCATCGCCTGCCCACCCAACGTGCGCCAGATCGTCAAGCGGGCCGTCGTCGGCGGACGCCACGGTCACGTCGGCGTTGCGCGCCGCTGGCTCGAGGCGTTCAACGCGCGGGACCTCGACGGACTGGTCGGCCTGTACGCTGAAGACGCCGTCCACGTCTCGCCGAAGCTGCGCGACCGGCATCCCGAGACGCAGGGCGAGATCCGCGGGCGGGCGGCGCTGCGGTCGTGGTGGGCCGAGGCGTTCGAGCGCCTGCCGCGCCTGCGCTACGAGGAGCGCCGCGTCGTCGCCGAGGGCGACAGCGTGTTCCTCGAGTACCTGCGGCGGGCGCCGGGCGAGCCCGATCTCGTCGTCGCCGAGCTGTACGTCGTCGACGCCGCCGGGCGCATCGCCCGTAGCCACGTCTTTCACGGCTGAGCGTCCGCCGCGACGACGACAGCGCGGGCCGTCAGCGGCGCGCGAAACGGACGTTCTGGGCGCGGCGCTGCTCGTAGATCGCCGGGTGCTCCTCGAGGTGCATCGCGTACCAGGCCTGCCCGTAGCCCTTCATCTTCATGTCCTTGTCGTTCTGCAGCGCCAGCAGGTTGGCGTTCAGGTGCGCGTCGGACTCGCCGAGCTTCTCCTTGCCCCGCGACAGGATCGACAGCGCCTTCTTGGCGTCGCCGTTCTTCCAGTGCAGCCAGGCCCACGTCGACCACAGCAGACCCTGCTTGCCAGCGAAGCGCACAGTCTTCTCGAGCAGATCGTCGACGGGCGCGAGGGTCAGCTCCTTCTTCTTTTGCTTCTTCGGGTCGAGGGCGCCCGACAGCAGGATGGCTTGCATCAACTTCGCGTCCCACGAGCGGACGAACGCGCGCTCGAGGAAGGGCTTCGCCTTCTCGAACTCCTTCTTCATGAAGTGGATGGACCCGATCTGGCCGTCGATCTGGCTCGAGAGAAACGGCGCCCACCGGCCGAAACGGAGCTGGATCGCGCCGAGCATGCCCACGGCGGCGTCGACGTCGCCCTTCTGCGCCGCGGTTATCACGCCGCCCATGGCGGCCTGCACCTGCTTGTTGATGCGCCGCACCAGCAGCACGTAGACGACGGGCATCACGAGCAGCGCCGGCAGCACGCCGGCCCACGCCGATGAGCACGCAAGCCCGAGAACGCCCCCCACGAAGAGGCCAGCGACGACAGCGACGACAATCGACAACATGTCGGCGGCGTATCTGCCGACGTCGACGGCGGCAACGGGGCGGCGGGCGGAGCCCGCGGCGTGCGGGCGGCGCCTGGACAGACGCTTGTCAGGGGGCGCCTGCCAACGATGCTTGCCAAAGGTGCTTGCCAAAGGTGCTTGCCAAAGGTGCTTGCCAGCGGCGCAGCGCTCGCCTACACGCCCCCCCTGAAGGACGGATCGGGGAAACTCGAGCCGTGCCCGTCGTAGACAGTCGGTGCCCGACGTCGACGGCGACACCCGTGAGGGATCGTCGACGATAGGGCCTAAACCACCAGCCTCGCGCCGGTGGGCCGGCCGAGACGAGGCGGATCCAGGGTTCTCCGGTCGGGTCCCGACGCGACGTCGGAACGAAGACCAGAAAAAGCCCGCGACCGATCTCGGCTCAACCTGTCTCCGCGGTGGTCATCGTCGCCGACGATGCCGCGGGGATCGGTGCTTGCTGATGAAGGAGGCTCGCAATGACGGATCGTGCGACGAAAGAAGAGCAACTTGCCTTCTTGAAGGGTGAGTTCAAGGAAGTCGCCTCGATAGTCCTCACGAGCGTGCAGGGTCTGAACGCCGCTGAGGTGGACGGACTTCGCCGGAAGCTTCACGAAGCCGGGGTCAACTACCGGGTCGTGAAGAACACGCTGGCGAAGAAGGCCACCGAAGGGACGCCGCTGTCCGTGATCGCCAACGACTTCCAGGAAGTCACGGCCATCGCGTGGCACAAGACCGACCCGGTCGCGCCCGCGAAGGCCATCGCGGAGATCAAGAAGGGCCTTGAGAAGTTCAAGGTCAAGGCTGGATACCAGGGCGGCAACCGCCTCGACGAGGAAGGGGTCAAGGCGCTCGCCACGATGCCTAGCCTCGACGAGCTCCGCGCCCAGCTGCTCGGCACCATCAACGGTGTCGCGGGCAAGCTGCTCGCGCAGGTCAACGCCCCGGCGCAGCACGTCGTCGGACTGCTTCAGGCGAAGCACGACGAGGATGCGAAGAAGGCGGCCTGAGCCGCAGCCTTTGCTGCCTGATCGTTCGTTTGGTTTTTTCGTTTCGTTTTCACCTGATATGCCCGCTGCGTCGGGCATCCACACCGGAGAAGTACAATGGCTGATCTCGCTGCACTCAAGGACCAGCTCTCGAAGCTCACCCTCATGGAAGCCGCTCAGCTCGTGAAGGACTGTGAAGAGGCGTGGGGCGTCAAGGCCGCCGCGGGCGGCGGCATGATGATGGCGATGCCCGCCGGCGCCGGCGGCGGCGCGGCGGCTCCCGCCGCCGAGAAGACCGAGTTCACCGTCGAGCTGACGGCCTCGGGCGACAAGAAGATTCAGGTCATCAAGGTTGTGCGCGAGCTGACCGGCCTGGGCCTGAAGGAGGCCAAGGACCTCGTCGACGGCGCTCCGAAGGTCGTCAAGGAGGGCGTCTCGAAGGCCGACGCCGAGAGCATGCAGAAGAAGCTCGAGGCCGAGGGCGCCAAGGTCACCCTCAAGTGAGCCTTGCGCTCGCGCACGCGAGCAACGAAAAGGGCGGCCGAAAGGCCGCCTTTTTCTTCTCTGATGCTTGAGCGCGGCGTTGGGTGCCCGCTTCGCCGCTAGAGGGCGTCGTCAAATCGCCCGCATGGGCGCCAGCGCGCGCCACCTGCAGCTCGCGCACATCGAGGCCGTCGAGCGGCTGAACCTGCGCGACCGCCACCGCGTCGTAGGACACGTCGACGCTCTGGCCGGAGTCGTTGTCGACGAAATGATGGTGGGGCGCGAGCACCGGGTCGAAGACCACCCGCCTATCGGTGATCACGAGTTGCTTCAGCACACCGTTTTCGACCAGCAGGTGCAGCGTGTTGTAGACGGTCGCCCGCGACGGCACCGGCAACGTCGGCTTGACCGCGGCGTAGACCTCGTCGGCCGACCGATGCGAGCGCGTCGCCAGCACCCAGCAACCGAAGGCGACGCGCTGGGCCGATGGCTGGATGCGGTGCTGTGCGAAGACGCGCAGGACTGCGGCAGGGTCCGTCGCGACTAGACTTGGTTTCACCCTGGACGCCGGCAAGCCGCGGGGGCGTGCCCGATGGGGCGCCGACCAGGGACCAGACACGATGGGGCTGACGATGCAGACGACGATGCCGGTGAAGATGCGCGTGACAATGCGGATGGTGTCAGCGCAGCGTCCCGACGAGCTGACGGCCTGCCTGCAGCTGCGCCGCGAGGTGTTCATCGACGAACAGCAGGTGCCCGAACACCTCGAACTCGACGGCGACGACGACGCTTGCGTCCATTTCCTCGCCTGCGACGCCGAGGGCGTCCCCGTGGGCACGGCGCGCCTGCGCCTGCTCGGCTACAAGGCCAAGGCCCAGCGCGTGGCCGTGCGTCGCGCTTCGCGCGGGCATGGCGTTGGTGCCGCGCTGATGGCCGCGCTCGAGCATGAGGCTCGCCAACGCGGCGCGCACACGGTTCAACTGTCGAGCCAGGTCCACGCGCTGCCGTTCTATGAGCGCCTCGGCTACGTCGCGCACGGCGACGTGTACGACGACGCCGGAATCCCGCATCGGGACATGACGAAGCCGCTGTGACGCGCTACGGCTGCCGCGCGCGCCGGAGGGTCCAGACGCCCGCCGGTCGAGACGGTGCGCAAGCCTCGTCGTCGACGGGAGGAAAGTCCGGGCTCCGCAGGGCATGGGTGCAGGAAAACGGCCTGTCGGGGTGACTCGAAGGAAAGTGCCACAGAAAACACACCGCCCCGCCGGGCCGAAAGGCTGCGGGGCAAGGGCGAACCGGTGCGGCAAGGGCGCACCGCGTCGGCGGTGACGTCGACGGCAGGGCAAACCCCACCCGGAGCAAGGCGAGAGGTCCGCCGCAGAGGCGAAGCGCGGCCCGCGCGACCTCGAAGAGCCGCTGGACGGCGTCGGCAACGACGTCGCTGGAGGAATGGGCGTCAGGCGGCGGAGGCAACGACGTCGCCGACAGAACCCGGCTTATCGGGCCGCTCCGACGCGTATGGCCCCGCGGGACCCTCGTGAGAGGGGCCCGCGGGCTCTTTTTCTTTTGAGGGCGCCCGCCCGTCGAGCAACCACGGCAGCGGGCCATCAGGGGCGAAACGCGTCGACGACGTGGTGGACACGCGCGCCCACGACAACGACGACGTCGAAGCGGGCGCGCGCCGCAGGCTCGTTGTGCGCCAGCCACCACGCCGCCGACCGCGCGAGCACCTTCTGCTTGCGCGGGCCGATGCTCTCGAGCCCGTCGACGCGCGTCTTGCGGCGCCGCACCTCGACGAAGACGACGACGTCGCCGTCCCGGGCCACTACGTCGAGCTCGCCGCGGCCGGCGCGGACATTGCGCGCGACGACGCGCAGGCCCTGTCCCTCGAGGAACACCGCGGCGCGGGCTTCGGCGTCGTCGCCCTTCTGCTGCTGCGGCGTCCGTGTCACCGGCGTTGGCCATCTTCGTCTTCGACGGCGACGCCGCGGGCGAGCAGTGCGTTGCGCACCGGCGCGAACGAGCGCCGGTGCAGCGGGCATGGGCCGTGCTCGACAAGCGCCTTCAGGTGCCGTGGTGTTCCGTAGCCCTTGTGGCCGGCGAAGCCGTAGGCGGGCCAGCGCGCGTCTTCGGCGATCATCCGGCGGTCCCTCGTGACCTTGGCGACGATGGACGCAGCCATGATCGGCCGTGACAGCGCGTCGCCGCCGACGAGCGTGCGCTGCGCGACCCGCGCCGGCAGCGGCGCGCGCTGGTTGCCGTCGACGAGCGCACCGAGCAGCGGTCGACCGAGGCGGGCTTCGCAGGCGAGGAGCGCCTCGGCCATCGCGGCGAGCGAAGCGCGCAGGATGTTCTCGTCGTCGATGCGTTCGGCCTCGACGATGGCGACGCCAAACGCCACGGCGTCGCGCTCGATAGCCGGGTACAGCCCCTCGCGGGCGGCCTGGTCGAGCTTCTTCGAGTCGTCGAGCCCGCGTAGAGAGCAGGGCAGGGGCTCCGGCAGCACGACGCAGGCGGCCACCACCGGTCCGGCCAGGGGGCCGCGCCCCGCCTCGTCGAGCCCGGCCACCGGGCCGCCGAGCGCATGCGCCCACTCGACCGCTGGGTCGACAGCGGTGAGCGCTCCGTCGAGGGGGCGGGACACCTGCGGGGAGCGTCTCCGGCGTGAGGCCATGGGAGTCACCGTAGCAGCGAACGGCGCGGCGGAGCAGAAGTTGCCGACCGTCCCGTCGTCGGTATTGTGTCAGCACACCGCGTCCGCTTGTGTTGTGCTTTGTGTGGGGGCTGCTAGACCCCCCCGACCAAACGGCGCGCCCGACGAGCTCATCTCGACGGGTGTGGAGAAGAAGAAAGTACCGATGGCCCACGGAAAAACCGCTCCCAAGAGCCACCCGAAGAAGCCGACCAAGCCCGCTGGCAAGACGGCCGCGTCCAAGCCCGCGCCGGCGAAGTCCGCGCCGGCGAAGTCCGCGCCGGCGAAGTCCGCGCCGGCGAAGTCCGCGCCGGCGAAGTCCGCGCCGGCGTCGGCGAAGCCGACGTCGCCCGCCAAGCCGGCCGTGGGCTCGAGGGGCGAAGCGGCGAAGGCGACGGCGACGCTCGCTGTCCCCCTCGACTTCGTCGTGCCCGACACCAGCCGCTCGCGCCCGACGCGTCGTCGTGGTGGTGACGCTGCGGTGGCGTCGGCGGGCGGCGCCACGCGCCGGCCCCACCTGCCGAAGAAGCCTGAGAAGCAGGAGCAGGCCGTCGTCCGCGCGCCTTCGCGTCCGATGTCCGATCGCAAAGAGATGAAGCGCCTCGTCCTGCGTGGCAAGGACAAGGGTTTTGTCACCTTCGATGAGATCAACGAGTCCCTGCCGCCAGACGTCACGACGCCGGCGCAGTTCGAGGACTGCATCGCGCTGCTCGCCGAGAACGAGGTCGAGGTAGTCGACGACGCGATGAAGATGGCCGACGCGGCGGCGACGCCGGCCAAGGGCCAGCTCGTCGAGAGCACCGAGACGCAAGAAGAGACCGTCGACTACGCCGAGATGTCACGGGGCAACGACCCCGTGCGTATGTATCTGCGCAAGATGGGCAGCGTGTCGTTGCTCACCCGCGACGGCGAGGTCGAGATCGCCAAGCGCATCGAGGAGGGCGAGCTTGAGGTCCTCGACGCCGTGCTCGGCACGCCGATCTGCCTGGCCGAGATCCTCGACCTCGGCGACCGGCTGCGCAAAGGCAAGATCCGCGTCAAGGAGATCGTCAAGGAGAACGAGTCCGGCGAAGACGGCCAGACCCTCGAGTTCGACGAGCCGAAGGTCACCGAGCGCGCGCTCAAGATCGTCGGCAACCTGCAGCGCCTGAAGAAGGACGGCGAAGAGGTCACCGACGGGCTCGCCGAAGGCAAGCTGTCGGCGAAGCGAAGCGACGAGCTCTTGCGCCAGCGCAATGACCTGATGACTGAGATCGTCGCCGAGCTGCGCGAGCTGAAGATCAACAAGCGGCAGATCGACCGTATCGTGCAGCGCATCAAGGTGCTGGTGCGCCGCGTGAACAAGGCAGAGTTCGAGGTGCAGGCCATCGAGCGGCAGGCCTGCGCCGACGCTGTCGTGGTGCGCGCCGAGCTGAAGAAGGCGCGGGAGGACGAGTCCCTCGGTCACCGACTGGGCAAGAAGTGGGGCGCCGACGTCGACACGCTGCTCGACTGGGACCGCACGATCCAGATGGCCATCAACCGCGTGAAGCGCGTCCAGGAAGAGGCCGGGATGGACCTCGAGGCGCTGCGCGAGGCCTATCGCCGGATCCAGAAGGGCGAGCGCACCGCCGAGCGCGCGAAGGCCGAGCTGGTCGAGGCGAACCTGCGCCTCGTCGTGTCCATCGCCAAGAAGTACACGAACCGCGGCCTGCAGTTCCTCGACCTCATCCAGGAGGGGAACATCGGTCTGATGAAGGCCGTCGATAAATTCGAGTACAAGCGCGGCTACAAGTTCTCGACGTACGCGACGTGGTGGATTCGTCAGGCCATCACCCGCGCCATCGCCGATCAGGCGCGCACGATCCGTATCCCCGTCCACATGATCGAGACGATCAACAAGCTGGTGCGGACGTCGCGCTATCTCGTGCAGGAGCTCGGACGCGAGCCCACGCCCGAAGAGATCGCCGAGAAGATGGAGCTGCCCATCGACAAGGTGCGCAAGGTCCTGAAGATCGCGAAGGAGCCCATCTCGCTCGAGACCCCGATTGGTGAGGACGAGGACAGCTCACTCGGAGACTTCATCGAGGACAAGGGCGCAACGAACCCGTCGCACGCCGTCATCTCGATGAACCTGTCAGAGCAGACGCGCAAGGTGCTCGCCACGCTGACGCCGCGCGAAGAGAAGGTCCTGCGGATGCGCTTCGGCATCGGCGAGAAGAGCGACCACACGCTCGAAGAGGTCGGTCAGGACTTCGAAGTGACGCGCGAGCGCATCCGTCAGATCGAGGCCAAGGCCCTGCGCAAGCTGCGCCACCCGTCGCGCGCAAAGAAGCTGCAGGCCTTCGTCGACGCTGGCGGCATGCCGCAGCCCTGAGGACGGCGGCGAGGACGTCCTCGTCATCGACCGGGTGCCTGTGCAGGGGCCGTCGGGGCGTCGGCGGCGCCGGACGGCGTCAGCCTCACGAGGCCGGCGCCGCTGGTGCGGAAGGGGCGTGACCTGCCGGCGCTGCGCCGGCCACACGGCTACTTGTCGCGCACCATCGAGAGGAACAGGGCTGACAGCGCGGCGGCGTCGTCGTCGCTCTCGGTGACGGGGCGCGCCGGCATGACGACGGCGGCGGGCTTCGCAACAGCGGCGTCTGCTGCGACCCTGACGAGCATCGGCGCGGTCTTCGTCGTGGGCAGTGCGGCTGGGCGGGACGCAGGCGTCGAAGCCGTCGGGGCCGTCGGAGCCGCCGCTTCGTGGTGCGCAGGAGCCGCCGCCGGCGCCGGCGAGAGCACGCCGCAAAAGCCTTCGAGGACGCTGTAGCCGACGTCGCCGAGGATCACCGAGTCCATGTAGTGCTCGGCGCCGAGCGCGGCGATCTGGTCCGCGGTCTTCACCTTGCCGAGCAGACCGTGCGGGTCGTCGCCGCCATCGACCATTCGCGTGAAGCGCACTGCCGGGATCAAGGCGACGGTGCGCCGCTCGGCCACGAGAGTGAGTGTCGCGTCGTCGAGGGCGGCGCGACCGCCCTCGGTCCACCGCTGCAGCATCATCGGGGTCAAGAACACCGTCGGCACGCCCGCCTCCTGCGTCGGCGGAATGCTCGGGGTTACCCGCCGTCGACGACGCCCCTTCATTTTCTCATCCCCGGGTGTGGAAGCCAACCCGTCAAGCTGCTAGCCGCCAACGGCTTCGCCGCCGAGCAACGCGGCGCCCGGTCGCGCATCCCATGAGCGGCCGTGACGCCGAATCAGGCGACGGCGCAGCCGACCCTTCTTCGCCCCGCGCGCGGGGCATCACGGAGCACGACATGTCCGGCAAGAACGTCCACGAGATCACTGAAGCCAACTTCCAGCAGACCGTCCTCGGCTCGGACAAGCCGTTCCTGGTCGACTTCTGGGCGACGTGGTGCGGCCCGTGTCTCGCCATCGCGCCCCACGTCGAGGCGATCGCCGACTCGATGTCTGAGACGATCAAGGTCGGCAAGGTGAACATCGACGACCATCCGGGCGTCGCGGGTGCCTTCGGCGTCCGCTCGATCCCCACGCTCATCGTCTTCAAGGGCGGCAAGCCCGTCGACCAGATCGTGGGCGCCGTGCCGCGCGCCAAGCTCGAAGAGATGGTGAAGAAGCACGCCTGAGCGCACCCGCGTGCAGCGCGGCCGGGCGTCGACGATATCGTCGGCGCCCGGCCGCGGGTCATTTGGGACGAGCCGGCACAGCTGGGCGCAGTCGCAAGTTTTGGTGCCGCGCGGCGTCATGTCAACCGGCCGCCACGAAGGCGTCGACGGAGAACCGCTGCACTTCTCTCTTCATCCAGCGCGTCGTTTTCGCTAGCACGATCGCAGACGTCCCCACTTTGGAGCCCACCATGACGACGCAGACCGTGCCCAAGCCGTCGACGACGAAGAACCTCCCGCCGCTGCTTGTCGAGGCGTACGGCAAGGTCGACGGCGCCGTCGTCGTCGGCTGGTACAAGCTGCTGTTCGGGACGCGCGCTCTCGACGAGCGCGCCAGCCGCTACATCCGCCGCGGCATGGGGTGGAGCTATCACGCGCGCTGCGCCGGCCACGAGGGCATCCAGATCGCGCTCGGCCTGCACTTCCGCGCGAACAAGGACTTCCTCTTCCCGTACTACCGCGACATGGGCACCAACTACGCCGCCGGCGTGACGCCGTATGAGCTGTTCCTGAACGGCCTGTCGCGCGACGCCGACCCGTGCTCGGGCGGGCGGCACATGTCGAACCACTTCGGCAAGCCTTCGATCGGCATCCAGAACGTGTCGTCATGCACCGGCAACCACGCCAGCCACGCCGTCGGCGTCGCGCGGGCGCTCAGGTACTACAAGACCGACGGCGTCGCGTTGTCGTCGCAGGGCGAGAGCTCAGCGTCCGAAGGCTACTGCTTCGAGGCCTACTCCGGCGCGGCGCGCGAGCAGCTGCCCGTCGTCTTCGTCCTGCAGAACAACAAGTACGGCATCTCGGTGCCCGTCGAGCAGCAATCGTCGTCGCCGAACGTCGCCGACAACTTCCGCGGTATCAGGGGTCTCAGGGTCATCGACTGCGATGGCACCGACATCTTCGACTCGATGCGCGCCATGCGTGACGCTGTCGAGCACGCGCGCTCGGGCAAGGGCCCGGTGATGGTGCACGCGCAGTGCATCCGGATGGGCGCCCACAGCAACTCCGACGCCCACGACCTGTACCGGACCCCCGACGAGCTCGCCGAGGCCGCGCGCCTCGACCCGGTCCTTCGGCTGCGGCACCACGTCCTCGCGGCGAAGCTGCTCGACGAGCAGATGCTGAAGGCGCTCGAGGACGAGATCGAGGCGTCGCTCGATGCGGAGGCGCAGAAGGCCGAGGACGCGCCGAAGCCTGCGCCCGAGAGCGCCATGGACTTCGCCGACCCGCCGATGGTCGACATCGCCGCCGCCGGGCTGTCGACGCAGCTGCCCGAGGGTGAGCCGGTCGAGAAGCTGCGGGAGGCCATCACGCGCACGCTCATCGAGGAGTTCCGCGCGAACCCGAACACCTTCTGCTGGGGGCAGGACGTCGCCAGCAAGGACAAGGGCGGCGTCTTCAACCTGACCAAGGGCATGTTGGCCGAGTTCGGCCCGCAGCGCGTGTTCAACGGGCCCATCGCCGAGAACTTCATCGTCGCAACGGCCAACGGCATGACGCGGTTCCGCAAGGACATCCGCATCGTCATCGAGGCCGCTCAGTTCGCCGACTACGTGTGGCCAGCGATGGAGCAGATCGTCGAGACCGGCCACGACTACTGGCGCAGCAAGGGCCAGTTCTCGCCCAACATCACCTGCCGGCTCGCGTCGGGCGGCTACATCACCGGCGGCCTCTACCATTCGCAGAACGTCGAGGCGGTGATGAGCCACCTGCCGGGCGTCCGCGTCGTCTACCCCGCCTTCGCCGACGACGCCGCCGGCCTGCTGCGCACGAGCATCCGCAGCGAGGGGCTGACGTTCTTCCTCGAGCCCAAGTACCTGTACAACCGACCGGAGGCCCGCGCGCCAAAGGCCGGTGACAAGTTCGCCATCCCGTTTGGCAGGGGGCGTGTGCGGCGGTCGGGCACCGACCTGTCGATCATCACGTACGGAAACACGGTCCACCACTCGCTGCGCGTCGCCGACCGGCTCGAGGCTGAGGGGCACTCGGTGGAGGTCTTCGACCTGCGCTCTATCCGCCCGCTGGACGTCGAAGGTATCTGCGAGACCACCCGCCGCACCGGCAAGGTGCTCGTGGTGCACGAGGACCACTTGTTCCAGGGCATCGGTGGCGAGGTCGCGGCGGTGATCGCCGAGTACTGCTTCCAGGATCTCGATGCGCCGGTGCGGCGGATCGGCGCCAAGGATATTCCCATCGGCTTCTCGCCGAACCTCGAGATGGCGACGCTGCCGCAGGAGTCGACCATCGAGGCGGCGGCCCGCGATCTGCTCGCGTTCTGAGTGCAAACCGGCCACACTCGACGTCGTGAGCCACATCCGCGTCTCCTGGTGTCCCCCCGCCTACATCGACGAGTCCGACCTCGTCGAAGCCGTCGCCCAGGCCGGCTTTCCGGTGCTCGGGCGGTCGGGCTTCGTCTACGTCCTGCACCGTGACGGTCACGTCAGCCAGCACGGCGACACCGGTGGCGCCACCGCCGCCCTCGCGCACGAGGCGGGCAACGAGCTGGTCATCTGGCTGCTGCACGACAGCGCGGTGGCAACGACGGTGCGACGGATCGAGGAGCGCGTGGAGTGCGTGTTCGCGCTCGAGGGCGCTCCCGAAGAGGAGCAGCAGGAGGCGGCGCGCGCCATCGACGCCCTGCTCGATGGCCTGCAGGCCGTCCAGATCGAGGCGCGCCTTTCGCTGCCTCAGGACGCCTGAGCGGCGCACCGCACTCACCCGTCCGAGCGCGCTCGCGCGTCAGAAGCTGTCGAGGTTGAACACGAGGTAGCGGAGCACCGCGTCCTCGGGGCCGTCCAGGACCTCGGCGCCAGAGGCCGGGTCGTTCTCCTGATGGAACGACGTGAAGATCACGCGGCCGCGTCCTTCGCGGAAGGCGACCGTGACCGGGGTGTCGTCGAGGATCGGGTCCCTCGCGTCGGTGGCGATCGGCAGGTCGGCTTCGAGGAAGCGCGAGACACCGCTGCCCAGCGCCTCCATGATCGAGCCGCGCTGGAACTTGAACTCGATGTCGAGGGTGTCGCGCGGGAACCCCGACTGCTGGAGGAAGTCACCGAGACCGGCGTCCTGGACGCGCGCCGTGTAGGTGCCGCCCACGCCCATCTCGGCGGCGTGAGGCTCGTTGTCGTCGCCGTAGAAGTCGATCTTTTCGGGGAACGTCTGTTCGACGACCGGGTACGCCCAGTCGGAGACGTACAGCGCGCCGCCTTCCTGCACGTAGATTCGCAGGTTGCGCCGCGCGTTGGCCGACAGACCCGACGGCCCGATCCAATCGACGTCGGAGGCGCCGCAGTTGATGAAGATGACGTCGTAGCGCTCGAGGTTGTCGAGGCTGCCGAAGAAGTCCTCGGCCCAGCGGGCGTCGTTGATGCCGTCGATGAGGTCGGGCTCGATGCCTTCGCGCTGCAGCGTGTCCTCGATGCGGTCGTAGAAGCCGGTGACCACGGCGTAGCGTCGCTCGTCGTCGGGCAGCAGCGGTTGGCAGGCACCGTCGTCGCCGGTGAGCACGAGGCCCTCGGGGTTGTCGCGGCGCGAGACCACGCGCTGCTGCTGCCAGCGGGTCACCAGACCGTCGGCCTCGACCTCGACGGCGACGTCAACCGCTGGCGTCGGGAAGATCGGGTCAAGGATGAAGGTGCCGTCGGGCAG
>Ga0194129_10004016_pt1 | contig 19980 bp, 13 predicted proteins | sample TA2KigCa35mmetaG_FD_150862 | JGI IMG/M metagenome (GOLD analysis project Ga0194129, IMG submission 150862) | Freshwater microbial communities from Lake Tanganyika, Tanzania - TA2015038 Kigoma Deep Cast 35m | ecosystem: Environmental > Aquatic > Freshwater > Lake | place: Tanzania: Lake...
ACGGATGTGATAGTGTTCTTACGCTTCATTTGGAAATTGAAAACGTTTCATTAGAAGACCTAAATGATGAATGCAGTTTTTTAATATACCCAAACCCTTCAAAAGATAATCTAGTATATTTCAAAAAGTCTGAAGAATGCGAAATTGAAATTGAGAGCATTTATGACATGTATGGACGTCAAATAGCATTCATTCAAGATGAATATAAAGTTCAATTATTCACGGAGGCAAGAGGAGTGTATTATTTGATGTTAAATCAAAATAAAATTATAAAAAGATATAAATTCATTATCGATTAATCCGAATGAACTAATTTAAATTGAATCAATTCGCCGTCAATTTTTCCAATTGCAAAATATACCCCTCGACTCAAATTATTTAAATCCAATAAATTATCCTGAAATTTATAATGAACCTCTCTTCCGCTAAAATCAATAAGTTTAATTAGTTCAAATTGAGAATCAGTTTTAATTAAAAATCTACCATCTAAAGATGGGTTTGGATAAATGGTAAGATTCATATTTTCAAGATTATTCAAATCTGAATTTTGAATAATTAGATTAAGTTGCACTATGCTATCGCAGCCGAATTGATCAGCTAATGTTTGATAATATATACCACTTTCTGTATAAGTCATACCATTGTAATCAAATGATTGATTCGCAGTTGTATCGATTATTGTTGTATCTATCAAAGGTTGACCTATCATCAAGTTCAAGCTCACCAAACTATCACATCCATAAATAGAGTTCAATGTAATAGCTGGAACCAATGTATCTGAAAAATAAGTATTTCCATCAATCCATGTATAGCTTTCACAAGCCATAATGTCTGAAACTGAAGAATGTATTGGATTAATATTCAAAATTAACTGAACACTGCTATCACATCCATTCACTGTGGTTTGAGGATAGATATATGTAACAATTGTATCCGAAGAATATGTATTTCCATCAATCCAATTGTAAGGACCACAATTTGTAACTTGCTGCTGTTCAATGGAAGGGTCATGAACTAAAACATCTATACTTGAGCTTTGATTACTCCAACAATTGTTTAAATTTCTTGCTCGCAAGTAATATGTGCCGCTATTTGTTACAATAAATGAAGGTCCAGAGTTTAATGTAGATATTCCATTTGGATTAGTTCCTTGCCAATACCAACCTGTTAGTGAAGGAACAACTCCTGTACGATTTATAATTACTTGTTCACAATTCGGGCTATTGCTTGTTAATGCATTAGGTGTGGAAGGTCGTCCAACGTTTACTTGAATTGAACCTGTGCCTAAACTCCAACATCCCCATGAATTTAAAGCCCGTACATAATAAGTTCCAGAAGTTGTGATATAAATAGTATCTAAACTACCAAAAATAGTTAGTGCACTGTTTGGACTTGTTCCTTGCCAATACCATATTACATCATCCGCTGGAGAACCGTTGAAGGATACAATCATTGTATCACATTGAGGAGCGTTTGAAATAGGATTTGTTGGGTTGGAAGGTCTTCCTCCGTTAACTTGAATGCTAGAACTTGAATTACTCCAGCAACCATCAGAACTTTTAGCTCTCAAGTAATAAGTCCCAGACGATTGCGCATAATACGAAGCGCCGCTGCCAAAAGAGGTTGAAGTACCAGTTGGATTAGTTCCCTGCCAATACCAAATTACTCCTGTTGGAGGATTAGAATTTCTTGTGATTAAAATGCTGTCGCAGATATTTTGGTTTGCAGAACTTGAAAGAATTCCTGGCGTGTTTGGAACTAATAATTGATTTTGGATAGTAAATACTTGACTTTGAGTTGAAATACAATTAGAGTTGCTTGTTGCAACTGTATAAGCAATACCTGTTGTAGTACCTAGTATTGATCCAATGGAATTAACAACTGGCCCTATTGGAGTAAAACTATACGTTTGACTATTGTCATAATTGCTAATAGATGCGGTTCCATTTGAAGTACAACTTGATGCAATGACATTTATTGCAGGAGTACTAGGAACGATTAGGGCTGGAGTTATGCTAAATGAATTACTCGAACCAGACTGACAGTTTGTAGAATTCAATGTGACAACGGTATAAACCGTATTGTAAGTCATCCCCGATACTTCACCATTTGCCGACACACTAGGTCCAGAGGGAGAAAAGTTGTAGCTTTGAGATGAATTGTAATTTGAAATAGTTGCAGTTCCAGGGCCATAACAAGTGGCTGATGTTGTATTAATTAAGGGTAGAGATGGAATTCCAGAAATTACAATTGTAACACTTCCACTGTTTGAACTCCAACACCCTGAAGAATTTAAAGAACGGATATAATAAGTGCCTGAGGTAGTTGCAGTATAAGTTGTACCCGAACCCAAAGAGGTTGAGGTACCATTCGAATTTGTTCCTTGCCAATACCAGGTCGTTCCAGTTGGCGGAGTACCTGATCTTGTTATTGTTGAAGATGTACATTGAGGTGAATTACTTGTAGGATTATTAGGTGCTAGCGGAGTATTTGTAATTGAAACTGTAATGCTTGCACTTGCATTACTCCAACACCCTGTTGAATTTTGCGCTCTTAAATAATATGTTCCTGATGAGGTAGCCATAAAGGTTGCTCCAGAACCAAGGGAAGTAGAAGTCCCATTGTTGTTAGTTCCTTGCCAATACCAGGTTATTCCAGTCGGAGGTGTGCCGGAGCGAGTTATTGTAACGGAGGTACATTGCGGAGAATTACTTGACGGTGCAGATGGTGTCGATGGATAAGGGTCCACTACAATATTGATGGAAGAACTTATACTGCTCCAACAACCATCTGAGTTTTGTGCTCTAATATAATATGTACCAGAGGAAGTTGCTGTGTAAGTTGCTCCTGAACCTAACGTAGTTGATGTTCCATTGGCAATTGTTCCTTGCCAATACCATGTCGTGCCAGATGGAGGTGAGCCAGATCTCGTAATTGTAACAGAGGAACATTGAGGAGAATTACTGGTAGGATTAGCTGGAGCTGATGGTGAAGGATTAACCGTGACTGTTGCGCTAGCACAATTTAAACTCCACTGCCCATTTGAATAATTGCGAGCATAATAGGTGGATGTTACGGATGGAGAAACCACAATACTATTACCTGAACCAATTACGGTATTACCGCAACTATTAAGGAACCAATAGGTGGTACCTATGCTTCCATTTACATTTAGTGTTGCGGATTGCCCTGTACAACTAATAGTGGCATTGCTTGGGGATATCGAATTGGGTGATGCAGGCGCTGGACAGTTTTTCGTAATTGTTGTATTGCAACAATTAGTTGCTGTACCGCAAGATCCATTTGTATTCCAATGTAAATAATATGAACCACTGCTGGCTGCATTCCAAGTTAAAGGAACGCCCCCAGAACTCACAACAGATCCATTGTAGCTACCATATCTTACTGTAACCCAACCTCCACAAGGGCTATTAACAGTAAAGTTATCACCAGCTATTACGTTTGTAACCGTATTAAATTCAGATTGAAATGTACAACTAAATGTGACCGTATTATTACAAATTGAAGGGGCGGCAGAAGATCCATATGCAGCGGTATTCAAACATCCCCCGTCGCTAAAACAATTTCCAGTGCAGATATTCCCGCCTGTTGATGCGTTGCCCGCAGCAGGCACAACGGTATTCAATAACACAGTGTTATTATTATTTTCAATTTGAACTCTCATTTCCCCTGGATAACTTCCGGCTACAGTCCTATAAACCCGAATTGTTTGACCTGTAGATGCATTAAAATTAAAATTAATTGGGCCAGAACCAGCGCTTAAAGTAATGTTATTCAATACATTGATATTATTTACAGACACCGATACTGCCCCTCCGTTCCATCCATCGCCATAAGTATCCGTTAAGCTAATTGTATGTGAACAGGATTGTGAAAATCCCATGAAATGGATAAATTGAAAAAACAAAAAAAACAACATAAAACTAAGCTTATGTATTTTTTCTTCCCATTGAAATTTTACATTCTTCTCCATGAACCAAAGTAAAATTAAAGATAAATGTTTTCAATTAATACTTTATAATCAATCTAATTTAATTTCACAAAACTTGTCTAGTTGAAATCCTACAACTCAATTATTATTTTATTTTTCAAATTTTTAACTTGAATCGTTAAAACATATTTTCCAGAAGGCTAACTAGAAAAATCAATCGTTTTAGAATCCGTTGAAATACGATTAGGTTGACTCTTATGATCAACCTCTGTCATTTAACCAAATTTCTTGAAAACCCCGAAAAAGACTGGCTCAAAGAAAACGGCGCGCAGCTTCTATTGAAATTTAGCAGTACTTAAATGGGGGGCTTAATTTTGATATCGAGACAATGGCACTAGTAAATAAAGGCTTTCAGGCTTCGAAATGATTAATTTGTATTTTTATAAGACAGTATTGTTTAGAATAATAAAAAATATAAAATAATTTCAGGTGAAAAAACCTATTCACCTTCCGCTTAACCAATTCTTATAGAATCTTTTCGTTTTAAAGCGATGTAAATACCAATAAAGAAAACTAGTGCGATTGTTCCAATAGCTAGAAAATCTAATGTAAAGGTCCCACTTAAATCTGAAAAAATATCCTGATAAGATGAGTGGAAATTTTTATTCAACGTTTCTGATGCGTCAATTTGAACATATTCTTCAATGCCATCTGAGGAGGAAACAGTCGTAAGCTGTTGAGTTGAAGGGTCTATAGTTTGTTTAACTATTTCTACATCACCTTGTATATTACTAAATCCTTCTGTTCCCCAACGTGCAATAATAATGTAACTTATTAATTCTCCAACGGGTGTAGAAATTTTAGACAATACTCCTGCTAATAGGATCTGAGGAATCAAGCTTATGGGAATCAGTGTCATTACCTTTTCTGTGGAATCTGCTAAAGCCGAAAGTAATAATCCCATCAAGGTTGCTGTTATAGATAACATGAACATCCAACCAATTGCAATAAGGGGATCACTAAAAACTACAGGATCATTCCCAGCGTAAAATGCACTTAGTACCCCAACGAATATGACACATTGTATCAACGCAAACGTGCCTAAAACAGTAATTTTTGACAAAATATAGACGATAATACTCTGATTATACATGCGTTCTCTTTTGTAGACTGAGGATTCTCCTACTATTTCCCGTGCAGCGTTGTTGGCACCAAACCAAATAGCTGAAATAGCACACAAAAACAGCACTGATAGCTCAATTCTACTGAAAATCATAACCACTAAAAAGGCAATAATTGCAGCTTGACCTAGCATAAGAAGAGTATTCAATTTATCATTCAATTTAATATTGAAATAACGCGTCGTTAGCCACCTAAACTGCTTGATGTAATTAATGCGCTCTGTCTTTTTAATTTCTTGAGCGGGTAAGTTCTTTTGGTTGTCTGTAGGATTGTTTTTCTTGTATAAATCAATCCAGGGTCCCGCATTTTCCTTAACGAGTTCTGCATATACTTGGGTAAGTCTATCTTGTTTAAAATAAGTTAAATAAGTTTTGGTATCTCCGTAATAAACCAAATGCCCACCTTCAGCCATAAAAATTACAGAATCCATATAAACTAAATCTTCTGGTTTGTGCGTAACCATAATAATTGTTGTTCCTCTTTCTGCCAAGCGTCTAGAACAAGTTAAGAACTCTTCTATGGTTTGTGGATCTAGGGGAGAGGTGGGTTCATCTAAAAATAATATAAGAGGATCTGTCAAAATTTCTACTGCTATCGACACCCTTTTTCTTTGACCTCCACTAATGCCGCTTACCAGGTTGTTTTTTATATGGGAAATATTCAATGCACTGAGAACATCCTCAATTTTATGTTCAATTTCTTGATCCGAGGCGTTTATAAGTCTAAGTTTGGCTGCATAATAAAGCGTTTTATAAACACTTAATTCTCTATGAACAATATCATCTTGCGGAACATATCCAATATGCGTTTTGATATAATCGTAGTTTTCATTCAATTCTAACCCACAAATTGTAACCCGCCCTGATGATGCAGGGGAATCTCCATTTAAGGCTTTAAGTAGAGTTGATTTTCCGCAACCAGAAGGCCCCATTACGGCTAATAGTGATTTTGCAGGTATTTCAATTGATGTTTCATGAAGGCCAACATAACCATTTGCATATTTTTTAAGAATACGCTCGGCCTTTATTGCTGCTTCTTTTGATAAATCTTTTAGTCCGCCACTTATTTCAATAATGAATTTACCAATGAGGATTTTATCCGTTAGGTTAATCACCTTACTTCCAGAAATTCGTCTTCCGTTAACATAAGTACCATTTAGCGAGTTCAAATCAGTTACCTTGTAGGATGAGTCGCTGATTCGTTCTATCATGGCGTGTTTTCGACTTACTGATGGGCTGGAAATTATGATGTCACAATCATCGTTTCTACCAATTATAACCTTGTTTTTCCCTTTTAATGCTTCTGAAATCGAAGTTTTTGAAGTTTGGGTGTCCACATTAGTACTTGGCTTTAATTCAACAGCTGAGATATTAAAATCATCTTGTGTAATCAGCAATTCAACTTGATTCTGAACGGCTAATGTAATCTTATCCCCAATAGAAATTTTATTCGGAGAATTTGGAATTAATTTGTTTCCATTTACGAAAGTTCCATTTCTACTTTCTAAATCAATTAAATAGGTATCGCCTGCCTCATCATAAATTAATTGCGCATGTTTTTTAGATATTTGTGGTAGCGATATAACGATATCATTACCTTCAATTCTTCCAATGGTTAATACAGCAGTGGAACCTTTTTGAAATTGAATTTTTTTTATCAATTTGCCTTCAAAAACAAAACCTATTTTCATATTTTCGAAAATTTGTTACAAAGTTTTTTTTTTTTTTTTTTTCGATTTTTTAGCCAATTTTTATTGAGTCTTTTTTTTTTTTTTTTATATAAATAACCATGAAAAAAACTATGGAAATAATAAGGACGGCTATGAAATCTATGGTAAATGTAGAATAAAGGTCTGGAAAAAACTCTTTGTAACTACTATGGTATTGATTATTTAAAAAATCCACCGCGTTGGAGTCATTATATAATTCAACACCATTAGATTTTTCAATTTCCACTGACATTTCTAATTCCGATACATCTTCACCTCGTGCCTTAGATTCACACGATTCTTTTACATAATCTTCCATGTACAAAGAATCAACAACTTTATTGTTTTGATCAAAGATTGCATGTTTAGGAACTTCGACTTTTTGTTGGATATTTGTGAAACCTTCCGTACCCCATCTTGAAATTGTTACATAGCTCATTAATTCAACAATACTCGAAGGTAATTTAGATAAAACACCCGCAAGCAATATTTGTGGTATTAGCGTAATTGGCACCAAAGTCATCACTTTTTCTGTAGTATCAACGATCGCAGAAAGCAAAAGCCCCATGAGCGTTGCTGCAACAGAAAGGAATACCATCCACAATATAGAAGCAAGAGGATCAGTCCATACTACTTCTTTTGTACCAGAAAATTTCAGCGTTAGAATGGAGATAAAAATAACTGCTTGTAAGAGAGCAAATGCCCCTAAAACTGTAATTTTTGAAAAAATATAGGATAGAATACTTTGATTAAACATGCGTTCCCTTTTGTATATTGGGAATTCACCAACGATTTCTCTTGCAGCGTTGTTTGCACCAAACCACACCGCAGATACCGTAATCAAGAAAGGTACTGCCAATTCGATATGATCGTAAATCATGCAAATTAAAATAGCAATAATAGGTGCTTGTCCAATCATGAAAAATGAATTTATTTTATCATTTAACTTTATGTTAAAGTACCTTTTGGTTAACCAGAAATACTGGTGAAAGTAATTTATTTTTGCAGTAGATTTTATTTTAGCAGGGGGGAGTGAAGCTATCTTTTTTTCTGGATTACTAGATTTATATTTGCTTATCCACCTTCCAGCTTTTTCCTTGACGAGGTCTTCATATACGGAGGTAATGTAGTCATGCCCGAAGTACGATAGATAGCTCTTGCTATCACCATAATAAACAAGATGACCACCCTCTGCCATGAAAATTACGGAATCCATGTGGTGTAAATCCTCTGGTTTATGTGTGACCATTATTACTGTTGTGCCTTTTTCTGCTAATTTCCTTAAACAGCCTAAAAATTCTTTAATTGTTTGAGGGTCAAGCGGAGATGTAGGTTCATCTAAAAACAATACTAAAGGATCTGTTAAGATTTCAACAGCAATTGAAACTCTTTTTCTTTGGCCTCCACTAATTTCGCTAACCATATTATTTTTAAGATGGGTAATATTCAGTGCATGTAAAACTTCATTTATTTTTGATTCAATTTCAGACTCGGTTGCGTCACAAAGCCTTAATTTTGCAGCATAATATAGAGATTTATAAACACTCAGTTCGCGATGAACAATATCGTCTTGCGGAACATAACCAATATGGGTTTTAATGTAATCATAATTCTCATTAAGTTCCAAACCGCAAATGGTAACCCTTCCAGATGAGGCGGGAGAATCTCCATTTAGTGCTTTTAATAAGGTAGATTTTCCACATCCTGAAGGACCCATTACAGCAAGAAGAGCCTTGGACGGAATTTCGATTGTTGTTTCATGTAGACCAATATATCCATTTGAATATTTCTTGATAATTCGTTCGGCCTTTATTGCTGCTTCTCTTGATAAATCTCTTGGGGCTTCGCTTAAAGAAATACGAAATCTACCAATAAGTATGACGTCCTTATTTGTGACCTTTGTTGCGCCTGAAATTCTTCTGCCATTCACAAAGGTCCCGTTTAACGATCCCAAATCCTTTATACTGTATTCTGATTGCGAGACCCTTTCAATAATGGCATGTTGCCTACTTACCGAAGGATTATTGATTAATACATCGCAATTTGGATTCCTTCCGACAATTATTTGTTTTTTCTTCTTTAGCTTTTCAATAATTGTGGATGAAGAACCTGTATCGACATTTCCAATATCTTTAATTTCTGATTTATGTGATGAATAATCATCCGGATTGAATACAATCATTACTCCCTGACCTTTGGATAATGTAATTTTGTCAGTATTATTAATCTTAGTTGGTATGCTTGAAACAATTTTTTGACCGTTTACAAATGTGCCATTTGTGCTACTAAGGTCAACAATATACAAGTCACCTTCCTGATCATAGATTAATTGAGCATGAAACTTGGAAATTAGATTGTTCTTTATAACAATGTCGTTGTCATCGGACTTGCCAATTCGTAGTTCTAAAATCTTACCTTTAATAAGTTGGATTTTTTTAACTAAGCCACCCTCAGAAATAAATCCTAATTTCATAAATCTAGTCGTTAATAATTTTTACTTCCCTCGACATGGGGAAGATCCTAAGATGTTTTTGAAGAGGAAGAGTTAAGGGTTTTTCGTTGATTTTTAAATACACTAGACCTTTTGCATAATAATCAAACCCATTTAAAATTTTTGTAGCACCTGTTAGTACGGCACTTACGTTTTGAATGATAAGTTTGGCAATAATAATTTCTTCAGTTTTTCTATCAATGATTTTAGATTCATTATTTCGCCAATCACCTACTTTGCTGCTCATTTTAACATCTGAAAAAACTTCTATATTCATACTGTCTATTTTAATTGGAATATTTAACGAATTGTTGATTCCTAAATTTACTTTTACAGTTGATGTGGATAATCCAATATCTTCAATGCTTATGCTTTTCACATCTACACCGTCTTCACCCAATGCATCATTTGAAAGCTTATCTGTGAGTTCTTTGGTTTTGATCCAATAAGAAAGATTTTCAACCCTGTGTATATCCAAAAATGTGTAATCTCCTTCTAATGTGCCGACTAAGAGGATTGAATCTTTAAGCAGCAGTTCATCACCATATTTGTCCAATATCTTGAGATTGAAAGTCATGTCAAAAGGAACGTTTGTAATTTCATTGGCACTTAAATCCATTTCTTTTGAATAACCACTTGCAATGAATGAGTTGTTGTAATATAAACGCAGTGATAAATCTTTCCCTTTAACAGAATAAAATCTGGGATTGTAGATACTTAATAGTAAATTGGCTTTTAGGCCATCATCTTCTATGGATAGAATTTCTACTTTATCTATTTTTTCTACGGAAGGTTTTTGGCAAGAGGATATTGATGTGAGTAAACAACAGAGCATCAATAAGGTGGAAATTCGTAAAATTGTGATCATCCAATGTTAATTATTACAATTCATATTATAACTCTTCTTCAAGTGATTCTTAGAACAAGTTGCTCGGTCACCTGAATAAGGATGTGAACTAAAAATGCTGAAAACATCTTTTTCACCACTATTCTCACTCATTCTTGACCATAATTGAATGTTTTTACAAGCGTCATATCCTGCTGCACGCGCGAGATCTAATCCAAATAAATCGCAGTGGCCTTCGTTTTTTTGATTAAAAGGTTGTGTAAGAAAAGACCAAATATTATTTGCAATAGCACCAAGTTCGTCGCCTAAATAGCCGCTTGCTGTTTTATATTTTTTTATTTTTTCAGCAATATGCCCTAATTCATTGTGACAAATTTCATGTCCAATAATACAGGCCAGTTCATCTTTGGATTTACAAAAGTCATAAATTCCTGTCGTAACAAATATTCTTGCGCCAGCTGTGAATGCGTTAATTTCATTACTCTCGATAATGTATATTTTGTAATGTGATTTGTATTTAGAAAAATTTTCGTTTGACGCTGGATTGGCAAAAGTAGATATCTGTTTGATTAAAGCGTTCATTATTTCAGAAACACGGTCATAGTCACTTCCCGAAGTTCTAATTGTATGTGTCTCTTTCATTTTTTCATAGACTATTTCGCCAACCTCTAATTCATCGGCGATAGTGACCTTTTCATTTGTAGAAAAAACTGTATACAATTCGTTTTCAACTTCTTCAAAAACATCTAATGAATTTGCATAGCAGGTCAAATCGTGATTCGTTTTTTTTTGCCCAATTAGTACATAGGAGAAAAATAAAATAAAAATAACTAAACAGTTCTTTTTCATATGTTTAATATTAATTGCACGTTTTATTATAGTTTACTTCCATGTGACTCTTTGTGCACTCTTTTCTATTTTTGGAATATGGATGAGAATTAAAAAATTTTTCCATTACACTGCCATTTTCATTTTGTTCTTCACTCATTCTTCGCCATAGTTCATGTGCGGCACAACCTTCATAACCTGCAGCTACAGCAAGATCAATTCCATTTAAGTCGCAATAGGTTTCTTTTTTCTGACCAAAAGATCGAGTTATTTGGCTGTATACTCCCGAGCCTGGCACTGAAGATTTTTTTAGCATCTCATTAATATGGTAGAGCTCATTGTGATAAATTTCATGGGCAACGATACAAGCCATTTCATCTGAGGTCTGAGTATAATCGTAAATTGTTGTTGTAACAAATATTTTCCCTCCACAAGTAAAAGCATTCCATTCTTCAGATTCGATAAAGTAAATTTGATAATTAAATCCTCGTGGATTTTTCAACTCTTTTACCAAATTGCTCAAAATAAATTTTAAATTATCAAGTTTTTTACCACTCTCGACAAATTTGTATGTTCTTCTGCAGTCTCTTAATAAGTTTTCCCCTTCTTCTTCCTCTTCTTCCCTCTTTACTTCTCTTCCAAAAGTATTTGTAATTTCTTTGTCAATTTCTTCTCCTATCAAGATCAAATCTGTCGTCCCGTAATCTCCTTCTTCTTTTAGGCAAGAAGCATCAATTTTTGTTTTTCCAACCATAGAAGTTTCTTCCTCACCACTTTCGATTTTATCCTTTTTATCAGTTCTTTCATCGGTAGGTTTTTCGGGGTCTTTTGTTAGGATTTCAGTAACATCTGAGATTGAAATGGCATTGTCTTTTTTTTCAGTTTTAGAAATACCAAATTGAATGACTACAAAACATAGTGCAGTTATTCCTGCTACTAAAAAATAGGGCATTAACTTAAAATCATCCTCTTTTTTCGAAGAGTAGGATATTTTCGAATTATTCTGTATCGCAAAATGTTGCCAATTAACTACAACTTGATTACCACATGTAATGACGTCATGCACTGATATTAACACAGAATCATAAATTCGACGACCGTTTACAAAAGTGCCATTTTTTGAAGATAAGTCTGTTATAAATGAATTTCCTTCTTCATCTATGAAAATTTCAGCGTGACGTCTTGAAATAGAGTTGTCATTTAAAATGATGTCACTATTCGGATCTCGTCCTATTTTGATTTGTTTAAAACTCATTTAGTTCAAAAATTGAAGTAAATCCATGGTAAATTCTTCACAATCTTCATACCTATCATTTGGAGATTTTGCGGTCGCTCTCTGTATTATTTCATTCATTTCGCCTTCGTATTCTATGTCTAATTCATTAGGTGCATAGTAATCCGGTACTGGTTGGGTTTTAATTTTATCAAATAATTGATCTCTTGTCAAATCTCCATCAAAAGGAAGTCTGCCTGTCAATAATTCGTATATGCTAATTCCTAAAGAGTAAATATCTGTTCTGTGATCTACATCTTCACCTTTAATCTGTTCAGGACTCATGTAGTAGGGGCTACCCATTATTTCTTCACCAGCATTCTTTTTCCCTTCACTGGAAATACCAAAGTCAATTAATTTGATTTGATTTTTTTCAGTCAACATAATATTTGACGGCTTGATGTCCAAATGGACAATATTTTGGGAATGCGCAAAACCAAGGGCAGCCATGGTCTCCATCATAAGTAAGGCCACATTGCTAATTGGTAAGGGCCCACTTATTTCTTTAATGTACTCTCGAAGGTTTTTTCCATCAATGTACTCCATTACCAAGTAACCGGTATCTTTGTATAATATAAAATCCTTCAATGAAACAATGTTTGGATGTTTTAATTCTAAGTATCGGTAAGCTTCCTTTCTAAAACTTTGCAGCATCGTTGCGTTTGCAAAAAATGCAGGATTTAATTGTTTTATCGCTACGAGTTCACCCGTATGTAAATCTACCCCTGAAAATATTGTAGCTGTGCCACCTGCATTTAAGCGGTCAACAATTTCATAATGGTTGATTTTTTTATGCACAAATAATTACTTAGGGCAATTGCATTTATATGTTCCTACAGCCCTGGTTGCTTCAGAGAAATTGACTTTATTTCCGTTAACCGTCCATTTTTGATCATCCCATTTAGGAAAATGCTTTTGCTGTTCTAGAACATTATTATCTCTGAAGCTTTTTTCACATTGTTGTTTATAAGCATTCTCAAGTTTTTCGTCAATTCCATCCTTAGAATTATCTAATTTAGTAATTTCTACGGTGACAGTTTTAGTTTGAAATCCTCCAGGAGTAGAACCTTTCTTATCACCAGAACCTTTCTTATCACCAGAACCTTTCTTATCACCAGGACCAGGATCAACACCAACAGGAGAATTCTTTGTTAAAGCTTTTATTTTTTTACTTTCGTCTAAGGATATACTGAATTTATCATTTTTGATTTTACCTTCTGAACAATCTGAACAAATATAAATTTCACTACCATTAGCAATATTTTTTTCTATGTTATCTAAGTCCTCTTCAGACTTTTTTTCGAGTTCAGCTTTAGTTATCTTTATCTCTATCACGTTAACTCCACCTTTTGGTTTATCGATCGGTGCTTCTTCCTTACCTCTGAAAAGAAAATAAAGTCCTGTAGCAATTACCAATGATCCAACCAGGCCATAAATTAAATACTTCCTTTTGGAATTCTTTTTATGCGACTGATAGTCCTCAGCATCAATAGTTACTTGACCAGTCGCTTCATAATCAGAATTTCTTGGCATGGTCTTAACGGGATTAAAATTCCGGAAAGATGAAGACATGTGTGGACTTTCGGTAATTTGAATCAAGATATTGGTAATATTATCAACACCGCCATTTTCCATTGCAGTATTGTATAGATTTTCTACAGAAGCCTGGAGATTGTCTCCACTAATGAGTTCATACATCGTAGGATCTTTTACCATACCACATTGTCCATCTGAGCAAAGAAGAAAAATATCACCTACTTTCGCTTTTATTGCTTTTTCACAGATTGTTCCTTTTACCTCCTCGCTATGACCTAACGCCTTTAAAATTTGATTCTTTTGTGGATGGTTTTCAGCTTCATCATCGGAAATAGTACCATTATCCACCAGTTGTTGAACAAAAGAGTGATCCTTTGTTAGTCGGTTGAGAACACCTTGACTCTTCACATAAATTCTTGAATCGCCAACGTGACCAATGAAAATGTCATTTTCTCGAATAATTAAGACTACGGCGGTCGTTCCCATTCCTTTCATAGAAGGGTCTTCGAGCGTTTTAGCAAATATTTGTGTATTGGCAAACTGAAACGATTCTTGAATAGCCACTATTAAATTCTCATGGTAATTCGAAATAAAATAATCCAGAATACTTCTAACAGCTATAGACGATGCCAATGCACCACCTACGTGTCCACCCATTCCATCACAAACTACAAAAATATCTCCGTTTATCGTGTCAAGGGCTGTTCCTTGAGCATCTTCATTTGCTTGTCTTACGGCTCCTTTGTCCGTGTGCACAACATGATTAAATTTCATAAGTTTTATCTTTAAATATGGAACGTAATTGTAATATCTCCTGCATGAATAACGTCACCGTGTTGCAATTGTACTTCGGATATTTTATACGAATTATGAAACGTGCCGTTTGTGCTATTTAAGTCTTTAAGGAAATATTTATAATTTCTAAAATAAATGGTAAAGTGTTTTTTAGAAACCGTTGGGTGTTGCAATGCAAAATCACATTGAGATGCATCTCTTCCAAAAATTACAGTAGGTTGATCAATTTCAAAACGCCCATGTCCATTAGGTCCTGAGAACTCAATCCACGGGAAATTGCCTTTTTCACGCATTTGAGCTACTAATACATCGTTTTGAACTTGCTGTTCACTTTTTCTTCTGGCTCGTTCATTTTCTTCTTGAATTCTTCTCTCTTCCTCCTTGCGCTGTAATTCTAGTCGTTCGATTTGATTCAATTTTTGTTGAATTTGTCGATCTTCATTTTCTCGTGCTTGAGCGTCTTGTTGCCTTTTATTCTCAATTTCTTGCAATCTTGCTGCATTCATTTGATCCATGGCAGCTTGTTCTTGTTTTTTCTTTTTATTGTAATAAACAATTCCATACACAATAAAAGCTAAGACCAGAACTCCTAGAATAATCCAAAGTAAATTGTCTTTAATTTTTTCTGTAAATGACTTATCTGGAGAATTCAAAAAGAATTCAGTTTTTTGATCCTCGGACTCTACTTTTATTTGTCGCTTGGTTGAATTTTTTTCTTCATTGGGTGTGGTATATTCAACTGAATAAATTACACCCGCATGTCTCTTAGAGAAATCATTTAAAAAACCAACCATTTTCACGATGGCATCATTTGGATCATTTTTAGTGTTTACGTAATATTCTCCATATGAATCAGTACATAGTTTTTTTGTGTAATTATTGGCCCCTCTGGCGTAATAAGTCAATCCATAAACTGCCATATTATTTCGTTTCGCTTTGGAGTAAGGCGCTTCTGTGTCGTGAGTTGCTTCACAAACTTTGTCATCTGCCAAAATGAAAACTCCTCTGGCTAAACTTTTGGTAGTATTAGTTTCTAGAATTTCCATTGCTTCATTTGCGGCATGAAGCACAAGGTTTGTTCCAAGTGCAGAACATTTATTTCGTTCGTAAATTGGTTTAGGCTTGGATAAATTGTCTAGTCTCGAAAGTAATTCAGCTTTATCATCTGTAAATTTAACGTCATTGGGAAATAATAGTCTTCCGCCACGTTCGTTGTTAAAATAATATATTCCAATTTTATCGCCTTTGGAAATATTCATTTTATTAATCGTTTCTTTCAGGACTCTACGGTGCCATTCAAATTGCCTTAATCCTCCACGAGAAGGATCGTTGTAAAGAATAATAAAAATTACAGCTTTATTTTTGGCTACTGAGTCATTTTTTGCAAACTCTTTTGGTAAATCAATTTTTGTTTTTACACCATCCTCAATAAATTCTACTGTTCTAGAGGTTCCCTCTGGATTTCTAAACCACAGGTCGGCTTTGATTTTCGGCCACTCCGCTGTTTGAACATTTTTTACACCGATTTCTTGAGCTATGCTTATAAAACTCGAGTAAAGAAAAAATAATAAAACTAACCTTGTCATTCTTTAAATATTATTCTGCTGATTTGAATTTAAATGTTGTATTTCCTAATCGTAAATCATCTCCATCATTTAAGTCGTAAGCCTCCTCAACTTCCAACTCTTGACCGTTAATATAAGTACCATTAGCGGTCATTTTATCTTTGATTTTAAATTTTCCTTGACGATACAGTATAGTAACATGTTCGGAAGAAATAGTAGGGTCTTTTGTTATTGTAATAGTATTTTTAGGATCTCTTCCTATTGTGTTGGTTCCTTCATAGATTCGCCAATCAACTCCCATGTTATCTAATGAATATGAAATTATCCATCCAACTATTCTTCTCGTTGATCTTGGTTCTTGAGGTGAAGCAACTTTATCTTTTTGTTCAGAACCCGTTGGTGTTTCTGGTTCTGAAATCCCGCCAATAAAAGTTCTGTCTAAGTTTCTTTTAGATGCTGTTGTTGGTTGTGAAACACGTTCATTGTTTACGATATGCGTATCACTTGAGTTGCCGTGAAGATCTGTACCACCAAAGACTTGAGTTTTATCACCACCTCCTACTGGAATTGTACCGTCATTGGTAACATTTGTACATGTAAATTCATTTCCACTCACCATCGTTTTGTTCATGTCATTGTTTCCATTGCCAGAGGTGGATTGTTGCCCATTTGGACAATATGGACAGCTAGGCATCGCCTCTTTATAAAAATGTCCATTGCTACATTTTTTAAAACCTTTCATTTATTCCTTTTTTAATCGTTTAATTTGAAATCAATATTTCTGAATAGAATTACATAAAATCCGTAATTACCACCATCTGTAAACTCCCCATATTTCAAGACTGGTGAGTCTTGCTCTAAATAGATAAAATTTTGTTTTTTTGTAGAATTGCTATTTTCAGCGCAGGCAATCACACTTGCCATTCCCTTTGGTGAATTATTCGTAGAATAAAAATGAGGTCCCATTTTATATCCCCATGGCATTAACCCCATTTCATAAGCATCTAAACCCGGTCTCTTCCATTTAAAGTTATACAAATTCTTTGACTTACTTCCAGCGAGGAGTTGAAATGCACTATTTCCTTTTTCAGAAAGTTTGTAATTTAATATGTCCACATCTAGTTTAGTAGGAATTCTCCATATCGAATTATTTTCTAATAAAGTCTTGTTAAGAATTTGAATAGCTGCAGGATTCAAAAGAACACCGTACCTCTGTTCTCCATCGTCGCGATGTGTACAATACGCGGGTACATTATTTTCGCAAGCCTTAGCCCAATTTTCATCCATATCGTCTCCATAAATATGGATAATTCCTTTAATAATTTTTTCAACTTCCTTTCCCAATGGTTTTAATGTAAATCCAAGCTGGCTAACATTACTAAACTTTAGGGATGACAAAACAGAATCAACCGGTGATAATCCATATTTCTTTTTTTCCGCATCTAAATTCTTTTTAACACATGCATCGTTGGTGATGTAATATTCATCAATATACTCCTCAAGATTTTCCTTGAATACTCCGAAATCATTTTGATCTACAATAGAATCATACTTGGTTTTTTTCTTCTCAGAAAGTCTATTATATTGATCTTTACTAATTGTTTTATTTCTAGGAACATACCTAAACGTTGCCGTTATTTCATTTAAGTCTGGTTTTTTATTATTATTGGTCTGTTTCGAATAAACATTTTGAGCATTGAACTCAAATAAATTCATTATTAGCGATATAAAAATCAACGCTTTTATTGCTAAATGATAATTTACCATAGTCATATTTTTAATTTTTTGCCTCGTAAATTTATGATAAAAAATGAATTTACAAAAATACGTTAAGAATAAGCAAACTTTCTTTTGAATTTTTCGTATCAAAAGGGAGTTGTTCAGTACAAAACGAAAAATAGTTTTTTTATTAATGACAATTGCAAGCTTGTTTGTAATGTCAATATTTCTATTCTATAAACTTTATCAAGTAGAGGATAAACTATCAAAAGTTTCGAATGAAGCTAACAAATTGTCTCAGGCCAATGTTGAATTGGAGGTGCCTTTTGATAAAAAAATCGCCATAAATAATGAGCCTTTATCGGTTGAAAATCTATTAAATACGCATGCCGTATTTGATATCGACGAGGAAATCAAGTTAAATAATTTTGTTGTCATTGACGAAATACTAAGAGTTCCAATAAACATTGAAATAGACACTTTTATTCAATTAACAAAGCACGATATCTTCTTAGAGGATAACACTGTCATTAAAGTTATTAACGATACCATTCCTGTAAATGAACGGATTCAAATTAATAGATTTGGATTAAGAAAATTAAATCTGCCAATTTCAACAAAAATTCCGATTAATCAAACCTTGAAAATTAAACTTGAGGATACACTGAGTATGGACTCAAAAATACCCGTTAAATTAACGGTGCGTGATACCATTCTTTACAAATTGAATTTGACTGTTCCTATTAAATTTTCTGTTCCAGTAAAACTACCGATCAATCAAGGTGTCGATATTGAGATAAAGAATCCAATATCAGTTACTGGAAAATTTCCGATAAATGAAAGAGTAAACGTTAAATTTAATGTATCCTCTACAGAACTGGCAGAACCATTGAAAGAGATCAGTGACATTTTAAGAAGTTTAGGGTCACTTTTAGTTCCATTCTAGCCTTCTATAATTACCCCGATTTTTAAGACAGCTAGTTAAAGTGTAATTTTAACAGTTGAAATATGAAAAAAGCAAGACGAAAATTTAGTGCCTCCTTTTAGGCAAAAGCTGCAATTGTTTGAGGGCTGCCGAACGCAGCAAAATCATAAGATAATTTCATTGATTTCCGAATCGATGTGGTTGACGGAGAAATAATAAATATCATACACCAAATAAGGTATTTATAAGGTTGATTTTTTGATGTATTTCGATTGACAAAAGGTTTTAATTAGTTAGAGGTTTGTAACCTTCTCACCGCTGCCAGTTATTTCTGTAATCCTAAAAACTAAAGTCATGAAAAAATTAGTTGTTATTTTTAGTTTAGTTGCATTTAATCTTAATGCACAAGTATCCACTCCTAAATGTTCTTCATATACTGAAAATAAAAAATTAGGACAAGTAATTTTCAATACAGTTAATAACTATAGAAAATCTTTAAATGAATCTCCATTTCTTTGGTCTGAATATTGGTATGAATCTTCTTTAAAATGGAATAATCATTTAGCTAAAAACGCACAATGGGGACATCGAAATGGCCCGGAGTGGCTTTGGACAAACGGCAATGAATTAATCGTAGGTATGACTATTCCAAATTTGGATGCAATTGACGAAAGTATGTATCAATATATTGCAGATTCGTGTTTGCAACAATGGATTCATTCTCCAATGCACCATGCTGGTTTAAAAGCTCCTATTAGAACCATAAAACAAACTAGTTGCCTGCAGGATAATGATGGAGATGGAAAAAATGAACCGTTCTCAGTAGAGTTATGTAAATATGGTGCTATATCAGTTAATATCAATAGATATTCTAATATCAAAGGATATTCTGACTTTACAATTGTACAATGTATTATGCATTTAGGTTTCGGAATTGATAATACGAATTATATAAAATAATTATAAACAGTAAAAAAGGGCTTCAAAAAAAGCCCTTTTCATATGTTAAATTATTTTTAATGACATTCATATTGATAAAACTAAAACCATATCTAACAATTTTAAATTGACCGGAAACATCAGTGAATGCAGATCCAAACTTGTTTGAGGGCTGCCGAACGCAGCAAAAATCATAAAATAATTTATTTGATTCATTTGA
>Ga0194129_10004017_pt1 | contig 19977 bp, 22 predicted proteins | sample TA2KigCa35mmetaG_FD_150862 | JGI IMG/M metagenome (GOLD analysis project Ga0194129, IMG submission 150862) | Freshwater microbial communities from Lake Tanganyika, Tanzania - TA2015038 Kigoma Deep Cast 35m | ecosystem: Environmental > Aquatic > Freshwater > Lake | place: Tanzania: Lake...
GTGTCTTCCCCGAGCGCGACACGCCGACCAGGATCAGATCGGCACGGCCGTATTCGCGGTTCGAGCCGTCGTCGTTGGCGAGCGCGTAGTTGGTGGCATCGATACGAATCGCATAACCGACCGAGTCTGAAATGCCATGGGCCTTACCTGAACTGTGACTTGAGAGCGTACCGAGCTCGCGCTCCATCGGACCGACGAAGGCGTCAAAAAAGTCCAGAAAAAGCGCGTTGGTAGATCTCAGGATCAGACGCAGATCGTCTTGGACCAGCGTGCTGAAAACGATCGGTCGTACGCCGTCTTCGGCGCCGGCCGCGTGGATGCGTCGAACGGCGTCCTCCGCCTTGTCAATGCTGGATACAAATGGCAGAGTCACGGCCCGAAAACCTTGGCCGTCGAACTGCGTCAAGAGGCTGTGCCCCATAGTCTCGGCCGTCACGCCGGTCTGGTCTGAAACGAAAAACACCGTTCTGCTCGTCACTCTCGCCCCTCCCCACCGCTCAGTATCCCAACCGTCAGTCTTTCACCGCCGTTGCCCGAGGACAAGCCATTGCGCGTAGACCCCACGACCGCACTCGTACTGCCGTTCGAAGGGCTGAGCATGCACGACGTAGAAATCGTCGGCGGCAAAAACGCCTCGATCGGCGAAATGATCGGTTCGCTCGCGAAACTTGGGGTCAAAGTACCAGGTGGCTTTGCGACCACCGCCCTAGCCTATCGGCAAATGCTCGCGCAAGACGGACTCGATCAGCGTATCCGCGAGGTGCTCGCCGACCTTGATGTCGATGATGTCGAGCGTCTTGCCGAAGTGGGCGCCAAGATCCGCTGCTGGATTCTCGAAGCGCCCTTGCCCGCCGAACTCGAGCGCACCGTGCGCGAAGGTTATCGTCGCTTTGGCGTCGACGCCGCGGTCGCTGTGCGCTCCTCGGCAACCGCCGAGGATTTGCCTGAGGCTTCTTTTGCCGGTCAGCAAGAAACCTTTCTCAATGTGCAGGGCGAAGATGCAGTCATCGAAGCCATGCGCCACGTGTTCGCCTCGCTCTTCAATGATCGAGCGATCGCCTATCGTGTGCATCAAGGCTTTGATCATTCGCTTGTTGCACTCTCCGCCGGTATCCAGCAGATGGTACGCTCCGATCTCGGTGCGAGTGGCGTCATGTTCACGCTCGATACCGACTCGGGTTTTCGAGACGTAGTGTTTATCACGGCCTCATACGGTCTCGGTGAAACCGTCGTGCAGGGCGCCGTCAACCCGGACGAGTTCTATCTCTACAAGCCAGCGATCCGCGAGCACCGTTCTGCCGTGCTGCGACGTAACCTCGGCGCCAAGGCCATCAAGATGGTTTATGGCGCGCCAGGCTCGGGCGAACGCGTACGTATCGTCGATGTTCCCCCTGCGGATCGTAATCGATTTTCTTTGAAGGACGACGACCTGGTCGCACTCGCGCAACAGGCCTTGATCATCGAGCAGCACTACGGCCGACCAATGGATATCGAGTGGGGTAAGGATGGCGCGAGCGGCGAGCTCTTCATCCTGCAGGCACGCCCTGAGACCGTGCAAAGCCGAAGCGGTCGTACCATCCAGCGTTACACGCTCGCTAAGCGCTCGCGCGTGCTCACCGAGGGGCGCAGCATTGGTCAGCGCATCGGCGCAGGACCTGCGCGGGTTATCTCCTCAGTGTCGCAAATGACCCGCGTACAGGAAGGTGATGTTCTCATCGCCGATATGACCAACCCAGATTGGGAACCGGTCATGAAGCGCGCCGCAGCCATCGTCACCAACCGCGGTGGCCGTACCTGCCACGCCGCAATCATCGCGCGTGAACTCGGTATTCCGGCAGTCGTCGGCTGCGGTAACGCCACCGACGTCATCCGCGAGGGTCAGGCGGTCACGGTCTCCTGCGCCGAAGGGGATACCGGTTATGTGTACGAAGGCGCGCTCGATTTCGAGCAGCAGCAGATCGAGCTCAATTCTTTGCCGCTGGTACCTGTCAAAATAATGATGAACGTCGGCAATCCTGATTGTGCCTTCGACTTCGCCGGAATTCCGCACCGGGGTGTCGGTCTTGCACGACTAGAGTTTATCATCAACCGTATGATCGGTGTGCACCCGCGTGCACTCCTCGAATTCGACAAACTTGATCCGGCACTACGCGAAGAAATCCGTACACAAATCGCGGGCTACGCCGATCCGGTCAGCTTCTATGTGGAGAAGCTCGCCGAGGGCGTTGCGCAGATTGCTGCGGCCTTCGCCCCCGAGCCCGTCATCGTGCGGCTTTCCGACTTCAAATCGAACGAATATGCGACGCTCATCGGCGGGCGTCTTTATGAACCCACCGAAGAAAACCCTATGATCGGTTTCCGCGGCGCGGCGCGGTACATCGACCCCGCCTTCCGCGCGTGTTTCGAACTCGAGTGCCGCGCGCTACGCAAAGTGCGCGGTGAGATGGCTCTCAGAAACGTGCAGGTAATGGTGCCTTTCGTGCGCACGCTCACCGAAGCGGCCGAGGTCACCCGCCTGCTCGCCGCGAATGGCCTCAAGCGCGGCGAGATGGCTCTCAGAAACGTGCAGGTAATGGTGCCTTTCGTGCGCACGCTCACCGAAGCGGCCGAGGTCACCCGCCTGCTCGCCGCGAATGGCCTCAAGCGCGGCGAGAACGACCTCAAGATCATCATGATGTGCGAGCTACCCTCGAACGCCATACTCGCCGATCAGTTTTTAGAATATTTTGACGGGATGTCGATCGGCTCCAACGACATGACACAGCTCACTCTGGGGGTTGATCGCGACTCCAGCATCGTCGCGCGGCATTTTGATGAGCGCGATCCTGCAGTTAAAGCGATGCTCGCCATGGCCATCGCCGCCTGTCGCAAAGCCAATAAATACATCGGCATTTGCGGCCAAGGCCCGTCTGACCACCCCGACCTTGCACGCTGGCTCGTCGATCAAGGCATCGATAGCCTCTCGCTCAACCCCGACACCGTGATCGAGACCTGGACGATGCTGGCGGGTAACTCAGCCGCACGTTCCCGCGAGGAACGGACACACTGAGAGGTCGACGTTGCCGCCCGAGATGATCACGCCGATGCGATCACCGGGCTTGCCGATGCGCCCATCGATGAGTGCGGCGAGAGGCACCGCCGACGAAGGCTCGATCAGTATTTTGAGATCTTCGAGTGCGGTGCGGATTGCCTGAACAATAGCAGCCTCCGACACGGTGACGACATCGTCCACCCACTGCCTGAAGAGCGCAAAGGGCCGCACCCCGATCGAGCCACGCAGCCCATCGGCAATTGTCGTCGGTGATCCAGACATACCGACCCGCGTACCACCGTAAAACGAACGCGCGGCATCATCCGCCATCGCCGGCTCTGCGCCGACTATCTTGCAGTTCAGCGCCATGCGCTTGGCAGCGATCGCTGTGCCCGAGAGCAATCCACCGCCACCCACCGGCGCCGTCAGCACATCGAGAATCGGATGCTCCGCCAATAGTTCGATGGTCGCCGTCCCCTGCCCCGCTATCACCCGCGAGTCATCAAAAGGGTGAACCACCACCGCGTCCGTGCGCTCGATCACACCTGCTAACGCCGCCTCGCGCGCCGCGAGACCCGGCTCACAGCGAACTAACTCCGCGCCCGCGGCTGTAATGGCCGCGAGCTTTACCGGCGAAGAATCACGCGGCACGACCACGATGCAACGCCACGCGAGCTCACGCGCCGCGTGCGCAAGGGCTGCGCCGTGATTACCCGAAGAATGCGTAGCTACAACGCGCGGGACCGGGCCGCCGTCCTCACTCTGCTGCTGTGCTTGTTGCTCGAGCAGCAGCAAAGCGTTCATTGCGCCGCGAAATTTGAAGGCACCGACGCGCTGCAAGTTCTCGCACTTGAAGAATACCTGACGATCGACGCGCGCATCGAACTCGGGCGAGATCAAAACTGGTGTGCGACGTACTCGTCCTCGCAGGCGGCCGTGAGCTGCGACGAGATCGTCGAAGCTCGGCAAATCGACGGCAGTGGCCTCACCCGTCACGACATTGCGCTCCCGCGTATCAGCATACGATCTCGCACATCAGCATGCACCTCGAGGTCCAAGGACAAAGAAATGCTCGCGGTAATATTGTAGTTCACGCACTGACTCGCGAATGTCATCGAGCGCGAGATGCGTTCCCTCTTTGCTGAAAGCATCGGCAATGTCGGGCGCCCAACGCTTGGCGAGCTCTTTGACGGTACTCACATCGAGATTACGATAATTGAAGAATGCTTCGAGCGTCGGCATCAAGCGCGCCATGAAGCGCCGATCTTGGCAGATGCTATTACCGCACATGGGCGAGGCGCCACGCTCCACATACTGCGCCAAAAACTCGAGCGACGACTGCTCCGCTTCCGCGAGTGTCACAGTGCTTGCGCGCACCCTGGCGAGCAGCCCTGAGCCGCCATGCTGTCGTTGATTCCACTCATCCATCCGCGAAAGCGCAGCTTCATCGGTGTGAATGGCAAGCACCGGACCCTCGGCGATCAAGCGCAAGGACGGGTCGGTGACGAGGGTAGCGATCTCGATGATGGTGTCGGACTCGGGTTTGAGCCCAGTCATCTCGAGGTCGATCCAGATCAATACGTCGCGACTTGGCATGGTTAACAGGTAGTCTAGCAGAGGCTACAGTGCCGGCTTCCAACGGAGATCGGAAACCCCTTGGAGTTTGACGCTCAAGTGATCGCGGCTTACGGGCGAAATCTGCGCCTGCGTGATGCTAACGGTCGCGTGCTGCAGGGTCGTCCCTTCGGTCGCAAGCTGCAGGTGGTGTGCGGCGATCAGGTGCGTTGCACCGCCGATGTCACCCACGATGAGATCCACGTCAACGAAATCCTCCCGCGGCGCAGTCTGCTCGCGCGCTCTACCCTACGCGGCGACGCTGAACCGATCGTCGCCAATATCAGCCTGCTGGTGACGGTCATCGCGCCGCTGCCACGACCCGATCCTTTTATCATCGATCGCTATCTTTGCGCCGCCTCTTCCGCGGGGATCCGTGCGCTCGTCGTACTCAACAAAGCCGAGCTCGATATCGCCGATGAAGTTGCGGCTATGCTTAAAATTTTTGAGACTGCGGGATATTTAGTGCTGAGCTGCAGTGCCGAGACCGGCAGCAATCTCGAGGCGCTGGCCGCTGAGCTGCAAGAGGCCACCAGCGTAGTCGTCGGTCAATCAGGCGTGGGCAAATCCTCGCTCATCACTCGTCTGGTACCCATGAGCGCCATTTCGATCGGCGATCTCGACCGCGATGCCGAGGGTCGACACACCACGACGAGCTCGGCACTCTACGATTTGCCGAACGGCGGTGCGGTGATCGACTCGCCCGGAGTACGCGATTTCGCGCCGTCGATCAGTTCGCTCGAAGCGCGCAGTCTCGGCTTTCCGGAGGTGGACCGACTTGCGCTCGGCTGTCGCTTCATCGATTGTCTGCACCTGCAAGAGCCCGGGTGCGCGATACGAACGGCGGTCGAGTCGGGCGAGATGGATGCGCGGCGCTACGAGAGTTATCGGCGACTACGCCGTCTGTACGCCGACTTGAAAGTCGCGCAGGGCCCGGACAAGCGCCAAGGTCAGGACAGGATTTGACGCCCTGCAAGTGCATGCGCGAGCGTCCCGCCGTCAATATATTCAAGCTCACCACCAATCGGCACGCCATGAGCGATGCGTGTGGCCCGGATTCCTCGCGAGCGCGCAATCACCGACAAAAAGTGCGCCGTAGCCTCGCCCTCAACTGTGGGGTTGGTCGCTAGGATCATTTCTTTCACCGTACCGGCCTCGAGCAGACCCTCGAGCTCACTTATACCGAGCTGCTCAGGACCTATGCCATCAAGTGGCGACAGATGCCCCATCAGTACGAAATAGCGACCGCGGTAGCCCCCCGACTGCTCGATCGCCACCACGTCGGAGGGCGACTCGACAATGCAGAGCAGACTCGCTTCACGCTGCGTCGAACTGCAGATGAAGCAGCTCTCGCCCTCGGTCAGCATGCGGCATTGGCGGCAGCGCCCGACTCTGGCGAGCGCGATCGTCAAAGATTCGGACAAGGCTCGCGCACCATCGCGACCATCCTGCAAAAGATGAAACGCCATACGCTGTGCGGTTTTCGGCCCGACTCCGGGCAGCGTGCGCAGCGCATCGATCAGCCGCGCGAGCGAGGGGGTATGTTTCATTCCTAAGGATCAGAATGGCGGATCAGAACGGCATCTTGAAGCCGGGCGGCAAGCGCAAGCCCGACATCATGCCGGCCATGCGTTGCTGGGTCTCGGTTTCGACCCGACGTACCGCGTCGTTAATCGCTGCCGCCACCAGATCTTCAAGCATCTCGCGATCTTCACCGATCACCGCAGGCTCTATCTGCACGCGCTGGACCTCGTGCTTTCCCGTCATGGTGACCTTGACCATGCCGCCACCCGATTCACCAGTGACCTCCATGCGCGCGATTTCTTCCTGCGCTTTTTTCATGGTGCGCTGCAGCTCTTCTGCTTGTTTCATCACATTACCGAAATTAGCCATGGCTCATTCCTTCAAGTTGAATCTTGATGCAGATTTTTAGTGCGATTTGACGGTTTCGCTCTTAAGCGTCGCGCCGAATTTTTCTTTAAAGACGCGTATCGTCGGATCTGCTTCGAGCGAACGTCGCGCTGCGTCGAACTGCTGATCGACGGCACGCTGCTCAGCACGCGCCGGAGTCTCGACCAGCGCTGCGGCAGCCTCGACCTCGACCCGCAGCGTTTCACCGGTGTGGCGACTCAGCGCCTGCGCGAGCTTGTCGATCAGCGCAGTGGTTTTGAGCAAGGCTTGCGCGGGGTCTAGCGTGAGGCGCACGAGATTACCCTCACGACTGGCAAACGCACAGTTAGCGGCCAACTGCCGCGCTGCGCCGCCGAGCTCGAGTGCGGCGACGAGTTGCTGCCAATCTGTAAAATTAAGCAGGGCGCCGGCAGAGTTCGAGCTGGCGGTCCGCATGGGCGCTACCGCAGGCATCGCTGCACCCTCGGCGCCGCTCGTGCTTCCGGTGGTACCACTTGCGACCGAACCCGCACCACCACTCACCGGGCGCGGACTCGACCGCTCACCGCCCGCGAGCCGGAACGAGGCCATCCGCAGCAACGTCATCTCGAAGCCGGTTCGCGGGTCAGGCGCCCAGGCAAGATCGCGACGCCCGAGAATGGCTGTCTGATAGCAAAACTGCACGTCTTCAGCACTTATCGCAGCCGCGAGCTCAGCGAGCTGCTCAGGCGGATGCAAGTCGTCACCCTCATAACTAGGCAGAACTTGCTTTAGCGCCACGCGCACGAGTAGGGTCGCGATCGCAGCGAGTACGTCGCCGTAATCGGGCGCCCACTCATCGAGCGACTCCGCAAAATGCATCAACTCGGCCGGATCAGCACCGCCCAGAAGACGCGCCAACTGCATCACCTGCCTGCGATCGACCGTCGCCAGCATCGCACGGGCTTCGGCTTCGGCCACCTTGCCACCACCGAAGGCCAGCAGCTGATCGACCAGCGACAGACCATCACGCAGACTGCCATCCGCAGCCTCGGCCACGAGCCGCACAGCGGCCGGCTCGAAACTAATGCCCTCTGCGCTAAGCACCGTTTTCATGCGCTCGGCGATCATCGACACCGACAGCCGCTTTAAATTGAATTGCAGGCAACGCGAGAGCACCGTGACCGGCAATTTCTGTGGATCGGTGGTAGCCAACAAAAATTTCACGTGTGGCGGCGGCTCTTCGAGCGTTTTCAACAAGGCGTTGAAGGAATGCGTCGAGAGCATGTGCACTTCGTCGATCAAATAAACTTTGTATCTGCCGCGCGTCGGCGCGTACTGCACGTTTTCGAGCAGCTCGCGCGTGTCTTCGACCTTGGTACGCGAAGCGGCGTCGACTTCGATCAGATCGACAAACCGACCCTCATCGACCTCGCGACAGGTTGCACAGGTGCCGCAGGGCGCAGGCCCCATGCCGGTCTCGCAGTTGAGGCATTTGGCGAGGATGCGTGCGATCGTCGTCTTGCCGACCCCACGAGTGCCGGTAAACAAGAAAGCGTGATGGACGCGATTGGTCGCGAGCGCGTTCGAGAGCGCCCGCAGGACGTGTTCCTGACCGGTCAGCTCCTCGAAGCGCCGGGGGCGCCACTTGCGGGCCAGTGCGGTGTAGCTCATCGCCGAGTGAATCCGGTTGCCTTCGCCATGCCTTTTTCGATATCGGGAGGCGGCCCGCACCAGCTGGACTCCGGCACCCGACATCACCGCGACCGTTGCTCCCTTCCGGGCCTGGCGGGTTGACGGCTGGTCGTCGCGGAGGAACCGATGCGGGACGCCATAGGATCGGTCCGGTGAAGTTTACACCACGCCGGGCAGCGGCATCGGGTCCCTCAAGGCGCGAGTATGCGCCGGTCGATCTGGTCGGTGCGGGTGACGCCAGAAAGCGCCATGGCGACGCAGATCTGAGCTTCCATGATTTCGAACAGCCGATGTACGGCCTGTCCACCGGCGGCACCGAGCGCATAGGCCCAGGCGCGACCCAACAGTACACCATTGGCCCCGAGCGCGAGCATGCGCACCGCGGGGCTGTAACTCGTCACTTCACCGTGGGCATCACGAAACTTGCGCCTTCGCGGCGCTCGCCCGGCCAGCGCGTCGTGACGGTTTTGAGGCGGGTATAAAAGCGTGCTCCTTCGGGTCCGTGCACATGATGATCACCGAACAACGAAGCCTTCCACCCACCGAAACTGTGGAAGGCCATGGGCACCGGGATCGGCACGTTGACACCGACCATGCCGACTTGGATACGCTGCGCGAAGTCGCGCGCAACACCCCCATCAGCGGTGAAGATCGACGCGCCGTTGCCATACTGATTGCTGTTGATGAGTTCGACGGCTGCCACGAAATCTTTGACGCGTACCATACCGAGCACGGGCCCGAAGATTTCGTCGCGATAGATCGACATCTCGGGTTTGACATGATCGAAAAGCGAGGCGCCAATGAAAAACCCGCCCTCGAATCCGGCGCGAGTCATACTAAAGCCGCGGCCATCGACCACAAGATCAGCGCCTGCGGCAACCCCTTGGTCGATATAATCTCGAACTCGTTCAAGATGAGCGCGGGTGACGAGCGGCCCCATCTCGGAATCGACATCGATGCCGGGACCAATCTTGAGTATCGCCAGCCGCGCCACCAGTCGCGCGCGCAGCCCCTCCGCGACGCTGTTACCGACTGGTACGGCGATCGAAATCGCCATGCAGCGCTCGCCCGCAGAGCCATAGGCTGCACCAACGAGGGCATCGACTACTTGGTCGAGATCCGCGTCGGGCATCACGACCAAATGATTCTTTGCGCCGCCGAGCGCCTGCACGCGTTTGCCATGCGCAGCGCCCGTGGCGTAGACGTGGCGCGCAATCGGGGTCGAACCGACAAAGCTAAGCGCATCGACCCCCGGATGTTTCAACAGGGCGTCGACCGCCTCCTTATCGCCCTGCACCACATTGAACACGCCGTCCGGAAAACCGCCGCGCCGGATGAGCTCCGCGCAAAACAAGGCGGCCGACGGGTCGCGCTCCGAGGGCTTGAGAATGAAGGTGTTACCGCAGGCCAGCGCCATCGGAAACATCCACATGGGCACCATCGCCGGAAAATTGAACGGCGTGATGCCGGCCACGACCCCGAGCGGTTGTCTGACCGAATGGCTATCGACACCGGCGCCGACGTTATCGGTAATCTCACCTTTCAAAAACTGCGGGGCCCCGCAAGCAAACTCGACCACTTCGAGCCCACGGGTCACTTCACCGCGCGCATCAGAGAGCACTTTCCCGTGCTCGGCGCTGATGATCGCCGCCAGCTCGTCGGCATGCGTTTCGATCAAATCGCGCAAGCGATTCATCAGCCGCGCTCGACGCAGTGGGCTAGTTGCCGCCCAAGCGGGGAACGCAGCGCGCGCGGCGGTAACGGCCGCATCGACCTCCGCCGCACTTGCGAGCGCGACGACGGCAGATTGCGAGCCCATCGCCGGATTGAACACGGGCGCGGTGCGCCCACTCGTGGAATCGACGACCGAGCCGCCGATAAAATGCTGGAGGGTCTTCAGATCTATTTCGTTATTTTGATGAATGGCGGAGAGGGTGGGATTCGAACCCACGAACACCATACGGCGTTACTTGACTTCCAATCAAGCGCCTTCGACCGCTCGGCCACCTCTCCGTCAAAACGCATAATATCAAGGCTGCGGTCACTTCGGCGGCGCCGGGGTGAACTTGGGCGGCAGATCGATGCAGGGGGCGTCCGCGGGGCGCGGCGCCTCGGGCGTATCGAGTGGCGGTATGGTCAGCGCAGCGCGGGTGTCAGGGGCATCGCGCCCAGCCGGAATCTTGAGCGGCGCGTTGTCGACCACGGAAGCAAAATCTGCGGGCTTGGCGCAACTCGCTTTAAAAATCCCCCAGAAACTGCAGCCCGCTAGCAGCGGCGCGCCCAAGAGCACCACGAGCCCGCGAAATCTCGGCATCGGCCTCAGCATCGACATATCGCGTTGCACCTCATCCACTTTACCGACCTTAATTAAGCCGGCCCGAGACCAGCCTGCGCCATCGCTGCCGCCACCCGGTCGTAAAAACGTGCCGACAACGACGTCAAAGGCAGACGAATACCGCTGTCGATCATACCCTTTGTGTGCAAAGCCCACTTCACCGGGATCGGGTTGCCCTCGACGAAAAGATCTTCATGCAGCCGCGCGAGTTTCGCATCGATCGCGGCTGAGCGCGCCAGATCACCCGCGCGAGCGGCGGCGACCATGGCGCTCATGGCGGCAGGCGCCACGTTCGCGGTCACCGAGATCACGCCCTGCGCGCCCGCCAATATTGCTTCACGCGCCGTGGCGTCATCACCCGAAAGCACCGTGAACCGCGGTGCCAACGCGAGAATCTCGCGCACACGAGCAGCGCCGGCCACGGACTCTTTGATCGCCACAATTCGCGGTAAGGCCGCCAGACGCGCCACCGTGGCAGGCAGCATGTCAACTGCCGTGCGTCCCGGCACGTTGTAGAGCACGACCGGCACTTTGGCGGCGCCTGCGATCGCTTCGTAGTGTCGGAAAAGCCCCTCTTGCGTCGGCTTTACATACGCGGGGGTCACCACGAGCACCCCATCAATGCCTAGTTCGCCGAGCCACTGCACGCGCTCGGTGGTACTCGCGGTGCTGCTCGTGCCCGCACCGGCGATGATGGCCATGCGGCCGGCGGCGCGATCGCCCGCGCCCTGCTCGCGCGCATATTCAACCGCCGCGATGACAAGTTCGCGAAGCTCGTTTTCGGTGAGGGTGGCCGACTCGCCAGTGGTACCACCGACAATTACCGCAGCGGTACCGCCCTGCCAGTGGAACTCGAGCAGCCCGTGCCAGGCAACGAAATCGATTGCGCCATCCGGACGCATCGGCGTGATCACGGCCACGGAACTGCCAGAGAACATACGACACACAAGCAGCCAGAAAACCCCAAGATGTTACGGGCGTCTGACACTCGGGCGCAACCACTCACACTAACGCGCCCGTGGGTCGCGATTCACGTCTTCAGTCGCTAAACTTAACTCTGAGTACCCTATCGCGCGCGATTAATGAAGCAGCACCTCGCCATCTCGGCCATCGGCCCCGACAGAACCGGGCTCGTCCACGATCTCACCCAAGTCATCACCGACTGCGGCGGCAACATCAGCGAAAGCCGCATGGCGAGTCTCGGTAACGAGTTTGCGATGGTGTTGCTGGTTGCGGGCAACTGGCACTCGCTCGCCAAGCTCGAAACCGAACTCGCCAAGTTCGCCAGCGAGGCCGCGCTTACTCTGCATGTGCAGCGCACCGAAGCCCGTAATTCGCGTACCGATTTCCTCCCCTACTCCATCGATGCGGTCTGTCTCGATCAGACCGGTATCGTCTCGGCTCTGTCGGGTTTTTGTGCGACGCGCGGCATCGACATCGCCGAAGTCGCGACGCGTAACTACCCTGCAGCACACACCGGTGCGCTCATGTTTGCGGTGCAGATGATCGTCAATGTACCAAGCCGAGTGCATCTCGCGCATCTGCGTGAAGAGTTCATGGAATTTTGTGATGCGCGCAATCTCGACGCCATCCTGGAGCCCGTTAAATCCTGAAGGAGGACCCATGCCGAAGGCCACTAAGATCGCGCTCGGTAAGAAAGTACCGGATTTCCGCTCCACGACTACCGACGGCGGGACGTGGCGTCTTTGTGACGCGAAAGGCTCCAAGGTCGTTCTATTCTTTTATCCCAAGGATATGACTACGGGCTGCACGGTCGAGGCGCAACAATTCCGCGATTTGCAATCAAGCTTCCGCAAGACAGGAGCCCTGGTGATCGGTATCTCTCGTGACTCCTGCGCCTCGCACCGGAAGTTCAAGACCAAGGAAAAACTGACCTACGAATTGCTCTCGGATACCGATGAGACACTATGCACACTATTCGATGTCATCAAAGAAAAAAATATGTACGGTAAGAAGGTAATGGGTATCGAACGAAGCACTTTTCTTATCGATGCTGAAGGAAAGCTTGCGCAGGAGTGGCGCAAGGTGAAGGCGGACGGGCACGCAGCCGAAGTCCTACTCGCGGCGAAAGCACTTTGAAGAAGCGGCGCACGGCACGACGGCGCCGACTGTTCGTACTCGACACCAACGTGCTGATGCACGACCCGGCGTCCATCTTCCGCTTCGAAGAGCACGACATCTATCTGCCGATGGTGGTGCTCGAGGAACTCGACGCCAATAAAAAAGGCGTCTCTGAGGCATCGCGTAACGTACGACAAGTCAGTCGTTTTCTCGACGACTTAATGCGCAACGCTACCCGCGAGCAGATCGAACTCGGTCTGCCGCTTCCGAACCATCTTTCCGGCAACCATGGCCAGCCACCCTCCTCAGGGCGGCTTTATTTCCAGACGCAGCGACTATCGACGGCGTTACCCGACAACCTCCCGGGACAAGGCAACGACAACGCAATCCTCGCGCAGACTCTCGCGCTGCAGGCGCTCTATCCCGAGACGCAGGTAGTGCTAATCTCCAAAGATATCAATCTCCGGATCAAGGCTGCGGTCGTCGGCGTGCATGCCGAGGACTACTTCAGTGATCGCGCCATCGAGGATGCCGATGTCCTCTCGACCGGCCATGAACCGCTCGCCAATGATTTCTGGGAACAGCATGGCAAGGACATGCGCTCCTGGAAAGACGGGTCGCGCACTTTCTATGAAGTGAGTGGCCCGGCAATCGGCAAGTGGCGGATCAACCAATTAGTCTACGAGCCGCGCGAGGGTGGTATCGAAGCCTTGGTTCGCGGTATTCAGGGCAGCACCGCGACGCTCGAACTGGCGCGCGATTTTCGCAGTGAACGCCACGGTGTCTGGGGTATCGGTGCGCGTAATCGCGAACAGAATTTCGCACTGAATTTATTGATTGACTCCGAGATCGACTTCGTGACCATCCTCGGGCCCGCGGGCACGGGCAAACTCTGCTGACGCTGGCTGCGGGCCTAGTGCAAACGCTCGAGCATAACCGCTACGCGGAAATCATCATGACTCGGGTGACCATTCCGCTCGGCGAGGACATCGGTTTTTTACCGGGCACAGAAGAGGAAAAAATGGAGCCCTGGATGGGCGCTTTAATGGACAACCTCGAGGTGCTCACGCAAAGTTCCGAGGGCGGCAGCTGGGGCCGCGCGGCGACCAACGATCTGCTGCGCAATCGCATCAAAATTCGCTCGCTCAACTTCATGCGCGGTCGCACTTTTCTCAACCGCTACGTGATTCTCGATGAGGCGCAAAACCTAACGCCTAAACAAATGAAGGCTCTGGTGACGCGCGCAGGTCCGGGCACCAAGATTGTCTGTCTTGGTAACATCGCGCAAATCGACACGCCCTATCTCACCGAGACCACCTCGGGACTCACCTTCGTAGTCAGTCGCTTTCAGGGGTGGGCGCATGCCGGTCACGTGACGCTAGTGCGTGGCGAACGCTCTCGGCTCGCCGACTACGCCTCCGAGACCTTATGAACTTCGCTGCCGGGTCAGGGTCCACTCCGTCATGCGCGGATTGAACGGCCACTGGCTCAAGTTGCTGATCATGGTATCCGTCACGGTATTCGCCGCCTTGCCGCAAACGCTGCGGGCGCAGTCCATGGGGGCGGACCTGCCCGACATCGGCTCGGGCGCCAACTCCACCATGACCCTGAACGACGAGTATCAGCTCGGGCTCACGGTGGTGCGCGGCCTGCGCGATCAAGGATTGATCCTCGAAGACCCGGAGGTTACCGACTACATCCAAACGCTGGGTAGTCGCATCGTGGCTCAAATCCCGGAGTCAGAGCAGCGCTATACGTTCTTTGTTGTGCGCGAGGGCGTTATCAACGCGTTTGCGCTGCCGGGCGGTTTCGTCGGGATCAACTACGGCCTGATCATCGCAACCGCCAATGAATCGCAACTGGCGAGTGTACTCGCGCACGAAATCGCCCACGTCAAGCAGCGGCATATTGCGCGCGCCATCCAAGCCCAGGGTCGAAGCACCATGACCTCGGCCGCAGCGATGCTCGCCGCCATGGTGATCGGCATGGCCACCGGTTCTCCCGATGCCGTGCAAGCCGGCATGGCGATCGCACAAGGCACCGCGATGCAACAGCAGATCAACTTCACGCGCGCCAATGAATATGAAGCTGACCGTATCGGCATCAGTTTTTTGGCTTCGGCGGGTTTCGATCCGAATGCCATGCCTGATTTCTTTGAAACTATGGGTCGACGAAGCGGTCTTGCTGGGATCAATGTCCCGGAACTGCTGCGCACCCACCCCGTGACCACCAATCGGATTGCCGAATTACGTGATCGCGCGGCGCAAATTACCGCGCGAGTCGCACCCGAGAGTGCGGCCTATCCCTTCGTACGCGAGCGCGTGCGCGTCCTCGGCGCGCCGAACGGCGCGGATCTACGGCCTTTCTATGTGGGGCTGGCCGAGCGCTCCCCGCTCAACGCCGCACAGCGCTACGGCGAGGCACTCGCCCGACTCGGCGCGGGCGATCGCGAGCGCGCCGCGAGTGCCCTCGTAGAACTTTCGGCCTTGCAGCCGCAAAGTCCGATGCTGCAGGCCGCGCTCGGTCAGGCCCTGTTTGCCGCCGGTCGGCCGGATCTTGCGCGACAAACTCTTCGTCGCGCACTCGACATTGCGCCACGCAATATCCCGCTCACCATTCGTTATGCCGAGGTTTTACTGCAAACTGACAGCGCAAAAGAAGCGCACACCGTGCTACTCGATCTCTTTAACAACGTACCGCCCACGCCCGAGCAGATTCGCCTGACGGCATTGGCCGCCAACAGCGCGGGCGACAGTGCCGATGCCGCTTATTACATGGGGGAGTACCACATCACGAGTGGCGATCTCATGAACGCCGTAAAACAGCTGGAACTCGCACTCGCCGACGCTAATCTGAGTGGCGTGCAACGCGCTCGCTTTGAGGCCCGAGTAAAAGAAGTTCGCGAAGCGCTCGCCGCGAACGGGCGGCGTCGTAACCGAGACGCGGACGGGAAGCAACCACGCTCCTGACGCCGCTTCGTAGCGGCCACGTTACGATCGATGCTGGAGCCGCTTTTTTCGCTAAAATCTGGGTATGAAACAGACAGGTATGTCGCAGTGCGAGGCGTTTGCGACGCACACGTTCGGTACCGTCGGCGTCAGGGCGATTGCCTGCCTTTTCTTTATAGTCGCACTTGCCGGCTGCGCCACGACAACGGCGCGGGCGAGCGATCCACGCGATCCTTTTGAACCTCTTAATCGCGTGAGCTACGTGGTCAACGACGGGATCGATCGCGCCGTGCTGCGTCCAGCAGCAAAGGCCTATCACCGGGTCGCGCCCAACTTCGTGCAGACAGGCGTCAGTAATGCATTTGCCAATGCCAAGTATTCGGTGACGCTCGTCAACAATGCGCTGCAGGGTAAGTTCGGCGACGCGCTCAACGATACCGGACGGTTCGTACTCAATTCGACGCTCGGACTCTGCGGAATCTTTGATCCGGCGAGTGATGTCGGGCTTGATATCAACGACGAGGACTTCGGCCAGACACTCGGCAAGTGGGGAGTGGCTGCCGGCCCGTATTTCGTGATTCCTTTCTTCGGGCCGACCACTTTGCGCGATGGCATAGGCTCAATCGCAGACGACTTCACCGAGCCACGCTCTTATCTCGAAGACGACAGCACCCGCTGGACCATCTGGACGGCGGGGAACTTCGAGAAACGAGTCCGCCTGGTTGGTGCCGATGCGGTGATCGATCGCGCGGGCGACCGTTATACATTCTTGCGCAGTGCCTATCTGCAGCGGCGTGAATATCAGGTACGGGACGGCAACGTACCCGCAGAAAATTTCGAAGACGTGATGCTCGAGTCCGAGGACAACGACTCGCTTAAGCCGTAATTAGCAACGAGTCGACGTCGCTAAGCCGAGCCAGTCGCGTGAGCGACGCCGGCAGATTGGCATAACTCAGCTGCAACCCGCGGCGGTGCGACTCGGCCTTCCATTCGATGAGCACCGCCAGGCCGGTGCTGTCGCCACCGTCGATGCCGCTGCAATCGAAATCGCAGCGCCCGCCACGAGCGAGCTTTGCGAGCTCTGCAAGACCCTCTACAAAAGCCGCTGCCGCAGACTCGATCGTCAAGGCACCGCGCAGCGCATAACGTGCGACGCCGGCGTTTGCACCAAGATCGGTGATCGACAGCATCACGGCCACGCGGTGCCTAATTTGACGGCGCCTCCGGTGCGGGCCGCGCGATTCTGCGACTCGAGACGTTGGATGACCGCCTCGAGACCCTTCTGGTCGATCTCCGCACCAAAGTCCTCGCGGAAGCTTTTCACGTAGCTGATGCCCTCGATGACCACGTCCCAGGCTTTCCAGCCCGTGTCGGTCTTGCGCAGTGAATAATTGACCGGAATTTTTTGACCATTGCTGCGCTTGACCTCGGTACGCACCGTGGCGGAGGTGGCATCGGCAGCCACCGGCGAGGGCAACACCTTGATGCGATCACCGGTGAATTCGAGCAAGGCATCCCCATAGTTGCTCATCAACGAGCCATAGTACGCATTAATGAAACGCTGCCGCTGGTCGGAGGTTGCCGCACGCCAGTGCTTGCCGAGCACGAGGCGAGCGGCGTAATCCACATCGAAGTGCGGCAACAACACCCGCTCCACGAGCGCCGAAAGCTTGGTCGGATCCTCGCGAAACTCGGCACGACGAGATTCGAGCTCGCTTATCATGATGTTTGAAGCACTATCCATGAGCCTGACCGGATCGCGCGCATCAACCGTCGCGAAGTCCGACTTCCTCTGCGCTGACAGCACCGATGACAGCGTTATTCCGGCAAATAAAGCGATCGCTAAAACTATCGAGCGCGCCTCCATCATTGGGCCTTCTCTCCTTCGCTACCCTTACTTGCAAAATTGGCAAAGAATTTATTGACCAGCGACTCGAGCACGATGGCTGATTGCGTGAATTCGATCTGACTGCCGTCCTTGAGATAGCTATCCGAGCCACCGGGTCCGATGCCCACGTATTTGCCGCCAAGCAAGCCCTGCGTCTGGATGCTGGCATCGCTGTCATCGGGAATTCGGTTGTACTGCGGATCGATGCGCAGCGTGACGACCGCCCGATAGTCACCGGAATCGAAAGCGACCGACTCGACCCGACCGATACGCACGCCGGCCATGCTGACCGGCGAGCCTCCCTTGAGATCACCGATGTTGTCGAATCGTGCTGTCACCCTATAGCCCCCGGCACCACCGATGCTCACGCCACTGCCCGGCAGTTGCGTGGTCAAAAAAAACAGCGCGGCAAAACCGAGCAGTACGAACAGTCCGGTCCCGAGCTCGAGCGAGCGTTGCGATTTCATGTGCGATTACCTTCCCAAAAAAGCTGCCGTGAGTATGTAGTCGAGCAGCAGCGTCAACACCGATGAAACGACGACCGTGCGGGTCGTGGCCAGCCCCACCCCCTCGGCCGTGGGCTTCGCCGTGTAGCCTTCGTAAACCGCGACTAGACTGCAGGCGATGCCGAAACACACACTTTTGACAATGCCCTCGTGAACATCGTCGAGTTCGACCGCCGACTGCATCTGCGACCAAAAGGCCCCGGTATCGACGCCCATCAGCTGCACGCCGATGAGCTGCGCACCGAAAAGGCCGATGACGTTGAAGACCGCGACCAGCAGAGGCATCGCGATCACCCCGCCCAAGAAACGCGGCGCCACCACATGCCGTAGCGGATCGACCGCCATCATTTCCATGGCCGTGAGCTGATCGGTCGCCCGCATCAGGCCGATCTCCGACGTCAGCGCTGTTCCGGCGCGCCCCGCAAACAATAGTGCGGTCACGACCGGGCCGAGTTCCTTCAGCAGACCCAACGCCGCCGCCACCCCGAGTGCATCTTCCGAGCCGAAGCGCTGCAACAGGTCGAAACCCTGCAGGCCAAGTACCATGCCGACGAACAACCCACAAAGCATGATAATGATCAGCGAGCGCGCACCGGCGTTATATATTTGATGCACGACGGAACGCGGCCTTCGCAGCGCCGGAGCACACTGAGCGAGCACACGACCCAAGAATACGACGACTGCGCCAATGCGTTGCAGCGTTGCCGCGATCACCCGCGATCTCCCAGCCGGCCGCCCTCGTGGTCGCCCAGCAATTGCGCACGGTAATCGGGCGCCGGATAATGAAACGGCACGGGACCATCGGACTCACCGCTCATGAACTGACGTACCACCTCGAGAGCACTATCGCGCAGCTCCGCAGGAGAACCCTCGGCTACCACTTTTCCGCCTGACAACAAATAACTGTGGTGGGCGATCGAGGCGAGTTCATCGACGTCATGCGAGACCACGATACTGGTGATGCCGAGCGCATCATTGAGCTCGCGGATGAGACGAACGATGACGCTCATAGAAATTGGATCGAGACCGACGAAGGGTTCGTCGTAGATCAATAATTCCGGATCCATCACAATGGCGCGCGCGAGCGCGACGCGCCGCGCCATACCGCCCGACAGCTCCGCTGGCATGAGCTGGGCCGCGCCGCGCAAGCCCACAGCGTGCAACTTGGTGAGCACCAACTGGCGCAGCACCGGCTGCGGCAAACGCGCGTGCTCGCGCACCGGAAAAGCGACGTTCTCGAAGACGCTGAGATCGGTGAGCAGCGCACCATTCTGGAACAACACGCCCGTGCGTCGGCGTAGCGCGTACAGATCGGGTTTGCGTAACGCCGCCACGTCCAGACCAAACACCTGGACCTGCCCGCGATCAGGCTTAACCTGTCCGGTGATGAGGCGCAGCAGCGTAGTTTTACCGATGCCGCTCGGACCCATAATGGCCGTTACCCGGCCACGCCGCGCTTCGAGATTGAGCCCATCGAAAATCGTCCGACCGGCGACTCGGTACTGCAAATCGCTGACTTTGACGACGGTGTCAGGCATAGCGGGGGCGCGAGTGTAGCAAAGCGCCCCGCCTCAGCCCGCCCCCTCGCAGGAATGGGTGCGGCGACCCTCGGGAGGGCCGGAGGGAGGGAGGGGGGTGCAGGGATCCATAATCTGTACTAAAATGGTCCCTCTTTATGATCCGCATCTCGCGCATGACCGACTACGCCACCGTGCTGCTCGCGGCCCTCGCCCGTGAGCCCGCGGCTTGCATCAGTGCCTCGGCACTCGCCGAACGCACGCATATCGGCCTTCCCACAGTCAGCAAACTGATGAAGGTTCTTCATCGCGGCGCTTTGGTGCGATCGACCCGCGGCCTGCACGGTGGCTACTCGCTCGCCCGACCGGCTGCGGCCATTTCCGCTGCAGCCATTCTCGATGCGCTCGAGGGGCCGGTCGCGGTCACCGATTGTTCCGCCGGCAGCGGGCATTGCGAAATCGAAACCACCTGCGGCGTCGGTCAAGCCTGGC
>Ga0194129_10004018_pt1 | contig 19974 bp, 19 predicted proteins | sample TA2KigCa35mmetaG_FD_150862 | JGI IMG/M metagenome (GOLD analysis project Ga0194129, IMG submission 150862) | Freshwater microbial communities from Lake Tanganyika, Tanzania - TA2015038 Kigoma Deep Cast 35m | ecosystem: Environmental > Aquatic > Freshwater > Lake | place: Tanzania: Lake...
GATTCGGCTGGTACCACTTGACGCGACAAACAAAGTGCCGCTCACCCGGTCATTTGTGGATCGGTTTCGGCGCGAAACTGTTTGGGCCGATGCCAACGCAACTAGCAATTGGTTCGCACAACTGCTGAAGCCGGAGTTGGGAGAGTATTTTCACTGGGACCCCATGGCCGCCGTACTGGCTTTGCGTCCTGAGCTGTGCCGACGGCTGGAGACGCGCCACCTGCGCGTGCTGGCTTCAACTGATCCTGACCAGCGCAGCCAACCTTTTGAAGCAGCCGGCAAGCAGTCCTTGCTCAACTGGCAGGGACAACCCCGGCGCATCCTCGATCGGAAGGCCGCTGGCGCCCTGATCAACGACTCCCGGAGCCACCCTGTGCGGGTCTGCCTGGAAGCCGACGGCGGCGCCGTCGAGGACACCCTGATCCAGGCCTTCACGAGCAAGGGCCCATCACGCCCCTAGAATGGGGCTAACTCATACTTGCTCCGCATAAGGGCGCCTGAATCCAGCCATGGCCCGCGATCCCGGCCGAGTCCTGATTTTTGACACCACCCTGCGGGACGGCGAGCAGTCGCCTGGCGCCAGCCTGAACCTGGAAGAAAAACTGGCGATTGCCCAGCAGCTGGCGCGCCTGGGTGTGGACATCATCGAGGCTGGCTTCCCCTTTGCCAGCCCCGGCGACTTCAACGCCGTGCAGCGCATTGCCGCCAGCGTCGGCACCCCGGACGGCCCCACGATCTGCGGGCTGGCCCGCGCCGCGGCCGGCGACATCAAAGCCTGTGCCGATGCAGTGGCCCCGGCGGCCCACCGCCGCATCCACACCTTCATCGCCACCAGCGACATTCACCTCGAGCACAAACTGCGCAAAACCCGCGCCGAGGTGCTGGCCATCACCGCCGAGATGGTGGCCTACGCCCGCTCGCTGGTGGACGACGTCGAGTTCAGCTGCGAGGACGCCGGCCGCAGCGACCCCGACTTCATGCACCAGGTGATCGAAGCCGCCATCCAGGCCGGCGCCACCACGATCAACATCCCTGACACGGTGGGCTACGCCACGCCGGCCGAATTCGGCGCGCTGATCGCCGGCATCAACGCCCAGGTGCCCAACATCGATCAAGCCGTGATCTCGGTGCATGGCCACAACGACCTGGGCCTGGCGGTGGCCAACTTCCTGGAAGCGGTCAAGAACGGGGCCCGCCAGCTCGAATGCACGATCAACGGCATCGGCGAGCGGGCCGGCAACGCCTCGCTCGAAGAGCTGGTGATGGCGCTGCATGTGCGTCGCAGCTACTTCAATCCGTTTTTGGGTCGGCCGGCAGAAAGCACGGAACCCCTGACTGCGGTGCGCACCGAGGAAATCACCAAGACCTCGCGCCTGGTGAGCAACCTCACCGGCATGGCCGTGCAGCCCAACAAGGCGATCGTGGGCGCCAATGCCTTTGCCCACGAAAGCGGCATCCATCAGGACGGGGTGCTCAAGAACCGCCTGACCTACGAGATCATCGACGCCCGCACCGTGGGCCTGGCCGACAACCGCATCTCGTTGGGCAAGCTGAGCGGTCGCAGTGCCTTTCGCGCACGGCTCGAAGAGCTGGGCTACCAGCTCGAGCGCGATGATCTCGATGATGCCTTTGCTCGCTTCAAGGAGCTGGCCGACCGCAAGCGCGAGATCAGCGACCGCGACCTGGAGGCGATTGTCAGCGAGCAGGTGCAGCAGGCCGACGAACCGCGTTACAGCCTCAAGAGCGTGCAGGTGAGCTGCGGCACCGGCCTGCAACCCACCGCCACGATCACCCTGATCAACACCGACGGCGCCGAACTGACTGAGGCGGCGATCGGCACCGGCCCGGTAGATGCGGTGTGTCAGGCCCTCAACCGCCTGGCCAACGTCCCCAACGAGCTGGTGGAGTTCTCGGTGAAAAGCGTCACCGAGGGCATTGACGCCATGGGTGAGGTAACGATCCGGCTGCGGGCCGATGGGGTGCTCTATTCGGGCCATGCGGCAGACACCGACATCGTCGTGGCGGCAGCGCAGGCGTTTGTCAACGCGCTCAACCGGCTGGTGGCCGGCGGCCGCAGCCAGCCCCTGCATCCCCAGAAGGGGCCGCTGCCGGTGGTGGGTGACCTGCCGCTGGCCCAGCGGCCGCGGGTGTGAAGCGCCCCACCCTGGCCACCGCACTGCAGCTGGCAGCCCTGCTGCTGGTCGCCCTGGCGATGCTGGTGCCGCTGCTGTGGCTGGTGAGCACCTCGCTCAAGGGCCCGGCCGAAAACATCTTTGCCAGCCCGCCGGCGCTGCTGCCGCTGCAACCAAGCCTGGAGGCCTACGGGCGGCTGTTTAGCCAGAACCCGATGCTCACCTACCTTATCAATAGCAGCATCGTCAGCGGCCTGGCCGTGCTGTGCAATCTGCTGTTCTGCTCGCTGGCGGCCTATCCGCTGGCACGGCTGCAGTTCAGGGGCCGCGGCCTGGTGCTGGCTCTTGTGGTGGCAACGATCCTGATCCCCTTTCAGGTGGTGATGATCCCGTTGTATCTGCTGATGGTGCAGCTCGGCCTGCGCAACACCCTGGCAGCCCTGATCATTCCGCAGGCTGCGACGGCCTTCGGCATCTTTCTGCTGCGTCAGAGCTTTGTGGGGGTGCCGGTCGAACTGGAAGAAGCGGCGCGCTGCGACGGCTGCACCCCGATCGGCGAGTGGTGGAACGTGATGATTCCGGCCGCCAAGGCTGACCTGATCACGTTGGCCATGTTTGTGTTCATCGGCACCTGGAGCGATTTTCTCTGGCCCCTGGTGATTCTTGATGAACCGCAGCTGTACACCCTGCCACTGGGGCTGCAGCAGCTGGCCAGCAGCTTCTCCCTCGACTGGCGCCTGGTGGCGGCAGGCTCGGTGGTGTCAATCGTGCCGGTGCTGCTGCTGTTCATCGCCCTGCAGCGACAGATCCTGCCCAGCGCCAGCGGCGACGCGGTCAAAGGGTGATCAGGGCTTAATCGGAGGCGGCGGCGGCACCGCGCCATCGAGGGCCGGTGGGGGCGTGGGGGTGACCCGTTCGGCCGCGGCACTGTTCGCGGCCTGGCGCAAGCGGGCGTTTTCGGCGATCAGGGCCGCCATCTGGGCCCCTTGCCGTTCGACCGCCTGCAGCCGCTCAGAGGTGCTGCGCAGCTGGTCTTCGATCGCCGTCGTGCGATCGAGGGCCCGACTGTTCTCGATGCCGGCGATCTTGTCCTGCAGGTCGCGAATGGCCAGGCTCTGCTGGCGGGTTTTGACCAGGGTGACCACAAACAGCACCGCCAGCATTGTGCTCAGGCCCAACTGCAGCCAGAACAGCCAGGTCGGCATCACCATCTCGTTGTCGAGCGGTTCCGGGCGCGGATCAGTGGCAGAGACCATGGTCAGAGGACGCTGCAGGCAGCGCCATTGAAAGCCTGCTCCGATCCTGGCGGCTCAGCGCGCCATTGGCCACAGACCGCGGTCAAACATGACCTAGATCTGGACCTGCACGCAGCTGCGCCAGGGCCATGCTTGACGTCTTCATCCGGCTGCTGGGATACACGGAAGCGATGTTGACGACGCTGAGCTTCTTCCCCCAGGCGCTGAAAACCCTGCGCAGCGGTGACACCAGCGGCATTTCGCTGCGCATGTATCTGCTGTTCACCAGTGGCATCAGCCTGTGGGCGCTCTATGGACTGCTGAACCGGGATGGGCCTGTGCTGGTGGCCAACCTGGTGACGCTGGTTCCGGCTGGGGTGGTGCTCGAGCGCAAACTGCGGGAGCTCAGGCGCTGAACGCACGGCGCGGCGCAATCGGGTAGGGGATGCGGCGATGGCGCATGCGCCGCCAGACCCGCACAAAGGCGCGGATCACCAGCTCGAGCTCGGCGCGGCCCAGGCCGCTGAGGGCCAATTGGCCGTCAACCAGACGCGCCTCGATCAGACGCCGCACCATCGCCTGGGCTTCAGCCTCGCTGGTGTTCGGCGGCAGCGAGCGCAGGGCGGCTTCACAGCCGTCGGCCAACATCAAGATCGCTGTCTCGCGGCTGCGGGGGCGGGGGCCGCGGTAGCGAAACGCCGTTTCGGGCACCGCTGGGTCCCGCTCGCGGGCCTGGTGCAGGAAGTAGCCCATCTTCAGCGTGCCCTGGTGCTCGGGGATGAAATCAGCCAGTGGGCGCGGCAGGCGGTAGCGCCGGGCGAGCTTGAGCCCTTCGTCGACATGGGCCTGCAGGATCGCGGCGCTGGCGTGGGGGTCGTCGAGGGTGTCGTGGGGATTGGCGCCGTCGGTCTGGTTCTCGATGAACCAGGCGGGCCCATGCAGCTTGCCGACATCGTGATACAGCGAACCCGTGCGCACCAGGTCGACATCGGCGCCGATCGCCCGCGCCCCCTCCTCGGCCAGGCCGGCAATCATCAGGGTGTGCTCGAAGGTTCCCGGCGCTTCGCGCGACAGACGGCGCAGCAGGGGCCGCTCGAGATCGGCCAGCTCGAGCAGGCGCGAGCGGGTCAGCAGACCGAACAGTTGCTCGACAAGAGGAGCCAGCAGCAGACCCACCAGCAACAGACCGGCCAGCAACAGCGACTCGCCCAGCAGATCCACCTGAGCCAATTGACTGCGCCCCTGCAGCAACCCTGCCTGCAACAACACCGCCGCGGTCGGCAGCAACACCGACAGCTGCAGCAGCTCGGCCCGACTGCGCTGGCGCCCGGCAGCAATGGCGCCAGCAGCAGCCACCCCGGCCGCCAGAAACAGACGCAGGTCGGCCAGCCCCCCGTAGGGCAACGGCAACACCAGACAGGACACGGCCAGCCAGCTGAGCCCGGCTGCGGTTCCCAGGCCCTGGGCCAGCAGCAGGGTGGGGGGCACCAGCAGCACCAGGGGGCTGGCCAAGGGCCCCAACCACAGGCACGCCCCTTGAACCAGCAGCAAACTGCCCAGGGCCAGCAGCGCCTGGCGCGGCTCAAGGCAGGCACGGGCGCGGCGCAGCAGCAGCACCATCACGGCGGCGGCGGCGATCCCCTGGGCAAACACCGCGAACCAGGCCAGGGGGCGTGGCCGGCGGTTGACCAGGCCGAAGTAATCGAGCACATCGAGGGACTGGGGGCTCACCGGTTCGCCCTGCCGGGTGATCAAATCGGCCTGCCGCACGGCGATCGTCGGAATGCCCTGCTGGCTGATCAGAGCTTCGATGCGCCGCTGGCTGAGGGACGGATCCACCCGCAGGTTGGCCTGCCCCAGCAGCGAGCGACCGAGCAGACGCGCCCCCAGGCCGCGGGCGATCGGGGGCAGTTCGTCCAAATGCAGGGTCGCCGCCGTGAGCAGCTGGCTCTCGGCCAGGCCGCCGCTGAGCCCCTGGCTCAGCATGCGCAGCTGGGCCTGGCGCAGGTCGCGCTCCCATTGGGCCCAACCGGCGGCATCCAGACTGCGCAGCCACCCCTGCTCAGCGTCGGTGAGCGGCATCGCACTCAGGCCTGCAGCGGGCCGATCGACGCGGTCGTGAAGCTGCGACAGGCTGGTGTCCAGCCGGCGCTGAATCGCCAGGCTCGCCCGCTGATCGACGATCTGCACGGTGGTGCGGGGCAGCAGCTGCAGCCGACGCTCTTCGAGAGCTGTGCTGTCGACCACGGTGGCGGCCTTGGGGGCCCGGGCCGTGAACGGTGCCGGCATGCCAGCGCGGATGCTGGGCTCGACCAGCAGCGGCCAGCTGGCCAGCAGGGCCACCAGCACGCAGACCATGGCCACCGAGACGGTGTCGCGCCCGCGCCAGACCGCAGGCGACTGCTGCGGGCGCTGCAGCCGCAGCAACGCCCGCCATAGGGCCTTGAGCCGGGCCTGGGGCTGGCGCCATCGCATCATGAAACGCTAGCCCTTCCAATCCCCGTGGTGCCCATGGCCACCCGTCTGGACGGCCGCCAACTGGCAGGCCAGATCGAAACCCGCCTCAGCCAGGTGATCGCGGCGGGCCTGAGCCAGGCCGGCAGGCCGCCAGGATTGGCGGTGCTGCGGGTTGGCGATGACACAGCCAGCGGGGTGTATGTCGCCAACAAAGAAAAGGCCTGCACCCGGGTTGGCATCAGCAATCACGGCGCTCACCTGGCCGCGGACACCCCCGCGGCCGAGGTGCTGACGACGATTCAACGCCTCAATGCCGACCCGGCAGTCGATGGCATTTTGTTGCAGCTGCCGCTGCCGTCCGGTCTTGACGAGGGCCCGCTGCTGGCCGCCATCGACCCCGAAAAGGACGCCGACGGCCTGCACACCCTCAACCTGGGGCGCCTGCTCAAGGGCGAGCCCGGCCCCCGCAGCTGCACGCCCGCCGGGGTGATGGCCCTGCTGAGGGCCGCCGGCATCGACCTGGCCGGCAAGCGGGCTGTGGTGGTGGGCCGCAGCATCCTGGTGGGCCAGCCGATGGCCCTGATGCTGCAGGCCGCCAACGCCACGGTCACGGTGGCCCACTCGCGCAGCCGCGATCTGGCGGCCCTGACGCGCCAGGCCGAGGTGCTGGTGGTCGCCGCCGGCCGGCCCGAGATGATCGGTGCCGAGCACGTCAGTCCAGGAACGGTGGTGGTGGACGTGGGCATCCACCGCAGGTCCGAAGGGGGCCTCTGCGGCGATGTGCGCTTCGCCGAGGTGGAGCCGATCGCCAGCGCCATCAGCCCGGTCCCGGGGGGCGTCGGCCCCATGACCGTGACGATGCTGCTGGTCAACACCGTCAGCAGCTGGTGTGCGCGCTGCGGGGTGGACAATCCGCTGCACGACCTGCTGCCCTGAAGGGGGGTGGCAACGGCCTGAGAGAATCGCCACCAACCTCAGTGCTGTGCAGTGCCATGACCGCGGCGGTGACGGCCCCGTTCGATTTTGCCGTTTACCTGGAGGCAGCACGCCAGCAGGTCGAGGCTGCGCTCGATGCCTCCCTGGGCCCTGAGCGCCCCGAACGCCTGCGCGAGGCCATGCGCTACTCCCTGCTGGCTGGCGGCAAGCGCCTGCGGCCGATCGTGTGTCTGGCGGCCTGTGAGCTTGCCGGAGGCGACGCGACCCAGGCCATGCCAACAGCGGTGGCGCTTGAGATGGTGCACACCATGTCGCTGATCCATGACGACCTACCAGCCATGGACAACGACGATCTGCGCCGCGGCCGGCCCACCAATCACAAGGTGTACGGCGAAGCCAACGCCATCCTGGCCGGGGATGCCCTGTTGACCCGCGCCTTTGAAATGGTGTCCCTGCGCAGCCCTGGCGTGCCGGCCGAACGGCTGCTGGCGGTGGTGGGGGAGCTCAGCCTGGCCTCTGGGGCGCCCGGGCTGGTGGGCGGCCAGGTGGTGGATCTGGAGTGCGAGGGCAAGAGCGTCGATCTCGACACGCTCGAATACATCCACCTGCACAAGACCGGCGCCCTGCTGCGCGCTTGCGTGCTCTGCGGTGCCCTGATCGCAGGGGCACCCGAGGCCCTGCTGGCGGCCCTGCGCACCTATGCCCGCGGCATCGGCCTGGCGTTCCAGATCATCGACGACATCCTTGATGTCACCGCCAGCAGCGAGGTGCTGGGCAAGACCGCCGGCAAGGACCTGACCGCCGACAAAACCACCTACCCCAAACTGCTGGGACTCGACGAGTCGCGCCGCCGGGCCCAGGCCCTGGTCGACGAAGCCAAGGCGGCCCTGGCCCCCTGGAGCGACCAGGCGGCCCCGCTGCTGGCCCTGGCCGACTACATCACCGGGCGGGATCGTTGAGCGATCCCACGGCCATCACCAGTGCGCCCGGTCTGCTGGGCCTGCTCGACAACGGTGTGATGTGGTGGGGCCTCGCGGCCTGTGGCGTGGCCCAGCTGTCCAAGCTGGTGATCGAACTGGTGCTGCACCGCCGCTGGAACCCCAAGGTGTTGGTCGAAACCGGCGGGATGCCATCGAGCCACTCGGCGCTGATGACCGGAACGGCGGCAGGCATCGGCAACCAGCTCGGGTTTGACGCGCCGCTGTTCGCCTTGGCCGCCACGCTCTGTTTTGTCGTGCTCTACGACGCCAGCGGTGTGCGGCGGGCGGCCGGCAACACCGCCGCCCGGGTCAACGGGCTGGCGGCAGGCTCCTCTGGGGCCGCAGCGCTCAAACCGCTCAAGGAGAACCTGGGCCACACCCGCCTTGAGGTGCTGGTGGGCAGCCTGATCGGCCCACTGGTGGCCCTGCCTGGCCTGGTGTTGCTGGGATCCCCCTGGCAGCTGGCGCTGCACTGGGGCCTGATCCAACCGCTGGGATGATCCAGGCTGCGGGCCTGACAGCCGATCAGCAGCGGGCCGAAGCGGCCTTTGCCGCTTGGCTCGAGGCGCCCGAGCGCGGCACCCCGTTTGTGCTCAGCGGTTTTGCTGGTGCGGGCAAGACCTTTCTATCGATGCGGCTGTTGGCAGCCGCCGAAGCCGCCGGCCTGTGCTGGACCGTCGCCGCCCCCACCCACAAAGCCGTGGGGGTGCTGCGCAGCCACCTGTCGGCGGCGGGACTGCGCCCCACCTGGTTTCCAGCCACGATTCACCGCCTGTTGCGGCTCAAGCTCAAACGCCAGGGGGATCTCGAGCGCTGCGAAGAGACCTCCCAGACCGCTGCCGCCTTGGAGCACCTGGCTCTGGTGCTCATCGATGAGGCCTCGATGGTCGACAGCAGCCTGCTGGAGATCAGCCTGCGCTGCGCCCATGCCTTTGGCACCCGCCTGGTGTTCGTGGGCGACCCGGCCCAGTTGCCGCCGGTGGGCGAACCCAGCAGTCCGGTGTTTGCCCTCAAACGCTGCCAACGGGCCGACCTGCAACAGGTGGTGCGCCATCAGGGGCCGGTGCTGCACCTGGCCAACGGCATTCGCAGCGGCCAGTTGCCCTGCCGCCGCCCACCGCCGTTGCCACCGGTGCGCAGCGACGCCGGCCAGGTGGCCTGCCTGGCGCCTGAGGCGTGGCTCGAGCAGGCCCAGACCGCCCTGCGGCGCAGTGTCGAACTCGACAATCCGGATCACGCCAGGATACTTTGCTACACCAACCGCTCGCTGGAGCGGTTGGTGCCGATCGCACGCCGGGCCCTGCATGGCGAGATGGCCGACCAGCTGCCGGTGCTGCCCGGCGAGGTGCTGATCAGCCGCAGCGCCGTGATGGCGCCGGCCTGCACCGCCGGCGAAGAAGCCGCCGAAGCCGTGGCCGAAGAACCCGACATGGTGCTGGGCTCGAACCGGGAGCTGGTGGTGCGTGATGTGACGCCCGAACGCTTCGACCTGGCCGACCTGGGCCTGGGCCAGGCCGATCTGGGACCTGGCCTCACGGTGCCGGTGATCGACACCCTCAAGGCCGCGGTCGATGCCGGCGAAACCCAACTGTCGCTGCGGCTGTTGCCAGCCGTCGGCAGCGATGGCCGCCGCCGTGTCGATGCGGTCCTGCAGCGCCTGCGCCAACAGGCCCGCGCCGCCGGCAGCGCCGGGGCCAAACAGGATGCCAAGGCGCTGTGGCGCCGCTTTTTTCTGCTGCGCGATGCGTTCGCCTCACTGGGGCCGGCCGCGGTGCTGACCGTGCACCGCAGCCAGGGCAGCACCTTCGGCGAAGTGTTCATCGACGCCGACGTGTTCTGGCCCGACGACCCGGTGCTGCGCCAACAGCTGGTGTACGTGGCGGTGAGCCGCGCCAGCACCGCGGTCACCGTGATGGCCGCCCCTGGGAACCCTGGCGGTGGCAGCGGCGACCAGGCGGTGTGGCAACGCTGGTTCGACACGCTCTGACCCTGAGCGGGTCAGTCAGCGGTTGCGGTTTATCCGATCCGCAGGCCATCCAAGCCCTGCCAGCCCAAATAGAGGGCCAAACCAATCCCCAGGACCCCCACCAGCCCATCGCCGCGTTGCAGCAGCCACTGCTTGCCGCGCTCGAGCACCGGCAACACGCGCTGCTGCCCCAGCAGCAGCATCGCCAGCAGCGGCAGCAGCAGCAACGTCGCCGAGGTCAGGCTGAACAACGCGGTGAACAGCGCTTCGTGCAGGCTGTCGAGGTGACCGGCCAACAAGGTCCCCGCGCTTTTGGCAAACAGAAACAGATCGTCGGGGCTCACCACCTCCAGCAGCGCACTGATCGCCAGCAGCGGCGTCAGTGCCCTGCGGCACAAGCGATCGAGCTGGGCCGCCCAGGCGGGGGGCTGCCCCTGGTCCTCGCGGCTGGACAGCAGTTCCTTGAGGCCTAGCCCCAACAAGGCCCCGGCCGCCACCAGATCAAGTCCGGTGCGGTGGCTGGTGCCCTTGTCCATGGTGAGCAGCAGACCGTGGCCCACGGTGAGCAACAGCACGATCGTCAGCGCCGCGGTCGCAATCCAGACCACAACCAGCAGGCCGCCGCGTCGCAGCGGGTTGGGTCCCAGCAACAGCAGCAGCAGCAGGGCGATGTGCAGGGGCGAGAAGCCGATGGTCAGCGCAAAGGTCAACAGTTGGGCCAGCAGAGAGGGCAACGGCGTCGCTGCGGCCAGGGGAATCAGCACAGGAGCGGAGCTCAGGCAACCGGGCTATTCCAGCGCAGCAGCACCCGCTGCTCCCGCTCGAAGCCCACCACACTGAGGGTGGCGGTCGACAGGCTCAGCAGTGCGCCGCCACGGGCCCCCAGGCCCAGCCAGGTGCCGGCCAGAGCCCGCAGGATGTGCCCATGGGCCACCAGCGCCACCCGCGGGGCGGGCCCGACAGCCAATGCCGCCGCGATCACCCGCTCGCAGCGCTGCTGCACCTGGTCGGCCTGTTCGCCGCCGGGACAGCCATCGGCCCAGAGGGTCCAAGCGGGGTGCTCGCTGCGGATCGCCGCTGTGGTGATTCCCTCGTAATCGCCGTAATCCCATTCCTGAAGGTCGGCCATGGCCTGGGCCGATGCCCCCAGACCGGCCAGCTCGGCGGTGCGGCGGGCCCGCTGCAACGGGCTCACAAACACGGCATCGAAGTCAATCCCGGCCAAGGCCGGACCCAGGGCAAGAGCCTCGGCCTCTCCCTCGGCCAGCAACGGCAGGTCGGTGCGGCCGGTGTGGCGGCCATTGCGCGCCCATTCGGTGGCGCCATGGCGCAGCAGCCAGAGCTCGGCAGCGTGGGTTGCCACTAGCGGCGGATCTCGAACCAGTCGGCACCCGTCGGCGCCACCTGGGTGGTCGCCACCCGGTGCACCTGGGCCGCCACAGGGCCGCGCTCGCACCAGAGCCGCAAGTCGTTGAGCTGAACCACAGGTCCTTCGGCTTCAATCTGCACGGTGCCATCGGGGCAGTTGCGCACCCAGCCCCCCAGGCCCAGCAACTGGGCTTCACCCAGGGTGGCCTGGCGATAGCCGACCCCCTGCACCCGCCCGCTGACGGTCAGCCGCCAGCGCTCACAGAGCGGCTGCGAACGGGGTTCGCTGGGCTGCAAGAAGCGGCGACTGTTGGCAGCGGCGCGGCGTTCGCGGCTGCGGCGGCCAGGCGCCAAGGAATCTCCGGGCATCCAGCCCAGTGGAGATGAAGCCAACTGGCGTGCACGTTTGCGGCTGTCCATCCCTCCTCTTGCCTTGGCGAACCCCACCCTTCAAGCTGCCACAAACCCGCCTGGGCGGCCACAGCCCCAGAACCGGGGGGTCTGAGCTGCAGCTGCCAGCGATGAAATTCGTGGCCGCTCCAGGATTCGCCCGCGCGGGTGAGCAGGCCATCGACGCGGCAGCGGGCCTGCCGGTACCCCAGGCTCAGGGCCCCCCGCGCCGCAGCGAACGGCAACACACCGGCCATCGGGTGCCACCGCCCGGCCGCATCGGCCAGCTGCTGGCCCAGCAGCAACAGGCCTCCGCACTCGGCCAGCAGCGGCAGGCCCGCGGCAACGGCCTGCCGCAGGCTGGCCAGGGCGCGATCGGCCTGGGCCAGCTCGGCGGCCCAGAGCTCGGGGTAGCCCCCCGGCAGCACCACAGCGCGGCACCCCGGCGGCAGGGGCTCATCGGCCAGGGGGCTCCAGGGGTGGGGCTCGAGTCCGAGGGCGGCGAGCACTTCGGCGGCCTCGGGATAGCTGAAGTGAAAGGCGCGATCGGCGGCGATCGCCACCGGCAGCGGCGAGCGGTGCGGCGGTGGCTGGGGGCCGGCCAGCCGCCGCAGCAGGGCAGTGATCGGCTCCTCGCCGGCGCTGGCCTGCGGTGGCGCCAGCAGCGGCCACAACCGCTCCAGATCGAGATGGCTCTGGGCCAGGACCGACCAGCGCACGAGGCGCTCCTCGAGGTCTTCAAGCTCGGCCGCCGGCAACAGACCCAGATGGCGCGAGGGCAGATCGAGGGCCGCATCGGTGGGCAACACGCCCAGCAGCGGCACGTCGATGGCGGCCAGGGCCTCGCTGAGCAGCGCCCGATGGCGCGGGCTGTTGACCCGATTGAGCACCACCCCCGCCAGCCGCACCTGTGGCGGGCCATGGTCCCGGAACCCCCGCACCAGGGCGGCCAGCGAGCCGGCCTGGCGGGATGCTTCGACCACCAGCACCACCGGCAGGTCGAGCAGGGCCGCCACCGCTGCCGAACTGCCCTCGGCCGTGGGGCCGCGGCCGTCGAACAGGCCCATCACCCCTTCAACCAGGGCCAGGTCGGCGCGAGCGCCATGCCAGGCAAAACAGCGCTGCACCCAGGTTTCGCCGCACAGCAGGGGGTCGAGATTGCGGCAGGCGGTGCCCGCCACCCGGCCCAGCAGCTGGGGGTCGAGGTAGTCGGGACCCACTTTGAACGGCTGCAGCCGCTGGCCGCGGCTGCGGGCCAGCGCCGCCAGCATCAGGCTGAGCAGGGTCTTGCCACTGCCGCTGCAGGGTGCGGCGATCAGACAGGCCAAGCGGAACAGCGGCGCAGCTGGCAGCTTGTCAGGTCAGGCCGGCAACAACCGGGCAGCCAGCTGGACCGCCGCGACCATCAGCGGGTTGGTGGTGTCGTGGCCCCCGCCCAGCAGGCGGGCGAGCTCCATTTCTTCGCTTTCTTCGGGAACGGGCACCACGTCTTCGAGCAATTCCATGCTGGCCATGCCGCCGGCCTCGAGCCGCATGCACCCCCCCGACTCCGAGCAGAGAATCACGCACAAGGGGGGACGCCCCTCGGGCGCGCAGACGAGGCGCAAGCCCACCATTGCCCCCGGGTGGGTGCGGGGCACCCCCACCGGCACCGGCATCAGGCGGAACTGCACGGTGGCGCCATCGGTGCGCTCGAATTCGGCACCCACCCCCGTGCCGGCGCCGTCGCCGTCCACAGGGAAACTGCTGACCAGATGCCAGCCCAAGCGGTCGGCAATCCAGGCCGCCAGCAGCAGGCCCTTGAGCGGATGGTCGCCCTCGACATCGATGTCGAGCTGCACCACATGTTCAAGGGCGTTGCGGCGCGACGGCGGGTCGAACAGCATCGCCAGCGATTCGCGCCAGGTGCGCAGCCGCATCCAGTTGAGGTCGTTGACTGCCTGGCCGGTCTGAATGCGCTGCACCAGCAGGTCGATGCAGCGGCGCGGCACCCCCAGGGAACTGTCGACCACCAGGCGACGGCCCGCCCGCGCCAGGGCCTCGAGCAGCTCGGGCGCTTCATCGAGCGAGCTGTTCCACCACACCCAGCAGGGCAGCCCCGACTCGACCAGCGCATCGATCAAGCCCAGGTTGCCCTGCAGCGCTCCGAGACCGCCACGCAGCACCACCGCGTCACCGCAGGCCTGGGCGGCGGCCGCACCCTCCTCAATCAGGGGGCAGAAGGCCGACACCAGGGTCTCGAGCGGCCGGCCCCCATCGAGGGTGGGCGCCAGGGTGATCAAGCGCCTGGGCATGTGGGCGCTGATGGCGCTGTCGATGAACTGACCGCGCAGGTCGTCGCTGTGGTGGCTGCCCTGGCGCTGACCCAGGGCCCACGACAGCCGCTGGTCCATCACGGCGGTGCTGAGCGGCAGACCGCATTCGCTGACCGCGGCCTTGGCCCGCTCGATCAAGGGGCGATCGAGCAGCCCGGTGATCGGACCATCGACCAGGCCGGTGCGCACCATCTGCTGCTGCAGCCACGACGCCTCGTAGATCAGCAGGGTGAAGGTCGAGGCCCCTTTGGAGCCCTCGAGCTCGGTGCTCCACAGGCGCTGCAGATAGTCGCCCACCTCCTGGGGGGGTAGGGCAAGCGGGGCCTGGAGGGTCAGCTGGGCAGCCATGGCGTCAAAGAAAGGCGAACAACAACGTCAACGCGAATCGGAAGCAGCCGGTCGTGCCGCCTCAGGGCCGGCGCCAGACCAGACCGTCATCGGCCAGCAGGCTGTCGGCGGCAGCCGGACCCCAGGTGCGGGCTTCGTAGGGATAAACCGGCAGCTGCTGGGGGGACTCCTCCATCAGCTCCACCAGCGGGGTGTACAGCCGCCAGGCTGCCTCGACCTCGTCGCTGCGGGTGTACAGGGTGGGGTCCCCCAGCATGGCGTCGGCCAGCAGGCGCACATAGCCCTCGTCAGACGGTTCGCCGAAGCTCTCGTCGTAACTGAAGGCCATGTCGACGGGGCGGCTGCGCATGCCCGACCCGGGGGCCTTGACCTCAAAGCGAATGTCGGCCCCCTCGTCGGGTTGGATCCTCAGGATCAGCTGGTTGGGGGTTGGCGCACCACCAGCCGCATCGAACAGATGCACCGGTGCCTCGCGGAAGGTGAGCACCACTTCCGAGAGGCGCTTGGGCAGGCGCTTGCCGGTGCGGATGTAAAAGGGCACCCCCTGCCAGCGCCAGTTGTTGATGAACAACTTGGTGGCGACGTAGGTCTCGGTGGTGCTGTCGGGGTTGACGCCCGGCTCCTGCCGGTACCCGGCGATCGGCCGCCCGGCCGCGCCACCGGCAGCGTACTGGCCGCGCACACAGCACTTCCAGGGCTCGTCGGGATTGGCCAACCGAGCCGCCTGCAGCACCTTGGCCTTCTCGTTGCGCATCGACTCGGGGTCAAAGCGCCCCGGCGGCTCCATCGCGGTCAGGGCCAGAATCTGGGTCAGGTGGTTCTGGACCATGTCGCGCAGGGCCCCGCTGGTCTCGTAGTACCCAGCCCGCTCTTCCACACCGACGGTTTCGGCCGCCGTGATCTGCACGTTGGCGATGTAGTTGCGGTTCCAGATCGGCTCGAAAATGGTGTTGGCAAAGCGCAACACCAAAATGTTCTGAACCGTTTCCTTGCCCAGGTAGTGGTCAATGCGGAAGATCTGGCTCTCCTGAGCGCAGGCCTGGACCACCTTGTTGAGGGCCTGGGCGCTGGCGTAATCGGTGCCAAAGGGTTTCTCGATCACGACCCGACTGCGGGCCGGATCGGCCAGCAGGCCAGCGGCGGCCAGGGCGCGGCAGCCGCTGCCATAAAACGCGGGTGACACCGACAGGTAAAAGGTGCGATTGCCCCGGGTGGCCCGCTGGCGGTCGATCAATTTGAGCCGTTCACCCAATTGGACGACAGTGGGCGGGTCCTGCAGATCCACCGGTTCGTAGAACAGGCAGGCCGAAAATTGCTCCCAGGCCGTGCGGTGCTCGGCGATGTCGCTGGCCATCGCCTCGGCCATGCGGGCGCGAAAGTCGTCATCGCTCCAGGGGCGGCGAGCGCAGCCGAGCACGGCAAACTCACTCGGCAGGCGCCGTTGTCGAAACAGTTCAAACAGGGCGGGGACAAGCTTGCGGTGGGTCAGATCGCCGCTGGCACCAAAGATGACCAGGCATTGGGGACTGATCACCCGCTCTTGTCGCAGCCCCACCCTGAGAGGGTTGGTGAGCATTGCGCCCATCGCACACGCACCGGTTGACCCTGGTTTAACGGCGCCGGGAGGTCTCGCAAGCGAGTTGCAGATTTTGTGACGGAGCTGTGTGAGGGATCAGCGACCTGATCCCTCCAGAGTCAGAAACCTCAATAGGTCTCGACGTGCCAACGCTCGGCCTTCTTGAGTTGGGGACGCAACTCAGACCAGTCGAGACCCTTGGCGGCGGCCGCTGCAGTCATGGCCTCGTCAATGCCGGGCTCCATGCCCCGCAGACCGCACATGTAGACGTGGGTATTGGGGTTTTCGATCCAGGAGAAGATCTCTTCGGCGTTCTCGAACACACGGTCCTGGATGTACATCCGGCCGCCCTTGGCGTTCTGCTGCTCACGGCTGATCGCCTTGGTGTAGCGGAAGTTGTCGGGGAACTGGCTCTGGTAGTGCTCGAAGTCGGCGTCGTACAGCAGGTTGGCGGTGGTGGGCACGCCCATGATCAGCCAGGCCTTGCCCTTGAAGGTCCAGCCGTTCTTCTCGCGCTCGGCGGGCTCGAACATGCGGCGCAGATAGGTGCGCATCGGCGCGATGCCAGTGCCGGTGGCCAGCATGATCACATTGGCGTCCTCGTCGTCGGGCAGGAGCATCTCCTTGCCGACAGGACCGGTGATCTTGACCTTGGCTCCTGGCTCGATATCACACAGGAAGGTCGAGCAGACGCCGTTGATGGTCTCGCCGTCCTTCTCGTATTGCAGTTGACGCACGCACAGCGACACCGTGTTGCCGGCCAGGTTGTCTCCGTGGCGGGTGCTGGCGATCGAGTACAGACGCAGTTTGTGGGGCTTGCCGTTGGCATCTTCCCCATCGGGAATGATGCCGATGCTCTGGCCCTCGATGTAGCGCAGCTGGGGCTCGCCACCGCTGAGGTCAAAGGTGATGTGGTTCACCCGACCAATGGCCCCCTCAGCCAGCAGGCTGTAGTTCTCCGTCACGGTGCCGATGAAGGGATCTTTCGGCTTGTAGAGATTGACGGGGACGTCGGCGTGGGAAGGAGACACGGCAGCAGGTTTGGAAGGGGCAGCTTTGGGCTGGGCGGCGGGCGCACCATCGCCGACGGGGGCGATGGCCTGGGCCGGTGTCACCGCGGTGATGCGTCCACCCTGAAGGGCGACGGTCTGCATCAGCGCTTGCAGGCACTCCAGGGGAACCCGCAGGGTGCGGTCGCCGCGACGCTGGCGACCAACCCCCAGCGAAGTGATGGTGACGTTAAACATGCGCCCATCGCTCTGGAGCACAGATCCTGTGGAGACACGCATGGCGACCTACCCGCGAAGCGCGCTGATCATAGAGAACCCCTCCGGGCCAACCCATCGCCAGGCGCTGATCGGATCGCGCACAACCGGCCAAGGCGGTTAGGTTTGGTCGTCATCCGGGCTCCCGTGCCGTGCACGGCGGTTCGATCAAGCTTTCGCCAGGTGGTGGTGCCGCTTCTCGAGACACTGGTTGCAGGCAAACGACCAGATTCCGCCGGCGTTCCCACCAGCGGCACGTGCAGTCTCGACACGATCCAGCAGGACATGGAGCGCCTGCCCCAGGGAACACGGCGACTGGCTGTGCGGCTGCGCATGGATCTCGACCCCGCCTGGCTGTGGGCGGTGCTGACCGATTACGCCAACCTCAGCCGCTTCATTCCCAACCTGGAAATCTCACGACTGCTGTGGCGTCGCGCCAATGTGGTGGGTCTCGAACAGGTGGGATCACAAAGCTTCATGGGCATGCGCTTCAAAGCCCAGGTCCAACTCGAGTTGAGCGAAGAGATTGAGCAGCAGCGGCTCAGCTTCGTCATGGTCAAAGGCGACTTCCGCCGCTTTGAAGGAACCTGGCAGATCGGCCACGACAACAACGGCACCACCCTGCTGTACGAACTGACCGTGCAGGGCTGTGTAGGCATGCCGATCGCCCTGATCGAGCAGCGCCTGCGTGAAGACCTGGCTGCCAACCTGCGGGCGGTTCAGTCTGAAGCCCTGCGCCGTGCACTAGCCGCCGGCTGAATCCTGCAAAGAAGGATCAAGCCACCCTGATCGTCGACGACACGACGCCAGCAGGTACCCTGTCGCGTGAGCCACAACCGAGTAAGCGGCTCAACCAGGATTAGTTGGATCAATCGATGTGGTCGAGCGATGACACGAACCAACAGCAATTAATTCGGTACTTGTCAGTACCCCCAAGGGGATTCGAACCCCTGTCGCCTCCGTGAAAGGGAGGTGTCCTAGGCCTCTAGACGATGGGGGCGAGGCCGCAGTCCTGCGGGCTTGTGTGCCCGTCGCTGCTGAAATGAACTTATGGGTCAGGCCGGCCCTTCGTCAAGGCGGGTGGGTCCGCTCTGGCCTTGCCAGACCGGCACGGTGACATGGAAACAGGCTCCTTCACCGGGCTGGGAGACCACCCAGATGCGGCCGCCATGGACTTCGGCGATGCGTCGGCAGACCGACAGACCCACGCCGAAGCCCGCCGTGGTGCCAGAGGTCTGGGGTAGGCGCACCCGGTCCTGAAAGATGCGCTGCTGCTCGGATTCAGGGATCCCCGGGCCGCTGTCGCAAACGCTCACTTGCACCCATTGGCTGGTGCGGTGGAGCAGGGTGAGCGACAGCACACCTCCTTCGGGGGTGTATTTGAGGGCGTTCTCCAGCAGGTTGAGCATCACCTGGCGCATGCGGCGCTGATCGGCGAACACGTCGGGCAGATCGGCCGGGATGTCGGTCACCAACTTGAGGTGCCGACCGACCCACAGCTTCTCGAGCTCGAGGATGGCCTCGGCTGCCACCTTGCCCAGGGCCAGGCGCTGGGGGTTGAACAGGGCCTCCCAGCGGGTGGTGCCCACCTCGAGCAGATCCTTCGAGAGGTGCTCGATGTCGTCGAGCCGGCGGCTGAGCACGTCGCGAAAGCGGGGCTCGTCGATCTGGCCGAGGGTGTGGCTCTGCAGAGCCAGCTTGGCGGCCGTGAGCGGGGTCCGCAGCTCGTGGGCGACCATGCGCAGCAGCCGCTCCTGCACCCCCAAGCGCTCGATCAGGGTCTCGTTCTCCTGACGCAGCACCAGCAGCTGGTCCTCCAGCTGCAGCTCGCGCTGGGTGCGGCTGCCATCCACTTCGGCGGGCCGCAGGGTCATGCCCAAACCGGTGACCACCTGCATCTGCTGCCAGCGCGGCAGCCAGCTGCGCAGCCGCATGCTGATGCCGTGCCCGGCAAACACCTGCTTGGGCAGGGGGTGCAGCTTGACCAGCGCCGGGGTGGCGACAAGCCGGTGCAACTCGAGCAGTTCGGGCTGCTTGGACGGATCGGCGATCTCGAGGCTGACCTCGAAGCCGAAGTCCTCGCCATGCAGGGCCCCCACCAGCTGCCGCAGGTCGGGGCTGGCCAGGTGGTGGTTGGCCGCCACAAGCAACAGCTTGAGCTCTTGGCGCGGGGCGCCCGAGCCCTCGCCCGGCGGGGTCGTCGCGGGTGCGGTGCCAGTCACGCCTGACACCTTATGGAGAAATGCTGGCGATGGACCGCAACTGCCCACAGAGCCGATACAGATCGGCAACGAATCGCTGGCTTGCGGCCGCTTCCCTCGCTAGAGAGTGATCGCAGGGTGCGGCAACTGGCGACCATGGCCTCAACCCACGAACTGAGTCAACGGGTGCATCCTTTCGCTGCGGCTGCCAATCCCCCCGCTGCCAGCCGGATCCGGCTCGACAGCAGCCTGCGGCGCTGGTTCTCCCGCAACCTGGGGCTGTGGCGCTCGCGGCGGTTGTATTTCTTCGCCGATGGCGATGTGTTGCGGGTCGACATGATGCTGCGGGTCGAGAGCTTCAGCGAGCCGATCGAAGGGGAGGCGGCCTACCGCTTCACCTGGTGGCCCGAACAGGATTTCGACTTCTTTGAGAAGAAGCCGCGGTTTGTGCCCACAGGAACCATGGAGGCCTATCTGTGCGGTCACCAATTGCGGCGCAGCCGCGGTTACCTGTGCGGCAGCCCCACCAAAAGCCAGATCCGGCAGGTGGATGAACACGAATTGGTGTTCGAATCCCACTACCAGGAGTGGGACATCCTCGAGCACATCCGACTGATTGACCAGGACCGCTACCGGTCCCGCTCGATCTACTCGTGGAAGGACGGAGTGCTCGAGCTGGCCGAGACCCACCACGAGATCCGCGTCGAAGAGGCAGGACTGCCGCTGCCTGCCTCAGCCAGCAGCTGAATCTGACGGTCTGGCCGCAGGGGGGTGGCTTCTGAGCAACCATGCAGCAGTATGGGCA
>Ga0194129_10004020_pt1 | contig 19968 bp, 22 predicted proteins | sample TA2KigCa35mmetaG_FD_150862 | JGI IMG/M metagenome (GOLD analysis project Ga0194129, IMG submission 150862) | Freshwater microbial communities from Lake Tanganyika, Tanzania - TA2015038 Kigoma Deep Cast 35m | ecosystem: Environmental > Aquatic > Freshwater > Lake | place: Tanzania: Lake...
AACCAAGCCAAGCCAGCCCAGATCTGGCTGCAGGCAGAAGCACAAGAACCGATTGCGGTGGCTTGTGATCAGTGGCGCGATGGCATGGGCTCCCTGGGGATGCCGGATCGCAGCGGCTTCCAGCTCAATCTGCGCAGCTTGCCGGCGGCGTGGAGTGGGATGAAGCTCTGGTGCAGTTTTGATCGCGAGGGGCTGTTCCGCCTGCCGCAGGCGGACGCCGTGGTGGTGCCAGCGGTGGCTGGTGGCCAAGAGCTCGTAGCGAGGACCACCCCGAGCTACCGGGACCAGATCCTGCAGGCGCCCGCAGATCTGCAGAGCCACTGGCAGGCCCTGGAGGACTTCCGCTCCTTCTTGGATGGCCTCGAAGAAGAACTCAACCGGCGCGAAGGGATTCGACGGAAACCGGTGCTCGCGGGCTGGATGGGCCGGCTGTTGGGGCAGAGGAGCTAACGGTGCATGGCGCGTTGCAACAGTGAAGCTGCGCGGTGCAGGCTGGAGGCATAGCTACTGAGCAGTGCTTCTGTCTGCACTCCAGCCACCGGAGTAAGCGGCGGCAACACCTCCACCTCCAAACCCCGAACCAGCGGCTGAGCTGCTGCTTCCGGCAATACTCGTGCCATAAGAGCTTGTGCGCGCAGCAGTTGATCCTGCTGGGCTGTAGCTAATTGCTCAGCACTCTGAGCGTTCAGAAAATAATGTTCAAGCTCTTCCTGCACTTGATGCAACTGCAGCAGCGTTAGCTCGGCCTCCTCAATCGCCTCCTGCTTTTGCTCCATTAGCGCAGCGAGCTCTTCTGCCAAGCTCTCTGCCCTCGCAGCCTCTGCATCACGGGCTGCCTGAACCTGCTGCAGCGCCTCTGCCTGGGCAACCAGTTGCTCCTTGAGTTCTCCACTCTCCTTCTCCCAGGCTTGAAAACGCTTCTCCCCGATCTCCCGCAGCTCCCGGTAGCGGTCTTCAAGGATCGTGAGGCTGCGCTGGATCGCGAGAGAGTCCACAGCGGTGAGGCTTTGGAGCATGCTACGGGCGCCAATGCCAACGAGCTCAAGCATCAGCTAGCAGCTGGCCACACTGGGGATCAACCTGCCGGCCTGGCCCGAGGAGCCGGAGGGGTGCAGCTGTGGCGGGCACAGCTGATCGGAAAGATCACGGCCTACAACTTGCTGCCGCAGAGAGCTTGAGAAGGTGTAGGCGGCGGGGGGGCGAGATTTGGTTGGCTCCTCTCGTAGCCACCAGGAAGTGAAGTCTTGCGGGGGGCATGAGCTTCAGCGCTTCTGCCAGGGCTTCCAATGAACCCAATCCAACAGCATTTGAGCTGTGCGGGTGTGGAGCAGCTGGTCGGAGGGGATGCCGGCGAACACCATTAGTTCTTCGCTGGCGAGCGTGGGAAACCGCTCAACCCCAGGGCGCCTCGCGTCCCTATTCGATCAGCTGAAGCTCTTTAGCAGCCGATTGTGCATCGGCCTGAATTTCGGCTGCGAGTGCATCCAGGCGTGTGATGACGGAGGCGGCGGCATCGCGTTCGGCCTTCAGCGCAGCCAGTTCTGCTTCCAGGCTTTTTACCTTGGCGGTCTGGGCCTCGAGTTCGTTCAGCAGCTCATCAACACGAGCGATGGCGTCCTGTTCTTGCTTTTCGGTGGCGAGTGCTTGGCTGCGTGCCAGGGAGGTATCGATGCCGGCCAGGCTGTTCACGCTGAGAAGAAGGCCGCCCTTCTCGAAGTTGTAATCCACTCGCTGATAGTGCACGTCAAAAGCCTGCAGCTGCTGCTCCCAGGCGAGGGCCGTTTCCTTTTCGTCGGCCCGGATCATGTCGTCGAGCAGGAAGTCGATTGAAAGATCAATGCCGCTGGCGGCATCCAGCACGATTGGAACTGCGGGGTATCGCGCCCAATGGCAGGTTGCGCCCGGCGGACCATCAATCACCACCAGCAGCTTCAGGGGCCGCCCTACAGAGCTGGCAACGGCCTGGATGGCTTCCCCAATGGCCGCCGTGCCTGCGTAATAGCTGTAGCTGCCCGTGGCATCTTCCCAGGGCTCCAGTGGGCTTAGGCGCAGGTCGAGCAGGGGGCGATTGCTGCAGGTATCGACAAGTTCGGTGGTTTTCTGGTGATAGGTGTTGAGGTGCTCAAAGGTGATCAAGCGGTGTGGTGATGCGGCTTGATCAGCGAAGTGCAGATTGAACTGCACCAGGGTGCGCAGGCAGAGCAAGGTGCTGGTGCCACTGCCGAATTCAATGATTAAGTCGTAGGAGTGGTCGCGAATCAAGCGCACCAGTTGGAGGGCGAAATCAGGAGAGATCGGCCAACCATGCAGGGGGGCGGGCAGATCGCCAATCAGCGCCTGGAGTGCCTGGTGGGCCTCCAGTTGCTGAGTGGTGTTGGTAATCTCCCGTTTGATCTGCTTCGAGAGCTGAGTTTTGAGGCCCTGAATCGCTTGCGCCTGCTGGCGCACCAACGCAGCCAGCTCTTCCACGCGCTGGGTGGGATCGGGATGAGCCTGGGATGAATCGGCCATGGGGCGAAGCAGGGCTCAGCGTCTCAAGGGTTTGAGGATAGGCGTGCAGTTGGTGTGGAAGCCATGGCTTCAAGAGCGGGCGACACGCTGACCACCGCCCAAGGCCGTGCCCCCAGGCAATCTGCACAGATCTGCAACGCCGATCGCCAGCGCACCTTCAGGAGCTCCGCGTTGGCCTGATCGAAGATCACAAGCAGCAGCGGGTAGCGGGTAATCGAGAGCAGCTGTTCGCAGGCATCGGCGAAGCTCCAGCGATAACACAGCAGGGGATCCAGGAGTGAACTCAAGAGGCTCGGCCGGTCTCCAGCATGGGTCGCAGGCTCTGGGAATCCGTCGCCAGGAATTCCAGCTGCTGGAGCCAGCCAATGTGGCGGGCGATGGGAAGCTTCGGCCTCTGCTGCTGGTGCCGAGGCTGTTAGGCGAGGGCGGTGCGTGAGGAGACAGCAAAGAGTGGCTCCTTATGCAGCCGGCAGGGTGTGGAACCTACTGAGTGAGTCTGGGCCAGCGAGGTTGGGGGCTCGCAAGACCTCCAGAGCATTCACGAACTGCAGCCCAGCAAGATCTCAGGATTCAGCTGGAGTTCTCGGCCAACCAAACCACCAAGTAGGCAAGACCGCTGGAGTCAAGTAGAGCTTTAACCATGGCCTCCAGTTTCTGCAGCGGCAACCCCACCTGGATGCGGGCGGTGCGGCGTCAGGCTTCGCCCTGCAGCCAGCCTTCTTCGATCAACACCTGGCCGAAGCTGATGTCGCGCAGATGGTCGGTGGGGAGTTTAATCAAGGCCATGATTTGCTCACCAGAAAAGCAACTCAGCTCAGACCTTCGCATTCGGCGGCCGGAGTTCTTCAAGCAACACCGCTACCGCTTCACTCAAATGGAACTGGTTGTGGGAGGTGTCTGCGAGGAGGAATCGGCATTGAGCAACAAGGGCGTCATTCTGGATTCAAGCGGGGAGAGTCGTTCGTTCTCTTCATTCAACAGCTTTAAGCGCTTCTCGCATTCGAGCGATTCGATCCTCAGCTACTTCATCCGCTTCTCGCTCTCGCGTCCACCCATCTCGATGTCGTAGACGGGACGCTAATTCAATATCGCGAATAAGTGCCGGCGAGGTGGGAGTTGTTGTGGTCGCCGTAATGCTCAGTAGACGAAATCCGAAGCAGCAGAGAACCATCCGGAGGCATTGACCAATACCAGCGATCCAGAAACCGGGGCTGCGGCGCCAAAACAAGAAGCGCTGAACGGCTTTGAGATGTCATCACCATAGCCAGGGCGCACCAGAGCTGGTTAATTCATCCCATTTGCATAGTACTGCAGACGCTTCCGTGGTTCCACGGATCCACAAGTGAGGTCAATCTTGCACCTAGCCTGGGATGACGACCGTGGCGATGCGCAGGCTGCGCTCGATGGCCTCCAGGCGTTGCTCGATGCCGCCGAACTGCTGCAGAAGCTGATCGGTTGGGCTTGCAGGGCCATGGGCTCATCTCCTCCGACAAGACGAACGAAAGCCCAGCTCAGACCTGTATATTCGGAGGCCGCGGGATCACTCAGGTGCGCAGCAGGGCGGGAGGCTCGGGCCTGCGCTCGCGAAGTCAAGGAGACCGTGGCGATTTCACAATCGCAGGCTTTTGAACTCGACTTTACATTAGGCTTCTACGGCCAGAATTTGACCACTTTTGCATAAGCTTTTCCCTATCACTTTCATAGAAATGCTTGGCGTATTTCGAGCAATAAACCTCTTCCAGCTCTTGCTTAGAGAACGATATTTTTTCCCTGAACTGCTCGTAGAGCGGTGACGTTCTTCTGCTTGAGGCTCGATTGGCGCTCTGAAGGCTTGATGCATCGATCCCGAGGAATTCTGTTAATGCGATTCCAAGGCTTCTGTCCAGATCTTCCATTCTAAGAATTAGCACGTCATAACCGTTATCTCTAAAAATCGAATACCCACTTAACTGGTCAAACGCATGATTGTATACATCAATGCCCGTATAGCGCGCAAATTCCCTATCAAACCAATTAAGGATGTAGTCATAACTGTTGCTTCTTTGGTATATTTCAAGCATTTGACCTATGCTTGAGCCCTCGAGCTCTTGCCCGTCTGCCAGGTAATTCTGAGGATTCTGGAATAAATCGGAAATGTTTCTAGAAATAGGGTCTCGAACCAAACAGATTATTTTTATCCTCAACTTCGGATTTTCATCACGCAACTTCTCGGCTTTCATGATTTGATCGACGTGCCATTTGAATTTAGGATTCCCCTTGACCCTCTTTTTGAAATCTTCCGAAAGAAAGTGCAGTTGTACGATGTCTTCAGGGGGCAGGTAATGCAAAAGCGTTGCATAAACCGTAGAGGAACCCACCTTGCCAGGCTGATAAATAAAGACAATTGGCTTGTTTGCTGTTTGTTTTTTGTGTTTTCCCTGGTCACTGGTTTCGCGGGTTTGCCAAGGCAAGGAATGCCTGGTCTCCTGCTTATATTCTCGTAGATTCTGCATAGGCACCTGTCGGGCTTCCCTGCCGAAGACCTCCTCCAGCTCCGGCACCACGCTCGACAACGCCGACGGGCGACCTATCAGCTGTTGCTCACTCAGGCGCAGGGCGGCCTGCCAGCGGAGCCGGAGCAGCTCCCGGGGGCCGGTGTCATTGATCTGAATCAACACCGAACGCGGCTGCGGTTGCTGCCTGAGGCTGCGCAGCAGCAGCAAAGGCAATTCCACGGGGCTGGAAGCCTGTATCTCCACGGGCTCTTCAGGTGGCAACCGTCGGAGTGCACGCTCACGTAATACAGCCAGGGGATCCCGCAACAGCTCCACCACATCGCCCACAAAGCCATCCAGGCCATAACGGCGCCACAGCGCCTTGCCGGCCTCCTGCATGGCAAGCAGGCGCTGGGGATCAGCCGCCAGGGCTTCAAGCTGGGCTGGCAAGGCAGCCACGGCAGCCTGCGTTTCCGGCACCACAACAGCAGCGGCTTGCCACATGGCAGCGGAGCCGGGCAGCTGCAACTGCTCCGAGAGGATCACAGGGATGGCGCCATAGCCGAGGGCCTCCCACAGGCGGATTGAGTTGGGACCGGAGCCTGATGGACACAAGGCAAAACAGCTGCGCTGCAGAGTGGCCGCATAGGCATCGGCCTCCTGCGAGAGCTGGGCGTGGCGGGCCGCATCAGCGGCCTCCCCCTGCACCTGTTCGCGGTAGACCGCTTGCTCGTAGTGCCATTCCTGCCGGCGCTCCAGCTGGGCGTCGGGGCGAGGCGGAAGCTCGAGCAGCCAATCGCGCACCGGGGTGAGGTAAGGCCCGGGGGCATAGGCCCCCTGAAAGCTGTAGAGCAACGGCCGTTGCGATGGCGGCAGCAAGGGCGCCGTGGGCGGATGCGTGGCGCAACGCACCGGATAGAGGGGAAAGGGATGGATGCGGATGCCACCGATCTGCGTGAGCCCCTGGGTGGTGTGGCTCCAGAAGAGATCGGTGATGCCGGCCCGCTGAAAAAGCTCCAGATGATCCAACGCCCAGATGTGCTGGCACACGGTGGCCCGGATGCCAGAGGGCAGAAGGTCGGCGGTCGGAGACTCCAGCACAGCCCCATGGCGGCAGCGATCGATCCAGGTGGCCCAGGGGAAGGGGAAGAAGCTCTGGGTGAGCAGAGGATCGTGAGCGGCGGCGATTGCTTTGGCCGCTGTGAATTCGGTGGCATTGGGCTGCTGCCAGGGGAGCTGGGCCGCAAGAACTAAGTCTGGCTTCATAAACAATGGAGACCTGCTCCTCATCAATCAGCTCAGCCGTCGTGCTCGTCCAACCAGGACACCAAGTTGGCTGGGCTGCTGAAATCGAGCAGTGCTACTCCTGCGGAGCAGGCTTCGCCTTCCGCAAGCAACTCCTGGCCAAAGCAGGTGTCGCGCAGATGGTCGGTGGGGAGATTGATCAAGGCCATGATTTCCTCGCGGGTGAGATAGGAAACCGCTCTCCAGGAATAGAGAGAACGGCTTCGATCAGCTCAGGCCTGCGTGTTGGGCGGCCGGAGTTCTCCAGCAACACCGCCAGGGCGGCAACGTGGAGACCCACTCCGACCTGGACAGCGGTCGGGAGCCTGTGGAAGTGGGGGAGGTTGTCATCGCCGTAGTTGGTGGTGAACGAAATCAGCAGCAGCAGGCACCCGGCCGCAAGGGTTGACCATCCCTGGAGATCCCGCAGCCAGGGCTGCGGGACTGGAGCAGGCCGCTCCGGAAGGCTTTGAACATCTGATATCACGGTAGCGAGGGCGCACCAGGGCCGATTTCCCCATAGCAAGTCTGTACTGCTGCGGCAGTCGTGTGATCTCGAAGGCGCCATGCCAGATGCTGCGCGCGGGGTCAGGAGTCGCGGGGGTGGGGCGGCCTTGATGAAGCGGGATCCAGGGCCCGCGGTGGCGCGCTGGGCCAGCAGCAACCGTGGCAGCGCCGCACTCACCACAAACACGGCCACAGCGCCGGCACCAGCCGGCGAGGCTGGGGGCTCGTACGGCCTGAATGGGCTTCACGAACTGCAGCCCAACCAGCTCTCAGAATTCAGCCGACGTGCTCTGCCAACCAGGCCGCCAGGTCGGTGGGGCCGCTGAAATCTAGGAGGGCCTCGGCCAGGGCTTCCAGCTGCCGCAGCGGCAGGGCCTGGATGCGGGCGGTGGTGGCGTCGCTGAGCGGGCCGCAGCGGCGGTTGAGCTGGCGGAGGGTGACTGTGGCTTCACCGAGGGCACGGCCATGGGCCTCGCCTTGAACTTCACCTTCCTGCCGACCCTCCTCGCGGCCGCGATCCAGAAGGACCTGGGCGGCGCGGGTGTGGAGCAGCTGGTCGGTGGGGATGCCTGCGATCACCATGATCTCCTCGGGGGTGAGTGTGGGAAACCGCTCAAACAGCATAGTGAGAACGGTGGACAACAGATCAGGCCGGAGCTTGAGAATCTGCTGGGTGTTGGCCGGCAGCTCCGCCTCAGGCCGCACTGGCAGCGTGAGCAGGGCGAGCAGGGGATCGAGATCGGTGCTGGCCCAGCTCCTCAAGGCTGAGCCAGATCACGCCATCAATGAAGGCCTGCAGCTGCTGCGGCAGCTGAGTTGGACCAAGCTTGAGGCGCCGGTGCGGCACCACTACGACCACGGCCAGATGCTGCACCTAGGGATGGAGCTGCAGAAAGCGAGCGGTCTGAGCACCCAAGCGGTGCTTGAACCCCACCTTGCTGTGCATCTGCACCTCCAGCAGCACCACGGGCTGCTCCGGGTTGCCGGCCTGGCTGCTTCTGGGCCAGAACACCCCATCGAGCCGGTGGTTCACCGCTTTGAGTTCAGGCGCCTCAAAGCGGTACAGCGCATTACCTGGGGCATCCGGCCCAGGCGAGGGCACCACAGGGGCGTCGGCAGCTCCAGCGGCCGGCAATAGCAACGTGAGCAGATCCGGCGCGCTCTGGAACAACCCGTAGAACCAGTGATCGGTTTTCAAGCTTCCTCAGCCGGCATCGGCAAGGCCTCCAGCGCAGCTACCAGGGTAGTACGTCAGTACTCCAGCAAAGGCTTGCAACCAGCAAAGGCCTGCAAGGGGGGCTCGGAACGTGGCGCCTCGAGATCCTTGGCCCGCAACCTCAGCTTGAGGGCTTCCACATGCGCCTTGATGGCATCCGGGCTCAGGGTGGCATTAACCGTGCTGCACAGCCAGCGCATACAGGGTCTGGATGCCATGGGCCACGTTAATCAGCATGGTGCCGGTTTGCACGGCTTCTTTCACCTGCTGCCAGGTGGTTTTGGTAGAAATCTGCTGATGCGCGTCGGTGATCCAGGGCTGGGTACCGAGCTTGGCTTCCAGTTGCTGAAACACGGCCGCCGGATCCTGCAGCTTGGCCTCACTGTGGGCCAGGAGGGAGAGCAGGGTGGCTGGCGACAGCTTGGCGATGTTGGAGCGAATGCCATCGCCGTGGTGGCTTTGGTTGGCTGCGAGTTTGCGATCCAGCCAGATCTTCAGGGCCGGGTTGTGGATCGCAAAGGAGAGATGGCGGATGTCGGGCAGGATTTCGGCTGTGGCGAGGAGCGCTGCGAGTTGAGCGTGTCCTCCGGCATCCGATAGCGGGGGGCGGCGCAGGGCAAGATCAGTGAGGTAGCTATTGGCCTTGGTGAGGCTGAGGCTCAACGAAGCGGCAACTGCATCGGGTGTGCCTTGAAGCAGGCCAGCTTTTGTGGCGGCATCGAGGATGGCAAGCTCCAGTTCGCGCTTGCCGAGGGAGCCAAACGGCTGCTGCTGGAGCTTGTTCCAGAGTGCTGCGCCAAATACAGCGCGATCATCAGCGGCGATGCCATCAACAGAGTGGTTTTTATGTGTCCGCCGATCAGGTGGCCTCCTACTACGCCCTGATGGACGTGGTGGTGGTGCCGCGCCGGCCGCTGCCGGTGTGTGAGCTGGTATCGCCGATGAAGCCCCTGGAGGCCATGGCCCATGGCAAACCGGTGCTGATGAGTTCGGTGGCGCCCCTGGCGGAGCTCACCAGCCTCGGCCCTGCCCTGCGCTGCTTCGAGAAGGGCAGTGTGGAGGGCCTCACCGCAGCACTGGCGGATCTGCTGTCGCGCAAGAGTGAGCACGCCGCCTGGATCGCCGCCACCGATCTCTCCAGCCGTCACTGGTCGCGCTGCGTCGCGCCGATCGTGGCAGCCTTGGCCAATCTGGAGCGTGTCGCAAATTTCCTCAGACGTAGTCTCCTCGTTGCCGGGCACGCCGCTTTGATCTGTGGTGTGCATGCCGTGAGCCCCAGCCCGGCTGAGGCGGGGTTGCTTTTCCGGATCTAAACCACTCACAGGGCCGCTGCTTCTCTTGGCCACAATCGCCTTGCCTGCCCGTCTCGTCTACGGCGTTCACCACGCCATCACCAGTTCCTCAGATGGCTATGCCGTGCGTGGCCATGGGGTGGCGCAAGCCCTATGCCAAGCCGGTGTAGCCCTGAAAGTCTTGGTGGCGCCTTCTGAGCACACTGCTGGTCTGCCCTTTGGTGTCGCTGTCGATGGGGTCGACTACCTCCACCTGCAGCCCGGCCTTGAGCCCAGCTACCAGCAGCTGCTTAGCGTGTTCAAGCCCGATGCCGTGCTCGCTGCCTCCAATTGGAGCCATGCCCAGCCCCTGCTGCAGGCGGCCCAGCAGCTCGGCCTGCCCTTTTGGTACGAAGCGCGCGGTTTCTGGGAGCTCTCCCGCTGCGCCCGAGAGCCAGTATTTGCAGGCTCTGCAGGATTTGAGCAGGAGGTGGCCGGCGAAACGGGCATCGCCCAGGCTGCCGACAGCCTGTTCACCCTCAACCGCCAGATGGCCGCCGAATGGGTGCATCGCGGGGTGCCGTCCACAAAGATCAGCCTGATCCCCAATGGCGTCGCGGCCATTCCAGCCGCCATCCCTGAGCCCGATCCCGCCCTGCGGGCTCAGTTGGGGCTGGCGGAAGGCAAGGTGATCGCCTACATCGGCTCCTTTTCGACTTATGAGGGGCTCGACGATCTGCTCGCCGCCTTCGCTTTGGCCCAGCGGCAGGACCTTGATGCCCGCCTGGTGCTCGTGGGCTCCCTGTCTGATCTCGGCAGTGGAGACCAACCCTGCCAGACCAGCGACCGGCTACTCATCCTGGCCAGCCGGCTTGGTGTGGCCGATCGCTTGGTCTTCACCGGCCGCGTGCCGCCCCACACCGTGGCCAGCTACTACCCCCTGATCGATCTGCTGGTGATCCCGCGCCGGCCCGAGCGCGTCTGCGAGATCGTCTCCCCCCTCAAACCCCTGGAGCCCGCCGCCCACGGCACCCAGCTGCTGCTCTCTTCTGTGGCCCCCCTGGCCGACCTGCAATCCCTCGGCCCCGGCGTGCATCTCTTCGAGAAGGGTTCGGTGGATGCGCTTGCCCGCCAGCTCTTGGCGATCCTCAGCCAGCCCACACCACCCCGCTGCCCGGAAACGCTCTATCCCGGCCTGGAGAAATTGCTCTGGTCGCGCAACATTGAGCACCTTCTGCGGGCGCTGCAGGAAACACCACCCAGGCTGAAACGCTCCTTGTCGTGGCACGGCATGGATCCCTCCAAGTCTGGAGGCGATAACCTGTAATACGTCGTAGAAAAACGGCAGCTGGGCCTCCTGGGCGGCGAGGGCTGCGGGCAGGGCCAGCTGCCAGTTGGAGGCGGCCATCACGGCAGCGGGCTGATAGCGCCCGATCCATTAGCGGTAGATGGCCACGCAGGCCTGGCGGTAGGCCGCAGGCTGGAGCTGCAGCTGGCTGGGGCTGCGGGCATGCAGCACGGGAATGCCATGCAGGCGCTGGTGGCTGGCGAAACTAGGATCGTTGAAGCCATCGCAATCCCAGGGGAGGCCGGGCAGCGTGGCCACGGTGACGGAATGGCCAGCAACCGTGAGGGCCTGGGCGATGGCCTGGCTGCGGATGGCGTAGCCGTTGGAGGAGAAGGTGGGAAGTGGTAGACGATGTAAAGCACGGCACCAGTGGGGAGGGGCGCGAACATTCCTCATAGGGGTTCAGCATGAGCGCGAAGACGCTTATATGTAACTATGTAACGCCTCTAGGCGTCGGAGCGCATATCTATCAAAGCCAGTTGCGTTGTCATGATGAACGCCATCGGACAAGGGCAGAACTACCCAGTTGTGCACCACACCGGCCATTCAGGAAAGCAAGCACTTAAGCGACGGCACGATACTATTTGATTCACAATTAAGCCTAGAACAGGGGGTACGATTTGGATTCTCGGCAACAGCCGAGAGTTGAGATCCTAAAAAAGAGTTTTGCAATTAACCAGTTCAGCGATAACACCCTTGAACAAAAGATCACCCGGATTAATATCTACAGGTTTCAAGTCACAAACAGTTTTTGCAGCAACAGGATCATAACACTCATCCAAGATTGGCTCCCACAGCTTGATCGAAAAGCTAGAATGTTCAATGATACTCCTTGTGGCGGAAATACTTAGTCGCGAGAGGTCGCCACGACGGTATATAGCAAAAAGAGCATCTTCAACGTCTACCGAGCTAGGCAGATCTGTTGCCCTAAGGTACTTTTCCATCTCATAATAGTCATAGATGAGATGCTTGTAGCCACCAAAGACTTTTACAACCTCGGGCCTCCAATGCTTATAATGATGTCCCTTATAAGAGGACCAAAAGGGGCTCTGAATAAAATAATAGGAGCCAAGAGGCTTTAAACTTTTAGATAGATTGGCCAAAAAAACGTCAAGCTCTCGAATATGTTCTCCTACTGCAATAGAAAATGAGAAATCAAACAGATTTTCAGAAAATATATTTTCCCTGCAATCGAAAGTAATAGGGTTAAAATTGTCAAGTCCAGAATAGCTAGCGATGGTATTTTTAGCTTGATTACTTCTTGAAAAATCAATTGCAAAAACCTGCTTATCAGGATAACATGAAGCTATTTTGGCAGAGCGAGTAAAACTTCCTGCTCCGATTTCCAGAACTAACTTTGCCGTAGTGAACGACGCAAGTTTGGAGATTTTTTTTAGGGCCCAGTCAAATGACGTCATCAAGATTTCCAGCGTGAGTTTAATAGAGTCCAAAAATTCGAAATTGCAAAGTGTTTACAATGCACTCACTGCCACTGGCCTGTTGAGGAGTCGATTACGGGAATCATTGAATTGTCTTATTCAGATTGGCAATCGATGTCGATAAGCGCAATAGGATAATGCTGCCCTTCTTTACACAGTAAAGACAGGTTCGCAGAGGCCACCAGCTCTTTGATCTTATTTTCCGTAAATCTTTGAATATGGTACTTGGGCCGAGGCTCAGGCTCTTCAAAGGGCACACTTATAATAACTTTACCTCTAGAGACGCGCTTCATTTCCCTGATTACGTCTAACATTGTTCTGTCGTTTAAGTGCTCAAGCACCTCTAAGCAGAATACTAAATCAAAACTATTATCACTAAAATTCATTTTAGCGGCATTCATTATTATCCTGTTCGAGGCGCCACTGAAATCATAGTAAGTGCTATATTCTTTGTTGTCTATGCCGACTGCCGTTATATTTGGCTGGAGGTTCATCCAATTGAGCAAGACCCCCGGACCTGTGCCCACATCTAGAACATTGCAACTCTGCCCCCTGAAGTAGGTTGAGATAATATAGCCTATCCTTAAGTAATCAAATTCATTATATGCTTTCTTGATTCCTTTCTGCCTATAGAGCGCCACATACTCTGCCTTAAGGTACAGCAAACAGTTATCGGCTAAATTCGGCAAACTAATGATTTTCATTTTCTTAGTAGTTGGCAGGTTTTTGTGCTGGGGAAAGCCTGGATATCCTCGATGCCGCTAATTGTCGCCAAGGCTGCGACTTGATTCTCGACTGGAGGACTTCCCACTTAGCCAGATTAGTCAGGAATGACTAGCAGAATACCAAGTCAGTTCGCAGACCAATGGCTACCTTATTAACTTTTTCGAGAAACTTCTTATCTTCCATATGCCAGGTATGGCCGTGCGCTTTTGTATCTTTGTACCGGATGTGAATAAAATTAAAGGGATCAGTGGAATAAACTCGCCAATCTCTGGCAAGTATTTCCTTAACGAAGGCGCTGTCGGTTCCCTGTCGTATGGATTTGAAGGGAATATCTTGGACTTTACTCTCATCCCACACCAGAGTGCCACCTTGAATTAACTTAGTGTATCTATGATGGCGGCCTGCAAATCGCAAACCAAGAGCATCCACGCTCTCTACATAGCAGAAATAGCTGTTTTTCCCGACGATTGCTGAATCAGTGTATTTAAACGCATTGATTTGGTCCTGAAGATAGTGGGGACCATAGAAGTCATCGTCGTCGATCTTGGCAATATACTGAGTTGTTGATAGTTGCCTCCCATAATTGATACAGTCTCCCAAGAATAGAAGGTTGCTAGGTGATTGAACAAATAAGTAGTTGTTGCTTGATTGCTTTGTAAGCTCCTCCATTATTTCGAGGTCAAGCATTGCATTGTGCAAAATTATAATTACATTTATATTGTCAATTGTTTGCCTCTCTAACATTTCAATTACTCGTGGCAGATATCCGGGGCGGCGGGTAACGCATAGTGCTGTTATCTTTGGTCTTGCAGGAGTCAAGCTGGCTAAAGAATGAGATGCAATTCCTGCTTTTTGCAAGATGCTTGCAAACCTATCTTTGTAGGTATTGCCAGAAAAGGCAAATCTGACTCCCTGAGTTGATAAGCTAAGTCTTGCGAGTTCATCAGATAATATAGTGCTAATTCTTTGTGATGCATCGATATCGTGCTTTTCCCAAGAAAGGACATGACTTAATCTCTGGTCCGAGAGTGCTTTTGAGTAGTTCGATATAATTGGGGTACCAGTTGCAGACAGCTCATATATACGCCTTGGTATCATGGTCGACGAGTTAGTTACTGAACTAACGTTTACAAAAGCTTTGTATGATTTGTAGACAGTGCTGCAAAGATCTGAATAATCAACGGCTTTTTCTGATATATCTGCGAATTCACTGGGGAACACCAGGCCTTGATGATCTATTTTATTGGTTTTATATCTATCAAAGATTATAACTTTGTGATTAATTCGAAGATGCTCTAGCATTTCTCTAAGCCATTGGGCTCTGTCTGGATATTTTTTTTCATTCCAGCTGCCCGCAAATGCTATTGAGTCATGGATTTTTGTTATTTTATTTTGAATGGGATTATGAATTTCTTCGTTGGCTGCAAAAGGAAGGAAATAAATGTTCGAGTGCCCAAATTGCCCCTTATATCTGGCTATGCAGTCTGCATCAGTTGTAAATATATGATCAAATAATCTCGCTGCATCTTGAAAAATTTCAAAATTCACTGGATCTTCCTTGTTCCAGAAGACTGTTGGTATCGCATTAGCCTTGCAATAGTCAACAACACTTTTCAGCTCCTCTCCATATCTATTATATTTAGAAAATGCATAATTCCATGCTTGATTGTTCCCTCGCCATGCTGACTCTGCTAGTAAAACACTAATATTTTCATTTTTGAAAATATTCTTCCAATTTGATGGTGTAATCGCGAAAAGTTTTGCGCACCCCCTAAAGCACTGCATGCTAAAATCATCTAGAATTACAGCTGCATTGATGATGTGATGCTTAGTTGTTGGTTTACTGGCGGCGAGCTTGGTGCGCGGATCCTTATCCGGAAGCTGCTGAATGGCCAACATCCTTTCGCAGGCGAGTATATTACGACTGAAAATATTTTTCCCTATGAGCTTATCGAGCTTCTGATAAAGAGCCTTAGCCTCTTTGTAGTCACCTTTTTTATATGCCTCTTGAGCCTGGCGAGTAAGAAGCTTGTTTACTAAAATGATGGGCATAATAGTTTTTTATTAGAATGTGTGGGGCCTTCGATTAAGACTTGTCTTTGTAGGTGTACTATTCTATTTGCAGCAGATTCGTCCCCCTGTAGGTTGACTGAGAAAGTCAGTACTTCCTGCTTGTTAGAGCTTTCAAGTGGTAAAACGAATAAAGTGCTTCGCGTCACAACGTCTAACAGTTTAAAATATATTAGTTTTATTGTGCCGGCATCTGCCGCCTCCAGACGCTCGGTGGTGCGGCGCTGCACCAGCACGGGCTTGCCCAGGGCCGCTGCCTCCTCTTGCAGTCCGCCGGGATCGATGAGCACCAGTGTGCCGCCGCGCATCGCCGCCACCAGCTGGTCGTAGTCGAGCGGCTCGGTGAGGAAGGCGCGGGGATGGCTGCCCAGGAACGCCTGCAGGGGCTCGCGCACGGTGGGGTTGCGGTGCAGCGGCAGCAGCAGGGCCGTGTCGGGGTAGCGCTCCAGCAGCTGCAGGAAACCGGCGCCGATCTCGGCCAACCGTTCGCCCCAGTTCTCGCGGCGGTGCACCGTGGCCAGCAGCACACGCTGCTGCTGCCAGTTGAGGCCGGGCTGTTCAAAGTGCGGCGCCTGGTCAGCCATCAGCAGCAGCGCATCGTTCAGAGTGTGTCGGTCACCAGCACCTCACCCACCACGCCGGAAGCGCGGCAGTTGGCCGCCGAGCGCACGGTGGGGGCGAAGTGCAACTGGGCCAGCTGGGAGATCAGCCGGCGGTTGGCCTCCTCCGGGAAGGGGATGTGCAGGTTGTCGGTGCGCAGCCCCGCCTCCACGTGGCCCACCGGGATCTGTTCGTAGAAGGCCACCAGGGCCGAGGCGAAGGCGGTGCTGGTGTCGCCCTGCACCAGCACCAGATCGGGCCGGTGGCTGGCGAACTCCTCCTCGAGGCCCTGCTGGGCCGCGCAGGTGATGTGGGTAAGGGTCTGCTTGGGGGCCATCAGCGCCAGCTTGATCGCCTCCGGCCGGGTGCCAAGCACGATCGTCATCAGGGGCTGGCGCTCGCTCATGCCGGCACCTCCGCTTTGCCGGCCTTGATCAGCTGCGGCTGGCCGCTGCCGCGGCAGAAGTCCATCAGCACTGCACCGTCCACCGTTTCGATTTCGCTGAGGGCAGCGCCAAACTGGCGGTGCCGCACCAGCACCGCTACCAGCGTGCCCGCCTGCAGTGGGATCTCGCTCTGCAGCGCAAAGCCCACCTGGCGCTCCTGCAACAACTTGGCCGCATAGGGATCCACGCCGATCAGCGGTTGCGACAGCCTTGCCGCCACCTGCTCGACGATGCGCAGCGCCGGGCTCTCGCGGAAGTCGTCCACATCCGGTTTGTAGGTGAGCCCCGCCATCACAACCTGCTCCACCCCATGGTGGCGGGCTGCCTGCAGCACCTGATCCACCACCCAGATTTCCTTCTGGATGTTCACCTCCCGCGCCGCCCGGATCAGGGCCGCCTCCCGCGGGAAGCGGCTCACGATGAACCAGGGATCCACAGGGATGCAGTGCCCGCCCACGCCCGCACCGGGTCTGTGGATGTTCACCCGTGGGTGCATGTTGGCAAGGCGGATCAGCTCCTGCGTATCCACCCCGCACTCGCTGCAGAGCATCGAGAGCTCATTAGCGTAGGCGATGTTGATGTCGCGGAAGGTGTTCTCCGCCAGCTTGGCCAGCTCGGCGGTGCTGGCTGTGGTTTCCGCCACAGTGCCCCGGCTGAAGCTGCGGTAGAGCCGCGCGGCCCGCTCGGTGGCTTCTGGGGTGGTACCGCCCACCACCCGGTCGTTGTAGATGATCTCGCGGATGGCATTGCCCGGTAGCACCCGCTCGGGGCAGTGGGCCACATGCAGCCCCTCCTGGGTGAGCTCCGGCCGGGCGGTGCGGATCAGTGCCACAACCTTGTCGGTGGCGCCCACCGGGATGGTGGATTCCACCACCACCAGATCACCTTCCTTCAGCACCGGCAGCACGCTGCGCGCTGCTGCTTCCACATAGCCCAGATCCGGCTGGTAGCCATCTTTGAACGGGGTGGGCACGCAGAGGATGAAGGCGTCGGACGCTTCCGGTTGGGCTTGCGCCGAAAAGCGCTTCTGCTCCAGTACTTCCTGCAACAGTTCGGAGATGCCAGGTTCATCGATGTGCACCCGGCCCTCATTCAGACCTGCCACCACATCGCTACGCACATCCACGCCCACCACCGTGTGGCCCGCCTGGGCCAACACGCAGGCGGCGGGCAATCCCACATAACCAAGGCCAACAATGCAGATCTTCATGGGATGGGGTGAGACGTGGATTGGCGGGAGAAGAGAAGGCGTGAACTAGTGAATCGGCGGCTGATCACCGATCCCGATCGTGCGTGCTGGGGCTGCGGCTGCGTCCAACAGCCCAGCTACAAAATGACAGCCTGCGATGCCCCTGAAGACGCTTAACGGTTACGAGGTATTTTAGCTTTTGGCTGATAGTTGAGCTACCCACCGTCGTTACCCCCTGCTGTCTACCGATCCCATCGCAGGACCACTTGCTCAAGACCAAGACTTTAGCAGTCATAAATCTGAATCACCCCACACAACTTGCCATTGTCGAAAGCCGGCAAGACGCTAACTTTGCGTTGTAGCATTAACCACCTTGCTGCTTCCACGGATTCCTGAACACCGATCTGCAGCGGTGAAGGCGTCATCAAGTCCTGCGCCAAGTCGGTGAGCGCTATGCCCCTCTCCAAGCCCCGGCGCAGGTCACCGTCGGTCACGATTCCGATCAGTTGCTCGCCCCGCAGCACCAGCGCAACTCCAAGACGAGCGCTGGTCATCACAGCGATCATCTCCGCCACGGGCGTGGTCTCCTGGCAACAGGGCAAGGGCAAAGGATGCATCACCTGTCCAACGCTCTGTAGCAGTCGCGCCCCCAAGCGGCCGAGGGGATGGAAACGAGCAAAATCATTCTGCTGAAAGCCTTTCTGCTCGGCAGCGCTCACCGCCAGCGCATCACCCAAGGCCAGCGTTAGTGCGGTGGAACTGGTCGGAGCCAGGTTGTAGCTACAGGCTTCCTGTGCCACTGATCCATCCAGCCAAACATCGCACCGGCGGGCCAGCGTTGATCTCGCCGCGCCCGTGATTAGCAGCGTGGCATTGCCCTGGCTCTTCGTGAACACAAGGAGGCGCAGCAGCTCTTCTGTTTCACCGGAATGGGACAACAACAACACCAGATCATGCGGGCGGATCATGCCCAGATCCCCGTGCATCGCATCGGCTGGATGCACAAAAGCAGACGGCGTGCCCAAGGAAGCAAAGGTGGCCGCAATCTTGCGGCCCACCAAGCCGGATTTACCCATCCCCGCCACAATCAAGCGGCCCTCGCAAGCCAGGATCAACTCCACCGCTTCCGCAAAGCGCTGATCCAAGCGATCAACCGCTGCCGCAATGGCCTCCGACTCCATCTGCAGCACCCGCTTGGCCGTAACCAGCACCTCAGAGCTGTTGCTCATGGCCGCGCCTCCAGCAGCAGCTGCGCCACCTCGCGGATGGCGCCTTCACCGCCGCGCGTGCTCAGCACCGAGCCGGCCGCTGATTGCACCGCCTCCGGAGCATCCGCCACCGCAAAGCTCCAGCCGCACAGGGCCATCCCCGGCAGATCAAGGCTGTCATCGCCCACATAGGTGCAGGCTTCTAGATCCACACCGAGCTCTGCAGCCATCTGCCGGCAGGCCGAAGCCTTATCCGCCTGGCCTAAGACAGCGTGCACAATCCCCAGCTCCGCCATGCGACGCCGCAACGCCAGCGAATCGCGCCCACTCACCAGGGCCACCTGGATGCCGGTCTGCATCAATTGCTTGATCGCGAAGCCATCACGGGCGTGGAAGGCTTTGAGCTCTTCGCCATCCGGGCCGTACCAAAGCCGGCCATCGGTGAGCACCCCATCCACATCGCACAGCAGCGCCTTGATCTGGCGAAGCTTGAGGATCTGCTCCACCGGCGCCACGTCTTCTGGGCAGTCCACCCCAAGGCTCGGGGTCTGTGTGCTGAGCAGCTGGATGCGTAAGCCTGCCTCCAGCCAACGCAATTGCTCCAGGTTTTCCTGATCCTCCAGGTGCGTGGGCTGCAACTGACAAATTGCTGCCAAGGCCTGCGCGCTGAAGCCATACACTCCCACGTGCTGCTCAAAGCGGCGAGATCCGTAGGGAATCGGGCTGCGGCTGAAATAGAGGGCTCGCCCGTTCTGGCCGCGCGCCACCTTCACCCGGCTGGGCTCTTGGGCCTGATCCGCACTGATCGGATGGCAGAGACTCATCACATCGGCGGCGTTGCTCTGCAACGCACTGATCAAACGATCCAGATCCGCGGGCGACACCAGCGGCTCATCGCCCTGGAGATTCAGGTAGTAACCCGCGGGGAAATCGGCCATGACCGCCAGCAGGCGCTCGGTGCCATTGCGCACGGCACTGCTGGTGAGTGCCACTTGCGCTCCGGCCGCCTGAGCCGCCTCTGCAATCTCCGGGTGGTCGGTGGCCACCACCACCCCGCTGGCTTGTTGGGCTTGCAGGGCTGCTTCCACCACCCAGGCAATCAGGGGCTTGCCCGCCAGATGCAGCAATGGCTTCCCCGGCAGCCGGGTGGAGCCATACCGCGCGGGAATCACGATCAGGCAGTCGCCAGAGGCCATCAGGCGATCTCCAGCTCCGGCTGGGCCTTCACCAGCCGATCAATCGCCGCCAGCTGCTCCACAAACGCCGGGATCTGCTGGCTCGGCAGTGCACTGGGGCCATCGCAGCGGGCCTGATCCGGATCCGGATGGGCCTCCACAAACACCGCTGCAATCCCACTGGCCACCGCGGCTTTCGCCAGGCGCATCAGCTGCTGACGCCGCCCCCCCGATTGCTCCTGCCCAGCCGAGCGGCACTGCAAAGCATGGGTCACATCCACGCTGATCGGCTTGCCGCCACTCACCTCGCGCATCACCTCCAGGCCCAGCAGATCCACCACCTGGTTGTCGTAGCCAAACACCGTGCCTCGCTCGCAGAGCACCAGATCCCGGCAGCCCAGCTGCTCAAACTTCTGCACCAGCGGCCCCATCTGCTGGGGTGAGAGAAACTGCGGTTTCTTGATGTGCACCGGCCGCTCGGAAGCCGCCAGGGCCGCCACCAGA
>Ga0194129_10004021_pt1 | contig 19961 bp, 15 predicted proteins | sample TA2KigCa35mmetaG_FD_150862 | JGI IMG/M metagenome (GOLD analysis project Ga0194129, IMG submission 150862) | Freshwater microbial communities from Lake Tanganyika, Tanzania - TA2015038 Kigoma Deep Cast 35m | ecosystem: Environmental > Aquatic > Freshwater > Lake | place: Tanzania: Lake...
TGGGTTGGATGCGGCCGTGATCAATCCGGTGGGCACTGCTCACCGAGATGCCCGCCGCTGCGGCAGCCACCTCCTGGCGGCTGCCGGCTCGTCGTTTGGACATGTACAGCGCAATCTGTTGAGCGGTGAGGGGAGCAGGCATGACCCAGTGCCCTGCGCATGGCAACTGGATTCAGCTGAAACCCTCCAGAGCGGTCAACCAGATCGGCTCGACCCCTCAACCAGATTGTCGTCGGACAGGTGGAGAGGCCTTGGCGCACAGTCAAGTACGAGGAGGTGTACCTGCATGCCTACAGCGATGGCTGGGATGCAGAAATCAACCTGTCCCGATTCTTGTCGAGGTACTGCCATGTAAGGCGGCACAGCTCACTGGGAGGCAGAACTCCCCATGATGTCTACACTGAGAATGAACGCTGATCCCCCCGCCCGGAGTTAACGATGTCAGGGGCCGGAACTGTCCAGTAAAAGTCACCCACCTCAACCTTTACGACGCACTAAAAGATGATCTTTTCTCATTTGGCTCATTTCAGTGTGTCCGGTGATTTTCATCGTTTTTAATTTGGAATGGATTTTACCTGACATTAGTCAATCGGGTATCATATTTATTTTATTAATAACTTAATAATAGCAGAGTCAAGGACGTTTTCGCTTTAATTCATCCAAAGTCCTTACTTTGTCTTTGTTTCTTGTGAATCCTTTTAATAAGTCTAGATCGCTCTTCATGAAGAGCATGCAAATACTCTTACATAAGGACTTTGCTTGTTAATATATGAACTACTTAAAGATCGTCCAGTTTTAATAAAAATATATAGTTCACTCTTCATTGTTCTACCCCCCTTCAACTCAGTTGCCACTATCGCAATTACTCTTTTGCATATATCAACTAGGTTTCCTTGCTAAAATTCTGTTTATTGCTTATCGCAATTAATACATGTTTAAAGTGTTCAAATACATACCTAGACCCATCTCCATTGATCTAAAAACTGTCCTTAGCCTAATTATCTATCTTCTGCTCTTAAGCAATACCATTTAATAGCAATTTAAGATATTCAGCACATAATCCTCGGAACCCCACGAATCTGCGCTTATATGAATATCACATGCAGACTTTCAAGTACTGCATCATTTATTTTGGGTTATTTCCTTATAGTTCTTGTTGATATTTCATCATTAACTCGTAATCTTGCCGACTATCCGCATCCTTCTATCAATAATAGCATTTTAAGTAGAAACATACTTATTAGGCTTAGGTAACTTATTGCCTCAAGGCGATTAATCGGCAAGCCTGATTTTCGTTCTTCTATGCCTACACCATCACCTTCTACACAATTCACAGGCTATCTTCAAACACATTTCAAGCCCAACTTTTCTCACTGCATTCGTAGTACTATTATCTTTTGTTTATGTCCCTTGAGATGCATACCCTGCTCTGTTATTATACACTTTGCTGTTCATATCGCTTTCCACCATGCGGGTCAAGATATTTGGAGCAGGTTCTATTGGCAATCATCTTGCTCACGCCGCAAAGCAGCTTGGCTGGTCTGTCGATATCTGTGACGTTGATAGAAATGCATTAGAAAGGACTCGAGTTTCAATTTATCCCTCGAGATATGGTTTATGGGATCCCTCAATTGGCCTTTTTCATGTATCAGAGGCACCAGTTGGTAACTATGATCTAATAATTATAGGCACTCCCCCCGACACTCATATCAATCTTCTATTACAGGCGTTAAGCGAAGATCCAAAGGCAATCCTTGTCGAAAAGCCCTTATGCGGACCTGGTCTGTGCGGAGTTGAAGAGATAATCACTAAAGCCGTCGATAAATCGTTTCCAATTTTTATAGGGTATGATCACATAGTTGGACGTTCCTGTCAATTTGCATCCAAAATGGTACAGAACGTAGCAACTTCTAACCCTAAAACTTTAGATGTCGAGTTTAGAGAACACTGGGGAGGGATATTCCAAGCACACCCTTGGCTTACAGGTCCGCAAGATTCATACCTGGGCTTCTACGAACGAGGGGGTGGAGCTTTAGGCGAACATTCTCACGCTCTTAATATGTGGCAGTATTTCGCAAAGTTATTAGGATGTGGCCGAGTTCATACTGTATCCGCATCATTGTCATATGTTAAGAATGAGTTTGTCGATTATGATGAGATTTGTTGTTTAAACCTCACTACTGAAAACGGCATGCTTGGACGTTGCATTCAGGATGTGCTCACTACCCCACCCAGAAAAATGGCACGTATTCAGTACATTGATGGCTTTATTGAGTGGCATTGTAATTTTCATTCTGGTGTTGATCGGGTTATAGAGTGCTTTGATAAAAAAAAGCCCAATGTTCACGATTTTGCAAAGACTCGGCCTGACGATTTTATTCAAGAACTTCTTCATGTCTCTAGTCACATAAATTGTCCGGAACTATCTCCCTTAAACCTAAAGCACGGGCTAGAAACTTCCCTTGTTATTGCTGCAGCTCACCTTTCTCATAGCCAGAAAAGTACAGTTAATATCGATTACACCAAAGGTCTCACACTCGCCGCTCTTTCGATTTAATCCTTACCTGACATACATTTTTCCATGGCCAAATTCGATTTTGCTAACCTCTTTATCCTTGACCTTGCCAATAATCATCAAGGCTCTACTTCACATGCTAAGAGCATTATTGATCACTGTGCTTCCCTCTCTTTAACTTATTCTATTAGATCTTCTATAAAGTTTCAGTTTAGAAATCTTCCAGAATTTGTCCATTGTGACCATCGCACTTCATCAACAAACAAGCACGTAAATCGATTTTTGTCTACAAGGCTTTCCTGGGATGAGTTCTCAGAACTTAAGGCCTATGCCACTTCAAAAGGCCTATTGACAATATCAACTCCTTTCGACGAAATATCAGTTGATCATATTGTTGCGATGGGCTTTGATTTAATCAAGGTAGCAAGCTGTTCTGCGCGTGATTGGCCTTTACTTGAGAAAGTTACACAATCTAATCTCCCTATTATTGCCTCTACAGGTGGTCTACTGCAAAGTGATGTAGATGATCTTGTTAGTTTCTTTAATCATCGTGCCTGTCAGTTCGCACTAATGCATTGTGTCTCTGTTTATCCAACACCAGACTATTTGTGCAACCTTGCGAATATATCTAATTTCCGTGACAGGTACCCTGACACTTTTGTCGGTTGGTCTACACATGAGAATCCTGACGACTTAGTACACTTACCGCTTGCCTATGGGGCGGGAGCCCGTATGTTCGAAAGGCATGTTGGTCTTAATACTAATACTATACAACTTAACAGCTATTCTTCCACGCCACATCAACTAGAAAGTTGGTTTAGAACTTATAAGCGAACGCTGGATATATTTGGTGATTACGAAAGAAAAGCGCCTTCCGAGATCGAGGTTTCTTCCATTCAATCCCTCAAGCGTGGTGTTTTTGCAAAGCAATCTATTGAAGCCGGTATAAGCCTAAACTCTACTAATACCTATTTCGCCTTTCCAGCAGTAGATGGACAGCTTACATCTAGTGATTTATCATTGTCACCATTTCTCCTTGAAGATGTTGAACCCAATTCTCCAATATATTCGCATCAATGCACATCCTCCGAAGTTCTTGATGTTAAGATCCTTAAACATGCTATTCACGAAGTTAAAGCTATCTTGGCCTATGCCCGCATTACTCTGTCTTCTAATTTCACTACCGAATACTCACATCATTACGGCCTATCTAATTTTATGACAACTGGCGCTATTCTTATTACTATTGTTAATCGTGAATACGCAAAGAAGTTAATCGTACAGCTGGCAGGCCAATCCCATCCACTTCATTATCATAAGCTTAAGGAAGAAACTTTCCATGTGATCTGGGGGTCTCTTCATAGTGAGTTAGACGGCAAAGCAAAACATTTGTTTCCTGGTGATACCGTAACAGTTTTACCTGGCGTCTGGCATCGCTTCTGGACAGACACTGGTTGTGTCTTTGAGGAAATTTCCACGACAGCATATACCAACGACTCTGTCTATAAAGATTCTCATATTAATAACCTTTCCCCTTCACAAAGAAAAACTGCTGTTGATCACTGGGGAAGATTCCAAATCAATTCCATGATTCCTCAAGTCTCATAATGTATAAGGAGAAAACAATTCTCGCTGTTGTCCCTGCCCGAGGAGGTTCTAAGGGTATTCCACTAAAAAATCTCATCTCTATTAATGGCAAGTCACTTATTCAATTGGTATCTACTGTTATCCATGACGTTGGCATCTTTGATGATGCAGTTATATCTACAGACCATCAACAAATTGCAGAGGAAGCTCAGTCTTACGGATTAAGCTTTTATGCTTATCGAAATTCGACTTTATCAGGTGATCTTGTCCCAGATCAGCCTGTTCTTATTGATGCACTGCATGTTGCAGAAGCTAATACTCGTATGACCTTCGACATAATCGTAATGCTTCAGCCAACTTCACCTCTTCGTAAGAGTGTTGACGTTATATCTGTCATTGACAAGTTGATTTCATCAGATGCACATGCTTGTTGGTCTCTATCCTTGACAGATACAAAGCAGCATCCACTTAAGCAGCTTATAATCTCAGGTGAGTATATTTCTTATTACGACAACTTAGGCATGAATATTATTGGCCGACAGCAATTAAAACCTACTTTCCATCGCAATGGTGTTGCATATGCAATTTACCGGGACGCTTTGTTTGCCTCACCGTCACTCCTTCCTGTCCCTACAATATATCATCTTGTTTCAACACCTCAAGTTTCTATCGACACACCTGAGGATATACGTTACGCCGAGTATCTTGCACTCAGTGGTTTTTAGTAAATTCATCAATTGAAAATACTCATTTTTGTCGATCACGACATTATAGCTAAAAACTTCATACTTAACGGCGCACTAGACCTTCTTAATATAAAGCATCAAGTTCTTGTTGTATTGCCTACAACTGGCTCAACTAAGCGGGTTACTCTCCCTCTGCAGAGAATGAAACCTACCTTCTCTTACATCTATGTAGATCCCAATATTCGTCGAGTTCAGATTTGGCGTTGGTTATTGTTCTCTAGTCAACTCCGTTACCGTAGAGGAGAGCACGAAAGAGCAATAAGACACCTTCGGAGAGTAACTCTCGGACCCAAAGCCAGTCTTTTGCTTACCCTCCTAGCTTATCAGCCACTTTTTCTGCTCTTCACATTCTACTGCAAAATATTACTCCGGAATATTTCCGTTCATCAGTTACTTCATATATTTGAACTTGAACAACCAGATATTATCTTTCACCCTACTGTTCTTGAAGGACTCTTTGTAAATGACCTAATAGAGCTTTCAAAACATACAGCTATACCAACTGTATTTGCTATGAACTCTTGGGATAATCCGTCTACCAAACGCTCTGTAGTTGGCAAGCCTGATCATCTCTTAGTATGGGGTAATCAAACTAAAGAACATGCGATTCGCTTTTTAAATATGCCTCCGCTTTCTGTGCACTCTTTTGGTTCACCGCAGCTAGATAGATATACTTTCCATCAAATTCTTGATCCACCTTCTTGGCTTGAGTCTGATATTCTAGAAGGACGTCATGTGATTCTTTATGCAGGCTCAAATACTAACACCAATGAGCTTAGTTTTATGCTGGAGATTGATGAGTTTCTTTCCAATATTAAACCTGATAATCTAACGTTTGTCTATCGTCCACACCCCTGGGGTCATGGCGGACTCAATGGCAACCTGATTCTTGAGCATTCTTTCAAGCATTTGCGTATTGATCCTTCAATGCTTCCATACCTCTCAGCAGTTCGCAGCGGTCAATATCCCATTTTTCTTCCAGATCCTAATATTACTCACTCTCTCCTCTCTTGTGCTACCTTAGTTATATCACCACTCTCGACTATTCTTCTCGAGGCGGCCTTACTCAAGAAGTCTATTGCTGTTCATTTACCTTCAACTTCTGACGCCCCGCTTCTCGCAAATGGCTTGCCCATGCTGCACTTCGATGAATTTTTAGGCCATCCCTCTGTACGAACTGTAAATACCGCACAATCTATTTTCACTCTCATTAATAATCTCCTTTCTGATCCGTTTGAATCTGCACAGAACTGTGACTCCCTTTATCACTTCTGTACTAAAAGATTACTCTCGACACACCCAAGGCCATGGTCAGAGCGTATTGTTGATTTTCTGGATCAAATCAAACCCTTACATAATTCATGAAGTTTTCCAAGAATCCCATCATTGTTTATTATGATAAGGGTGGGCGTTCTAGTAGATATGCCCTCTATCTTCGGTCCGAAGCACCCTCTGAATTCTTTTACGGTTCCATTGAATTGCAGTCCTTGGGATATCAGATTATTAATCTTTCCACCAATTATCCTTATAAACTATTACTAAAGCCATTTCGTTTGCTCGATCTTATTTCCTCCAGGTTTCTTGGTATCACTTTGAAACCAATAACTGCTATGCAGGATCTGTCTCTATTAAAAATGTCTAATGTCGTTATCTCTTTTGTTGACTCATTCAGTATATCCCTAGCATTTCTAAAACACATCGGGCTCCTTCGTAGCCAAAAACTTGTTGGCGTTTTCCATCGGCTCTCAGATATTACAGTTCATTCACCATGGCCTTTTCAGTCAATCGTCCGTTTCCTTGTTGCACATCTCCTTTCGTCATTAGATTATGTACTTTTCATGGGTGAACCTGACAGACGGTCCGCTCTCCAATTATATAAGCTCAACCCATCTAGAACACTAACGCTTCAATTCGGTGTAGATACTACTTTTTGGCACCCATCGCCATGTCTGCAAAGTGAGCTTGAAATCGACCCGTATTACTTTTCTGTAGGGCAAGACTTAAATAGAGACTACAAGACTCTCATTGAAGCTAAATCACCAATAAATATTAGAATACATACATCGCATGATCTTAGTGCTCTTGCAATCCCGAGTCATATCACAGTATCATCAGGTAGTTACCAACGCTCTACACTTTCTGACATTGAGTTACGATCTCTTTACCAGTCAGCCGTTGCAGTCATAGTTCCACTACATAATGTTTTCCAGCCTTCTGGTTGTAGTGTAACGCTTCAAGCGATGGCATGCGGCACTCCAGTCATACTTACTAGAACAAAAGGCTTTTGGGCTCCAGATCTCCTACAACATATGGAAAATATTGTACTTGTTGAACCTGGACAACCTGACCAGTTATCTTTTTATCTCTATCAACTTTATCATGATATTTCACTTAGGAGCAGGTTATCCCAAGCCGCCCGTCTTGCTGTTACAAAAAATTTCTCTGCCGACGTCTTACCAAAGCAACTACATGCCATTTTCTCATCGTTCTATGATTTAAATACTTTTAACTCTTCTCTCCTATGAAAGTTGCTATCGGATACCATCTTACCGATTCTGCCTGGGGAGGTGGTAATCAGTTCGGGAAGTCTTTGTCATCATATTTAGTGCAACATAATCACCAAGTCACGCACACTCTTGAAAGCGACGATATTGACATCATACTGATTACAGATCCCCGTTGTCGATCTTCGTGTGTCTCCTTCACTGCACACAATGTTTTGTCTTATCTCCTGTCCAGGAACCAAGATGCAATTGTTGTGCATCGCATAAATGAGTGTGATGAACGTAAAAACACTAGATACATGAATCGTCGGCTACGCTTGTGTAATTATATGGCTGACCATACCGTATCCATCTCAAAATGGCTGTCTACCTTAAGGGTCACCCATAATGGTGCAAATGTAAGCGTTATACCCAACGGAGCTGACGAATCCATATTCTTCCCTGATTTGAATAACACTTGGCAGGTTGGTCAAAAGTTACGTCTCGTAACTCATCATTGGTCCCCAAATATAATGAAAGGTTTTGATGTCTATTCCCATATTGATAATCTGCTTAGTGAACCCGAGTGGGCTGAAATTCTCGAATTCACATACATTGGAAACTTACCTCCTAATTTCTCCTTTTCAAACGTCCATCACATACCCCCACTTAATTCTTTTGCTCTTGCAGATGCTTTACGACGTAGCCACATTTATATTACTGCCTCTCAAAACGAACCAGCAGGCATGCACCATATAGAAGCAGCCCTGTGTGGACTCCCTCTTCTTTATCGGAATAGTGGAGCGTTGCCCGAGTATTGCAAGGACTATGGAGTTTCGTTCGATAACGATTCTTATATTCAGTCGCTTAAATTATTAATTTTAAGCTATTACAAATTTCGGGCTAGAGTTCTGTCTTATCCTTTCACCTCTATTATGATGTGCCAGTCTTACCTTCAATTATTTAAATCACTATTGATTAATAGAGAATCGCTACTTAGGAATAGGAACCTTTTTCGTTCACCCCTCAGACTTTTTCTTAACGCCTTGCCAATACCCTAAATCTCTAAAATATTCACCTCCTGCGCGATCAGCTCTTCAGCGGTTTTGAGCTTTCGGATGATTTCCTTCGCCGTGTGTCTGGTGCGTTTCATGGTTGCGTCCTCGGCCCAGTCTGGCCGGATGAGATCCTCATTCACCTTGGACCGACTTACAGGGTCCACGTCAGGTCGGCTGCGCCCCCTCGATCACGCGGCAGACTAGGACGACGCCCTGGACGATCACCTGCCCGGCGGTCTTGAGCTTTCGGATGATCTGCTCCGCCGTGTGCCTTGTGCGTTTCATGGTTGAGTCCCCGTCCCAGTATGGCAGGATTAGGACACTCATTCACCCTGGACCGACTTACGGGCTCCACGTCAATGCCGTTGAGCCATTCCCCTGCAGCTGGCTGGCTTTTTTACGCAGTTTCCTCAGCAGCATCTTGATCCGAAACGGGCAACGATGTACATTCTTGGTGTAATGACTGGTTTTGGATATTAGATTGACTTAAATTAATTTGCGAAATGCTGCTGCGTTTAAAGTTGTGGCCCCTTACTAAGAGTTTCCTGTCACTAGTTTGACTTTTGCTTGCTGTTAGAGCGTAGGTCTCCGTATTTCACGACCATAGTTCCAGTGATCCAGTCCCCTAAGCAAAAATGCGCTAACTACAATGCCTCATCCGAACAAAACAGCCCTCATCTTTGGCATCTCAGGCCAAGACGGGGCTTATCTGGCAAACAGTCTTTTGCAGAAGGGCTATCAGGTTCATGGCACCTCGCGCGACGCCGAGGTCGCCACCTTCAAGTCTCTTGTCAAGCTTGGAATCCAAACTCGTGTATTTCTGCATTCAGCAACTCCAACGGACTTCCGAAGTGTGTTCCAAGTAATTTCGCGTACTGCACCAAAAGAGATTTACAATCTTGCAGGTCAGAGTTCTGTGGGACTTTCATTTCAGCAACCCGTGGAAACGCTAGAAAGTATTGCCATAGGTACATTGAATATTCTTGAATGCATTCGTCTCTTAGATCGTCCAGTCCACTTCTATAATGCAGGCTCAGGCGAATGCTTTGGCGAGACGGGAGGCGTGGCGGCAAACGAATTGACCCCATTTCGCCCACGTAGTCCCTATGGCTTAGCCAAAGCCACTGCATATTGGGAGGTCACGAATTACCGTGAAAGTTATGGATTGTATGCCTGCTCTGGTATTCTTTTCAACCATGAATCACCATTGCGTCCGGATCGATTTGTGACACGGAAGGTAATTGCTGCCGCTGCACGTATTGCCAATGGGAGCCGTGAAAAACTAAAACTAGGCAATATGTCTATCCGCCGTGACTGGGGCTGGGCTCCTGAATATGTTGAGGCCATGTGGTCAATGCTGCAGCAAGAAAAACCCGATGACTACGTTATTGCTACCGGCGTATTCCAGTCCCTTGAAGAGTTTGTGTGCGAGGCATTCTCATTGCTGGGCCTTAACTGGCGAGATCATGTAATCAGCGATAGCGCCTTGGATCGCCCTTGCGAAATCACTTGTAGTTATGGTGATGCAGGAAAAGCAGCACTGAAACTTGGATGGAAGGCCCAGACTCTGATGGCAGATGTAGTCGCACACATGATCAATGCTGAATGTTTACAGCTACGGGCAGATCGAGGCCTTGAAGTTTGAACCTAAAGGAATGCATACGCCCATGGCGGACCAGGATTAGTTGCTTGCCTTGGCGACTGTCGGCCGCGTGTGGCTGTTATCAAGGCGAAGGGCCACCAGTCAGATTTATCATCGAAAATGCCGATTGGGCCATACGGCGGGTCGGTGAAAATATTTGCGAAGCCATTGAGTCATGCGAACATGGAAGAATTGCTGTAAGTACGCAACCTGAACGGTTAATTCAACGAGTTGTCCACTTTGGGTCCCAATACATGTGGCTCGACTGGGGTCAATATATGTCTAGCAGCAATCGCTATATTGCTAGTTTTTTTCATGGGAAGCCTGAGGATGGGCCGGATGTAGAACGTCATATTGATCGCTTTATGTCCACCATATCACGGCTAGAGCGAATCGTTACGGCTGCAAGTCTTGTAGAGCAGCGGCTACTGAACTGGGGGGTACCCCATTCAAAAATAGTGCGGATCCCAATTGGCGTTGATACCACTCTCTTCGTACCACCAACCGACCTTCAGCGTCAAAGGGCAAGACAGAAATACAATGTACCCGATGGCGCTGTTGTTGTTGGCTCATTTCAAAAGGATGGTGTGGGTTGGGGAGACGGAACGGTACCGAAATTGATCAAGGGTCCAGACATCTATGTTCAATCTATGCAAATTATGAAAAAGGCGGGTCTCCCGGTAGTGGCGTTTCTAACTGGCCCTGCGCGTGGGTACGTCACGCAGAAGTTGTCAGACTACAAAATTCCATTTATACATACCTACGTCAATGATCATTCGGACCTGTTGCAATGCTTCCATGCCCTTGATTTGTATCTCCTTACATCACGTGAAGAAGGAGGTCCAATGAGTTTAATGGAAAGCATGGCAAGTGGTGTTCCAGTTGTCTCCACATTTGTTGGAATGGCGCCTGATCTTATTGCTAATGGAGTAACCGGAAGTCTTGTTAAAGGTTACGATCCCTATGAGATTTGCAATAACGCAGTTGAGCTCATAGCGAATCCTCATCTTAGTCAATTGCGAATAAATGCTCGCAATGCAGTCAAGGCATTAGATTGGTCCATTATTGGTCAAAAGCATTGGGATCTTGCATATAACCCACTAATTAGATTATCATGATAGCCAAGCAATTTGCTCGTCGAAAATGAGTTTTATTAGATCAGCTTACAGAATTGCAATAGCATTGCATATCCTCTTTACTTCACCCCTGAAACCTAAGGGGAGCCCACGTATTTTTTATGGTGGAGCTAGAAGGGGAGATATAGGGGGAACTTTGGTTAAGATAAAAAGACTACAAGACTTCTTTCCGCAAAGTCCATACTTGTACAATATAGTTTATTCGCTCTCAAATGCTCCATACCTGTCTAGATGTTCCCTTGGCTTGCTTTCAATATGTAAGGTTCCACTTGTCCTAAATCAAAATGGAGTCTTTTATCCTTCTTGGTATTCTGGCAATTGGAAGAAGCAAAATAGCATTATGAGTCTTGCATACCATAAGGCAGACTTCGTCATTTGGCAATCGCAATTCTCCCGTGATTGCGCTGATCATTTTCTTGGCAGACGATCTGGCCCTGGAGAAATTCTCTTTAATGCAGTTGATATTGATTTCTTCAAGCCAGTCATGTCCACTGAACTCAGGCCGTTTACTTTTCTAGTGGCAGGCAAAACCTCAAAAGATTTATCCTATAGACTGGAACTTGCTATTGAATCAATTGCGCTAGCACGTAAGTCCGGACTAAATACTTGTTTGCTTATAGCAGGTGTAGTCCATGAACGAGCACGCCTTCAATCTCTTGTAGAGTCTTATTCACTAACGAAGTATATCCATTTTCTAGGACCATACAGTCAGCAGGAAGCACCACTCATTTTCCAGTCAAGTGATGCTTATCTTTCTTTGACCTTTCAGGATGTTTGTCCAAATTCTGTTATTGAAGCCATGTCTTGTGGTTTACCTATTCTTTATTCATCTAGCGGAGGCGTTCCTGAGTTAGTTGGGCCTGATGCAGGGATAGGTCTACATGTCCCGCGCGACTGGTCACGTATCAACGTTCCTCCAGTACATTTGGTGGTAGCCGCGATGTTTGAAATCTTTCGAAATTCATGTTCTTATTCTATTGCTGCCCGCAAAAGAGCTCTTGAACATTTTAATATACGTAAGTGGCTTACGAGGCATGATGAAATTTTTACCGCATTAATTGCGTCTAAATCATTATGAAGCACTTCCTCTTATTGTTTCTTAAAATTCCGTATTTTTTCTGGAACCTTTTCCCATCAAAACTTAGGCACTATCTCATTGCTTCTCTCATTCTCCTCGATTCACGAGGCTCTATTCCATCTGTTTCTTTGCAAAGGCTTTTTAAACTCTCAGATTTTCTAGACTTTTTGATTAGTGAAAGATCAATGGCCTATGACTCAGGTCACCATCCAAAACATCGCCTCATCAACTATCATCACTTTTTTGTTGAACGTATTTCCGATGGCCATTCTGTTTTAGACGTGGGTTGTGGAGTTGGGGCGGTTGCACAAACCGTTGCCCAATGTCGACCCACTTGCACAATCATCGGCATAGACTCAAATCCAAATAACATTGCTCATTGTCTCCAAAGACTTCAACTGCCCAATCTATCTTTCTTTCATGGGGATGCTACGCTTTCAGTTCCTCCTGGATCCTTTGATGTAGTTATACTCTCTAATGTTTTGGAACATATCATTGATAGGATACATTTACTTACTGCGCTTAAGATTGCTACCAATGCACATATCTTTCTCATACGCGTACCTCTGTTTGAGCGTCATTGGCACATGCCACTACGTCTTGAAATTGGTTCAAACTTTCTTTCTGATCCTGATCATAAAATTGAGTATACCTTGGATCAGTTTAAGAGCGAAATATTAGCGTCGGGCCTCCAAATCTCAGAGATCAAAACTATCTGGGGGGAAATCTGGGCAGACTGCCGAACCTGTGTGTAAAATTTCCTGGACACGTTATGATTTGTGAGCAGGTATCTATTGTTATTCCATGCTTTAACAGTGGCTTAACTCTTGTCCAAGCAGTCGACTCTGCTAAAGCGCAAAGTTGGCCATCATTGGAGATTATTGTCATTGATGATGGTTCAACCGATTTATATACTCTTAATGTATTGAATTCGCTTGACGGTATTATTCTGATACGGCAAGTTAACAAGGGTTTGGCAGCCGCTAGGAACACCGGCTTTAAGTCTTCTAGTTCTAAATACATCTTACCGCTTGATTCCGATGACTGGCTTCACCCAAATGCTGTTGAGTACCTCATGTCTTGCCTATGTACCAAAGGTGACTTTTCCTTTGTTTACTCACATATTCGGCTAGAAGGTGAGGCCTCTGGTGTGCTTATTAAGCCTTTTAATGCCTTCGAACAGCTCTTCCTAAATCAAATTCCATACGCTATGCTCCTCCCTTATTCTGCTTGGCTAAATGCTGGCGGATATGATGAGACAATGCTTTACGGATATGAGGACTGGGAATTTAATATTCGTCTCATTGTTAATGGTTACCATGGATATTGTGTTGAAAGCCCACTTTTCCACTATCGAGTCTCACAATATGGTATGCTCATATCATGCTCGAATAGAATTCATGCCGAACTCTGGGAATCTATCCAAAAAAAACATGCACAGCTCTACAGGCCCTCAAGGTTGATGAGTTTTTGGCTGGAATGGCGTCGTTATCCATCATCATATCCACTAATATCTTACTTTGCCTGGTACCTTCTACATCGGCTCATCCCAAAGAGGCTATTTAGCACTCTTTTTTGCATTATGCGCAAGAATTCACAGTCTTTACGGCTAACTCGGATGTGCTCTACGAATTAAATAATGTGCGGAATTGCTGGATTACTCGGACATCCAAATAGCGTTGACGGTATGAATGCAGCTATTGCCCTTATGGGCAATACTCTCAAACTCCGTGGTCCCGATTCTGAAGGAACATGGTGCGATACCAATCCTGATATTGGGCTCACCCACCGCCGCTTGTCAATTTTAGACCTGTCGTCGGCCGGCCACCAGCCAATGCACTCAACCTGCTCTCGCTATGTCATCGTTTACAACGGTGAGATCTACAACTGGGCTGAACTGCGAAGTGAATTAGAGACCTTAGGGCATGGGCCGGTTTGGCGCGGTCGCTCCGATACCGAGGTGCTACTCGCTGGCGTCGTCGCCTGGGGGTTCAAAGCGACTCTGCGGCGCGCCCGCGGCATGTTCGCTTTAGCACTCTGGGATCGTGTAGAGAAAACGCTAACGCTTGCTCGCGACCGCATTGGCGAGAAGCCCCTTTACTACGGCCGCGTTGGCGACTGTTTTGCTTTTGGTTCGGAGCTGAAGGCGTTGCGGGCGCTGCCAGACGCACGCTTTGATACAGACCCCGCAGCATTAGCTCTCATGCTGCGTTACGGCTATGTGCCAGCGCCGTACTCGATCTACCGTGACATATATAAGCTGCCGCCGGGCACGCTGCTACGGGTGACGGCCGCCGGCCGCAAAGACGTTCCCGAGCAGTGGTGGAGTTTTTCCGCTATTGCGCAGGAGGCGGCCGCGAACCGGCGAGCGCATGGCGATGGCGAGGCACTCGACGAGCTAGAGGAGGTACTCGGGGCGGCGATCGGCGAGCAGATGAACGCCGATGTGCCCCTTGGTGCGCTGCTTTCCGGCGGCCTCGATTCGTCTACGGTTGTGTCACTGATGCAAGCGCGTACAACTCGACCAATACGTACTTATACCATCGGCTTTGCCGAAAACGACTACGACGAGTCCGCGTACGCCAACGCTGTTGCTTACCATCTTGGCACTGACCACACCGAGTTACGTGTCAGCCCAGCTGAAGCTCTCGAGATCATTCCACTACTCGCTGATATCTACGACGAACCATTTGGCGATTCTTCCCAGATTCCGACGGCACTGGTTTGTGCTCTGACAAGGCAGCACGTAACCGTCTGCCTCTCCGGCGATGCCGGCGACGAACTCTTTGGAGGCTACAATCGTTATTCTTGGGCTACATCGCTCTGGCTTCGTATTGGCCGCTTACCACCCTATGTACGACGCGCCGGATTATCAGGTATCCCACTCATCCGTGCCGAAGCCTGGAATGAGCTCCTCGGCCTGATCACCCCTTTTCTTCCATCACGCCTACGCGTTAGCAATCCTGGTGACAAGCTTCACAAATTAGCTGATGTCTTTACCGCGTCGACACCTGAGGCTTTGTATCGTGAGTTGGTCAGTCAGTGGCGCGGGCACCTGCCTCTTCTAGGCATCAATGAGCCTTCAACTTTGATCGCTAAACCCAGTCACTGGCCAGATCTACCCAGCTTTACTGAGCGAATGATGGCGGTCGATACGCTGACTTATCTCCCTGACGATATCCTTGTTAAACTTGATCGGGCCGCAATGGCTTCTAGTTTGGAAACTCGGCTTCCTTTCCTAGATCCGCGGGTGATCGACTTCGCGTGGAGGCTGCCACTACATTACAAATTGCGTGATGGCCAGAGCAAGTGGTTGCTCCGCCAACTTCTTTATCGCTACGTGCCTCGTGAGCTTGTTGAGCGTCCAAAGCAAGGCTTTGGTTTACCAATAGAACATTGGTTAAGAGGCTCTCTTCGTGATTGGGTTGAAGATCTCCTGTCTCATGCGTCATTGTCAGCTGACGGGCTACTTGATCCCAAGCCTATTCGTGACATGTGGCAGCATCACCTCTCTGGCCGAAATTTTCAACACTCCCTGTGGAATGTCTTGATGTATCAGCTTTGGAGAAGGCGGTGGTCTTAAGGGTATGTCAACTCTGCGCTGTTGATTTTACAGTTAAGAAGTTCTTACTGCCCTTGGTCGATGGGATGCTCGATCATGGTTGGCAGGTTGTGGTCGTCTGTTCGGATGGCATTGAGATCGCCGGGCTCCGTGCACAGGGGTATTGCATCAAGACAATCCCTTTAGCTCGCAGTATAAATCCTCTTCTTGCTACGCGCTCACTGATTCAATTGACTTATTTTTTGCGACAGCACTCCTTTGATGTGCTCCATGTTCATACGCCCGTCGCCGCCTTAATTGGCCGTATTGCCGGTTGGCTCTCCGGCGTTCCTCTCGTTGTGTATACAGCGCATGGCTTCTATTTTCACGATCTTATGCCGGCGTGGAAGCGAGCATTCTTCTTGTCGCTCGAGCGTTTTGCTGGCTGTTTTACTGACCTTCTTTTTTGCCAAAGTGCAGAAGACGCAGCTACTGCCATTCAAGAGGGTATTTGTACTAAGAGACAGGTAGTTGCGATTGGTAATGGCGTGGATCCCCAGCGGTTCAAACCTGGATCAACTTCGTGCATCGACAGAACAAGGTTTGAGCTCGGAATACCCAAAGATGCTTTTGTTGTTGGTCTGATCGGCCGTCAAGTGCGAGAAAAAGGCATTGCCGAGTTTTTAGAGGCAATGGTTTTGCTTGCCAAACGCTACACCCACCTTTGGGTATTGCTGATTGGAGAGCGCCTCGCCTCTGATCATGATAAGGGCGTTTGGGCTTCGCTTGTCTCAGCCCAGGCTGCTCTTGGTCATCGACTCTTGGCACTTGGATCGCGCGAGGATATTCCACCTCTATTAGCCGCAATGGATCTTTTTTGCCTTCCTTCCTGGCGAGAGGGAATGCCACGGACGATCATTGAAGCGATGATGATGGCCAAGCCAGTGGTTGCTACTAATATTCGTGGAGTCCGTGAAGAGGTTGTTCCTGGCCAGACTGGGATACTCGTGCCAGTTCGCTCACCTCACGCCTTGGCGTCTGCAGTCGAGAGTATTTTAATTAATCCTGGCTTGGGGATCTCTCTGGGACAGGCTGGAAGAGGCCGTGCCTTGAATCTCTATGACGAACGTAATGTTGTCACTATCCAAATTAATCGAATTATTAAAGAAATGCTCTCACGTAGGTCTAGCCATAATTCCCCACACGTCTGACTTGTGCCCTCGCTTTACAGCCAATGAACTTGTCCGAATTTGTCCTGTGCACAGCAGGTTTCTCTGCTATCTGCAGCTGGAGCTTGATTCTTGTCTTAATCCCCCAGCTCCGCCTCCGCTTGCCTGATCAGCCCAATGTCCGCAGCTCCCATAGTCAACTTATCCCTCGTGGTGGCGGCGTGGCCTTTGTGTCAGTGACGACCTTTAGTGCTGCCCTATGTATTTGGTTGTCAAACTGGTCTCCTAAAGCCACAGCATCAGCCATTGCGCCCCCTCTTCTAGTTTTTCCCCTTTCTCTAATTAGTCTTGTTGATGATCGCGGCAACCTTTCTCCTGTTTTCCGCTTCGCCATGCAGCTACTCACTGCCTTGGTATTGATCTTTATATCTCCCTTATCGCCTTCCATGTATGCGTGGCCACTGTTGATGATTGCTATCACTGCAGTAATCAACTTCACCAACTTCATGGATGGTCTTGATGGCCTTGTGGCTGGCTGTATGTCTATAGCTTTCAGCACTGCAGCCCTGAAGCTTGATGCTCCCTTGCCTTACTGGGCCCTGGTTGGAGCCCTACTTGGATTCCTAGTCTGGAATTGGTCGCCCGCCAAGGTCTTCATGGGCGATGTAGGAAGTATTTATCTAGGGGCTGTGTTCGCTGGCCTCGTCCTCCAAGCTTCCAGCTGGTCCCTAGCTCTTGGGTTGCTCCTAGTAGCGACACCGATGCTCGGAGACGCCTTCTTCTGTGTACTCCGCCGCTATTTTGCTGGGCAGTCAGTCTGGACAGCCCACCGTCTCCACCTCTTCCAGCGCCTTCACCAGGCTGGTTGGTCTCACGCTCGGGTCTCTGCCCTTTACATTGCCGCCACTGCTTTGCTGGGGGTGGCCCTGCTGCTGGGTAGTTGGCGGGCTTTGATACCCCTCGCCTTGTTTGAACTGATGCTGGGTTTTTACTTAGATCAGCGGGTGGCTCTTCCGTTTGCGCTTGCCTCTTCAACTTGATAAAACTTATGGCACGCCGCTGATTATCACCCCCACTCGGCTTCCTGGTCTGTCGCTGTTCACTCGTTCCTGACGTGACCCCCTTCATTGATCCAGGCGCAGTTAGAGTTGCTGGTTATGTAGCAGCTGGTAGAGCCCCTGCAGGGGCGTATGCCCCTAGAGGGCCGAATGAGGCCTCAAGTTGTTGTTAGTCCCACCGCCAGCGGTCAGCCAATGCTTGGGCCCCGGCCACGGTGGCGAACAGCTCTGTGTCCAGGAACTCATCACTGAATTGGCTGTTGAACGACTGGGCAAAGCTCTTCTCCCACGGTGATCCTGGTATGATGTAGGCTTCGATCGTCACGCTGTTCTCGCTCCAGCGCTTGAGGGCGTGGGCGATGAATCGGGCCCGTTGTCGCTGCGGATGATCCCTTGGGCTGGGCAGAGGCTGGTGAGCTGTTCCAACACCACCACGACGTCTTTGGACATGCAGCGCCTGCCCACCCGGATGACCAGGCAGAGACGGCTCTGCTCGTCGATCACGTCGATGAATGTGAGCCGCCGGCTAACCGCCGTGGTGTCGAATTGGTAGTCCAACTGCTTCGCAGAAGCCCAAGGCCTAGCCCCAGACCTTTTGCGGGTGCTTAGCCTGGTGACGTCGCATCGAGCCGTCAGCCGGGCGTGCCCCTTATGCTTGCGGGGATTGGGCCGCTGCAGGCCCTCCTCGCGCCAGAGCCGGTGCAACCACTTGTGGTTCACCTTCTAGCCTTCCCGCCGCAACAGGCCGTTGGCCAAGCTGAGGCATCCTCTCCGTGAGTTCGCAGCTGAGCACATCCGCTGGGGCCTCCTCAAGATCGACGACCTTGCCGACATGGCGCTGGCTGCTGCGGTTCTGGCTCACCCCGCGGCAGACTCGCCGCTGGGATGGCCGGTAACGCTCCTGCAGGACTGTGACGGCCTGCCTGCGACGCTCCGGGCTCAGAAGTTTCCCTCGGCGAGATCCTATGGCTACGCCGGGCCAGCGGCTAGAGCATCGCCTTGTCCAGCTTTGCTTCCGCCAGAAGCCTTTTGAGCCGGGTGTTCTCTTTCTCAAGCTGGCTGAGCCGTTTGGCCTCTTCTGCCTTCATTCCGCCGTAGAGCTGCCGCCAGAGGTGGTAGGTGGGCTGGGAGACCCGAGAACTCGGAAGGCGTCCGCAACTGTCTGGCCTTGAGCAAGCAATTGATCAGCCGTTTTGAGCTTACGGATGATCTGTTCGGGTGTGTGCCTGGTGCGTTTTATGGTGAAGTCTCCGGCCCCGTCTGGCCGGATGAGGACTCTCATTCACCCTGGACCGATTTCTGGGGACCGCGTCACTGTACCCACGCTTTCCTGCCTCGCTCGGTTCCCAATCTCGGTTTTCCAGTCCACTTGGGCATCTAGAAGTGATGTGAACGCCCCTTACTCTAGTCTCCTATTGATACTCTGGAACGACTTCCATTAGCGGTCAAGCCCGATTGTATAGTTGCATATGCTCTATGTCACCACAGATTCCTTAATATAGATGCATTGAAAAGCAAAAGTGACAATTTCCGCGACTTTGCAGCAATTAAATGTTAATAGTTTGTATTGTACTTTGTGACTCTAGGCTTATGATATCCCGGTGACTTAGAGAAGTATTAACCAAAAGGACCCACTATTGATGGCGAGTTTTGAAAACTCGGCGTTGACCGAGTGTGATGTCATCCACGCTTAAGCGGAACCAACGCCCACATAGGACCCGTAAAAGAACAAACCCACCACAAAAATCACAGCCATCCCGCCTGCGGTCGCCACCAGCCACAATGGCAACACTCCTTCGGTCCATCGGGAGCGCCAGGCCACGGCGGGGCGACCGTCAGGGAGCCGATCGGGGATCCGGCCGTCAGGCAGGTTGGATTTCTTGCCGCTCATTGGAGATCCTCCCGATCAGTTGAAGAAGTAGCTGGAGAAGAGCACACCACAGGTGAA
>Ga0194129_10004027_pt1 | contig 19933 bp, 16 predicted proteins | sample TA2KigCa35mmetaG_FD_150862 | JGI IMG/M metagenome (GOLD analysis project Ga0194129, IMG submission 150862) | Freshwater microbial communities from Lake Tanganyika, Tanzania - TA2015038 Kigoma Deep Cast 35m | ecosystem: Environmental > Aquatic > Freshwater > Lake | place: Tanzania: Lake...
ATATGGTCATATATGATGCCATTTGAGTCAGCTACTTCATCCTTTGAAAATATTGCATAATCTACAAAAAGATCAACGAATTGTATGTAGAAATCTTCCAAAACTTGACTTTGATCTTGATTAAAGAAAATCCAATCAACAAAGTATTTCCTAATGAAATCGGGCATGATCAAGTCTAGAAGCCCCATAAACACAACAACCATGGTTTGAGATTTTAGAGCGGTAACTCTGTTTTCTAGTAGCTTTGAAACATATACAATCGCATAATCCTCAACCACCTTTGCAACTGCACTCGCTGATGTGTCTTTCAAATAACCAAATAAAGATTTCAATCCTACAACAAAGTTTTCGTTTGATAAACCTTGTTCAAAGGCGTTTGTCAATTGAATCAAACCCAAACTAAATTTGAAATATGCATATAAAGTAGTTTCTGGAATCGCATCCATTTCATCTGCACGAAATCCAAGCTGCTCAAATAGGTAATTTTCAATCGCAACTTGTAGCATTGCATCCAACTTATTTGAATAGATTTGTCCAACCTTTTGTGCCTTCGGGTTAGGCTGATATGACTTATCAAAATTCTTTAGGTAGTAAGGCTGATCTATGGGTGTTGTTTTCAATTTCTTTGTGTCATTGATGAGTACCCACATCAAATTGCTTAAAATTCTTTGGGTTTCTAAAGGACTGACATCCTTTTTAATTGGTAAAATATTTTGAGAATAAAGAATTTCAGTGTTTTGTAGCTTTTGACGCCCTACATCAGTTTCTTGTAGATTTCGAACAGTCTTAGAAAGAGTACGGTCTTGAATGAACTGTAACACATCATAATAAAAGGCAGGCTTAAGTGCTGATGGTAAGTAGCTACCTTGATTTGTTGGTACTAGGCTCTCTAGCATAGCAAAGTTTGCCCATGTCCAATTTTCTTCAACATATGGAACATTACGATCTCCAATATCAAATATGTTTGGTAGATTGTTCATCACTTTTTTAGCTTGTGCAAGACCTGGTATTTCGGAAGCAATTGTACAAGATAGGTCATAACGATCTCTCCAATATTTTCTTGCCTTTGAGATCGTTACACTGGCAGCAAGCGATAGTAAGAACCGATTATTTGGGGTAAACACCTGTGTTCTTAATGCTTGAGATGTGAAATCCCTACTCAATGCCCCAAAACCAAATACCATACTTAACCAATTGTTTTGTTGTCGTTCTACATATTGAAGATCTGCTCGGTTATCCCCAAGATGGTACATAGTAGTGATATCACAATTTGATTTCATCCCTTGTAAGACCTTGAATGAAAAAGGATCTGCAGGAATGAACTCCATTTCATCAAAATACTTTTTAGAAAGTGCTTTAGGAATGGGTATTGTATTGTGTTCCCCAATCGCATCATTATGATATGTTTTGATGTTGGTTAGACAAGCACTTGCACAAGCTTGTAAATCTTGATTACTGCGAATTTGATAGCTGTAAACAGATCGTGCTAAAACATTTGGGTATTTATTTTGTAGACTTGGACGCATATTCAAAATCACTAAATCAGAATTATCTACAAGATTTAGATTTTTGAGAAAGGGATAAGCATCTACATTGCGATCTAGTGTTTTGGAGAGATTGATTAAGGTGGTGTCTTTATAGAAAGGTTCAACACTACCATCAATATAATCAACCAATTTGGCAAGCTGTGGGGATAAGTACACAATCCAAATGAACAAGAAAAGTCGAAACTTCCAAGGGTTTGCCTTTTCCCACGCATCCAACCGAGTAAGTCCTTTTGAAACAAAATCTAGTAATTGTCGAGGTGCTTTTTTGATAAATTCAAGTGTTGTTTGTAAAGTTTTTAAAGGATTGAGCTCTACACCTTTTTGAAACCATTCAACGAATTTTTTAAGCCAATCCATGTCTGGCTTTTGGGGTGGTGTTGGTATGGGTTCGATAGGGTATGTAGTCTTAGGTATTCTTTGTGTTTTACCCTTTGCTTTTTCCTTTGATCGTGTCAACCAATCCAAAGGCTTTGGTAAATCGATTGTCTTTGGAATAGATTTAGAGATTTTATCAACTTTTGCTTTATCTGCATTCAGCTTTCGCTCGATCAAACCGACAGTAGCTCCCGTTGTAAATGCAGCAACAATGTAAGGAGCTGCACTAACAGTTGCTGCCCACAATGCTGCAACACCTTCAGCAATCACAGGGATGGCTGGTAGAACTAAGGCTACTGGGTTTTTACGAATAATCTTACCACTTTTTTGCTTTCTATTGGTCTGCTTGATATATTTCATAGGTATGCTCTTATCTTATTTTCATTACTTGATCAATTTCTTTCATATTATAGATTGGGCATATGTGTGTCTAACATAAATAATTTTTTTTATTTTCTTTCTAGAATTGTAAGTAAATCTCCATCAGTTCGGTTTTGGTAGAATCGTCTGCTTGAATACTTACCACTCTTGTTGTGAAAATAGCACATAATAAACGAATATATCCTACCATATCCCCATTGCTCTGCACTCATACCCGTTCGAGAGCCACTAGTAGCATATGCACCAACTGCACGATTGTAGACTTCTTTCAAAACTAACGCATTGATACCTGTTTCTAAAGAGATTTTCGCAACACCCAATGGCACATCAATTTTTAGATTATCTTTAATCAGTTTTCTAAATTCCCTACTCTCAAGATCTATTTCTTTTTTCGCATCAGCTGTGAGAGAATTTCGGTAAATTTCTTCATAGTCTTTTTTGTAGGAGGACTCTTGCTTTTTTGGTGCTTTCTTGTCGGATACTACTCTCGCATAGCAGATCGGATTTTTAGGATCTTTTTTGACACAAATCTCTCTCGCAACAAGCTCTTGGAAACGGTCTTTTACTTTTTTGATTTCGGATTCTGTTAAATTCCCACGCTTGCTCACATCGAAATATCGTAAGGGTCTGCGAGCAACATCATAATGATCTGCAAGTAAACTAATGAGCTTGGTAAGAGTAATTGGTTTCGGAATCGAGAGTCTGGCTGCCATGATTTGCCTTTAAATTCTTTTGAAAGCTGACAAAGGGTAAACAAAGGGTAAAGCAAGCACCTTGACTCAACAACTGAATAAACAAGGAATCTGCTTGGATACCTGATTGTGCCAAGCAAAAGGAAAAAAATGCAAACATAAAAATAGGAAAAAATGCAAAAATAGAAGAAAACATTAAGCTTTCATTTTTAGCATCTCGTAGTACTCTAATAGCATGAACTACAAAAACGAGATAAGCGAGAATTGGTAGTAAATAGGACATTTGGCACTCCTTAGCACTAAAAGATGAGAAAAAGAAAAAACTTTCCAATGATTTTGAATAGATTTTGAAAACCATCGTATTAGTTTATTTTTGCATTAATTTTTTTGAATAGTCAAATGGTTTATGTCACTGAATTTAGAGTATGATGAAATTTCTTAATATAGATCTTCGATTGATGGTTCTTTTTCTTTTTTTGGGGTGGGTGTTGCTTGCTTGGTAGGTTCTTTTGTTTTAGTTGGTGTTTTAGTTGGTGTTTTAGTTGGTGTAGTGCTAGGTGTTTTAGTTGGTGTAGTGGTCGGTGTAGTGGTTGGTGTAGTGGTCGGTGTAGTGGTTGGTGTAGTGGTCGGTGTAGTGGTTGGTGTAGTTTTACTTGCATCTGATTCCTTGACACGAACAAACACACAATTACCAATATAGTGATTCACTTTGTCTCCTGTTCTCACAAGTCGCCCCTCAAATTCTTCTGTGCTTGCTCTCTTTTTTGTACCCTTTGGATAATAATACAAAGGTGGGAGTGCCATCAGCTTTGGATTGAAATGTGCCCAATGAGTTGCTTCAAAGGTTTCATCGTTGAAAAAGCCAAAGAAAAATGCTTTCACAAAAACTAAATTACAATCCGATATTGCATCCTTTCCAACCTTATCTGTTTTCATTCTTGCAATTGGGTCATAAGCAATCGCTTTCTTAGCAACAGCCTTTAAAGTATTTAGATTTCTTTCATTCATTGGTACTCTTGTAGAGCCAGTTATTGTGCGATTCACAATACACCACAAAATAGCAACTCTCTCACGATCTAGATCAAATCGATTTAGGTTGGGTACAAGTGGGGATGTAGCTTCAAAGGCAACTACACTTGCTAAATATTCTAAAACATTTTGACTTGGTAAAACTTTACTAAGATCAATGTCTTTTGTTGGGTCTAGTGTAATGCCTGATGCGAGTGCGATCTTAACAACATTGTTCTTTCTTTCTTGCTCATTCTTGGCAATGAAGCCTGATGGGTTTGAAATGGGAGCAATTGTTTCTTCGTAGTCAGGGCGATTATCTGTTTTACCAGCACCAAGTGTCATTGTGAATAGCTTAGGCTGAAGATCAACATAATCCGAAGGCTTGTTGATTGGTCGGTAAAGTTGAATGTTTTGATTTGCAGGGATGAATACACCTCTGCACAGTGTTTTGTTATCTGGTTCAAAATTTTTAAGTGTTTTCAAAACAATGAAATCGTTCTTTGTGTTTTGGATTGGATCACCTTGCTCATCCCTATTCACAACAACATTTAGTGCTGTATCGGTATCTCCACCCTTAAAGGTAGACTCTCCCCTATTTTTTTGGTAAAAATATTGAGCAGTTCGGATGGCAAATGCTCCCACACCAATCCCCAATAGTAGCTTAAGTGGGTTTTTGAAAATAGATTGTTGTTCGTTCATTTTTTTAGCCTTTATAGTTCTAATGCTCTAGGGAAAACACAGTCTTCCATTGCAGTAGGTACAGTTCTAGATGTATTTCCAATGATATTACCACTTGCATCCTTAGTACCTGATGGTAAGTGCCAAGTACTCCACCTTGCTCCCGATCTTTGTAATGTGACTGGGTGTGACCAATTCGTTTGCTGAGGTACTTCATTGAAGAAATATCCATCAAAAAATGCTCTGACCAATGCTTGGTAGTTGTAATTCTCACCATCTAATGCAGCTTTCATTTTGGATGGGTTGTCAAAATCTCGATAATAGCTGACCATATCCGAGCTACTAAGAGTTCTGCTAATACTCCTACCTGTTTTTAGGATGCGATTGAGAACACACCAAAGCATAGCAACTCTTTCTCTTTGTAATTCGATTTCACCAGACAATCGCCCAAGACCTGATCTTTCTCTAAATATTAAATAAGCAAGTTGTAGCACTTCGTTTGCAGTAGGCTTGTATTTGCCATTCGCAACATCCATAATTTTCCCAATGTATTTTGCATTTTCTTCTCTTTGTATACCTTTTGCTAGACCATATCTAGGAGCACCCTCAAATTTTACTGTTAAAGGTGATCCATGATAATTCACAGTAAAGGTATATGGGCCTGTGTGTTCATCCAAAGGATAGTCATACAAAACAATGTTCTCATAATTCACATCTGCAGTTGGGGTTGCTGTTGTTGTAGGTGTGGTATGTTGCTCTGTTGGAATACTTTCTACTTGATTTTCTTGTCTAGTAGTAGTTGTTGTACTTGTAGTAGGGTTAGGTCCTTGAGTTTGAATAATCTCGAATGTTTGGGAATGTGTTTGAGTGGGGGATGCACTCGGTCTTTTTTTAGGCTTGGGGATAGGTGTTTCTTCTAGTTGCTTGACTCTTGCTTTTGCTTTTGTTGAAATCACAGCATATGCAATCGCAGCACCAACACTACCGATTGCACCTACACTTAGTAAAACCTTTGATGCAGTAGACAAAGGCTTTCTATTTTTTGCTCTTTTTTGTTTCATTTTAGAACTCCAAATACTTTTTTGTTAATTTTTTAAATTTATGTTTTCAAAGTCAAACATAAAATCCTAAGATTGCAAATAATCCTTAAAACTTTACAAGTTATTTTACACAAAAAAGAGAGGCAGAAAATGTTTGAACATGCTTGGATGCTTGAAATCATATTAACAGTACTTACAGCATTGATTGGTGGCATTGGTTGGCTATTCAAGATGCTATTTACCCACAATGTTAATATGACCAACAAGCTCATTGAAATACAAGAGAACACAACGAAAAATCAAGTTACCACAAACCAAACACTCATAAGTGTTAAGGAATCCTTAGAAAATTTAAAGGTTTGTGTGGATGAAACAAATTATTACCAAAAAGAAATTGCTCATGCCCTAAAAAGCCAAGCCAATGTGTCCACTAAAAACATTGTAGTTTCTCGCTCTGGATCAATTGACAAGCATAAAAAAAATCATTCCCATGTAGACCTAAAGCACATACAAAGTTTAAATACTCAAGATGAAGACATGAGTAGTCAAGACACAACACCCAATGAGAGTGCTATTCATGATCGCCTAGCAAACTTAAGAAAAGTCAGAGCTTGAGGTTTAGAAAATGTATTTTGATTTAGACAAAACAACACTTGTAGAGAAAATATTGATTATTGTGAGAGGGTTGCCTAGCTCAGGCAAAAGTACAATTGCCAAGCTTTTGATTGCAAATTCAGGTGTAGCAATTAGTGCAGATGAGTACCTAACTGCACCAGATGGGGAATACTGCTTTAGTAAAACAAATTTCATTGAAGCTCAAAAAATGTGTAAAAAGGATTGTGAGCTGTTGATGCAAGATGGAGTATCCCCAATCGTATTACATAATACAATGGCAGAAGCTTGGGAATCTAAAGAGTATTTTGAATGTGCAGAAAAATTTGGGTATCAAACTCATGTACTAAACCTATATGATGCTGGCTGTAATGATCAAGATTTAGCAGCTCGTAATACCCATGCTATGCCCAGCCATCTCATTCAAAAAATGCGACAAAAGTGGCACATTGATATCTACCCACATAGACAAAAAGACCGATCCTTGCACCACGAGAGCAACCACCAAGGTGTACCTAGTCCTATATTTCTACATACTAGATTTCAAAAATCACAATCAAACATAGATCGGTAAAGCAAAAAACATATTTAAAAATCAGCAAAATCACAAATTTCGCACAAACCTAAATCCAATATCATCTGATTGACTATACATCATCTCTGCATATCCCATACTCTTGTCTTGATTCATCATTTGAGCATTAGAAGAATATTCTTCATGATGAATTGCTCCTCTATAGGAAAAGCCCCTACAGATTTTTTCGTTACCAATGTTTGGATTTGGCATCCTATCAATTTGAGCCCTAATGTTGTTGTTATTTGACTCATAATCACCTTTGTTGTACCCCCATGAGTATTCAACGATTTGGGACTTAGTTAGCTTAGAAACCTCAAAAGCTACATCTGCTTGAGTGCTGTTATTGTTTGAAGCTTGTTGTTCTGCAAAATACAAGCCAGATTTCTTCCCTAGATCATCATAACAAAATTCATTTACATTACCCACAAGATCATAAAGACCCCAATTATTAGGTTTTTTGCTTTTGACTTCAGCTGGACCTGTAAACTCTTTAAGTAGTTTAGTTTCCATTTGTCTTCTTTCTTTGTAATCAAGTTTTGCTGATTGTATAGCAGCTAGCTTTGCCATATACTCTGGATTACGCCCAACACCATTTTCAGTTCTTTCTGTTCCTACAACATAATCTCCTAACTGTATGTTGTTTCGTCTTCGATCGAAATAGTCATTAAAGTTTGAATCAAAACTTGCTTGGATTAGGTAATACTTTTCCACATCAGTTGGTAAACGATACCCATTTGCAGAGCGATCCCAATCCACTAGCATCTTTAGTACATATCGTTTCTTATCCAATTCCCCAATTTGAAAACTCTTGATTTGATAACAAGGTTGTAAGCCTTGTAGGATACTAAGCATATTGCAAAAGAGAATACAATCGTTCCACGATTTGTTGTGGATAGGTTTTTTCAGTCCTAGATAGCCAGATGGTGATGGGTTTACATACTTATATGGCTCTTTTTCTTTTAGTCTTGGATCTTCTTGTGCCATATTCACAACCCTTTTCCAAAGCTCTTGAGTAACTGCGTGCTCTAAAACCAAAAAGGGCTTAGTTACTCTTGTCTTAAAGGCGGGAACATCTACTGGACGTTCTCTCATAAGCTGATTTAAATTAGGTCTATCTAGACTATCGAGCCCTTTCCAAAATTCTTGACTAGGCTCACACAGAACCATGCGATATTCTAGAGAGGGATCTAAAAACAATTTCTTATTTTTAGAAAATCTTAAATGGAAAAACTTATCGTCAATCGCAGATTCCCCAATCCCAACTTTTTCTTGAAGGTTTTGAATCGTGGATATTTGATGCCATTTCTTATCTAGGTGTCTCATTTATATGCTCTTTTCTATTGCTACATTACAAGGACTTGCATAAATACAATATCTACTAGCTATGAAAAAATGACAAACATATTTTTAGCGGGGTAGTTTTTTTGATCGGTAATTGAGAATATATTTTATGATATGAGAACAAATTCTATTTTGATATCAATTTAGGATGCTTATTCTGATTTGTTCTTGTTGTAAAAGTAAAGACCACCAGCGATTGCAGCTACCAATGCACCACCAATTGCAACCTTAGAGCCAGTGGACAATGACTTGGTTTCGGAGGTCTTAGCAATCGCATCCTTAGCTTTTAACATTTCAGCATTCTTGTTCTTTGTAGCAGCATCATCTTTCGCAGCTTGTTTCAATTCTTCTTTGATTTCTGCAACTTCTTTGTCTTCTTCACTCATAGTAGCAGAACGAACTGACATTGGTCCGATTGGGATCAAGGGTTGCTTATCTGCATTTTCTTCCTTGAGTTCTTCCTTAATCTTAGCTTCAGCTTCTTCTACCTTAGCATTTTCAACCTTGAGTTCTTCTTTCTTTTCTTCAACTTTGATCTGTTGAATTTCAGCAGGAGAAATACTTGGGGCTGCCTTAGGTGTAGCTGTGTCTTCTGTTGCAGGGGCTACTGATTTGGTATCTGTATCTTTTGGTACAACAACTGCTTGGCTTGCTACAGCACTTTCAAGACTCTTAACAGCAGTATCTACAACAGCTACAGGGGCTACAACAGCACCATTTTCACCTTGTTCGGGTGCTGGTGTAGGAGCAACTGTAGGTGTAACAGAAACACTTGCCTCAATCACAGGTGCAGGCACATCTGTAGGAGGGACAACTGTAGGTGTTGTAGTAGTAACAACTTGAGCAGGTTGGGTTGTAGTTGCAGGAATGATTTCAGTAGTTGTGTTATTTGTGCTAGTGGGTACAACAGTTGCAGGGGCATCAGTAGAAACTTGACCTGCAGGTAGAGTAGCAACACTTGTACCAACTTGATTTGGAGCTTCAACAACTGGTGCAATTGCAGGTGTTGAGGAATTCGTGGTAGGAACTTGTTGAGCAACTACTTGAGCAACTGCTTGTTGTTGTTGCTGTGCTTGTTCTTCACTGACTGGGATAGGTTGAGCAACTACACTAACATCTGCTTGAGTAGGAGTTATGACTACAGATTCAGGAGTGGTTGCAGTGATAGGAGTTTCTTTGATTTCTTTTGCAATACTTGCTTGTTTATCAGCAAATGCATCTGCAAGATTTTTGATCGCCTTAAGTATAGTTTCTAGAGTGATCACAGATACTGCAGTTGCTTTGTTTTGATTACGAGCAACAATTAGGGGCTGAGCAGATGTTCGTAAGGCTTGTAGTGCAGCTGAGCTAGATTGAGCAAAAAGCAACAAATCTTTTTCTGAGCTAGTTACTTTGTCCTTAAGAGCAACAACACGAGCAACTGTTTGGGTCAATGCATTTTGGAGTAAATCAATATCCTTTTGGCTAATGATCTTGAGAGCATTATCAAAGCGAGAATTGACATCTGCTTGAGTCTTGAGTTCTTGTTGAGCAATCAAAGCATTCTTTGCATTCAAGGCTTGCTCTAAAGAATTAAGCTGGTTTGACAAATTGATCAAGGTTTGAGCTATAGATTTTCTAGCATCAATGTCTGCTTGTGTTAATTTACCTGAGCGTCGTTTACGACCTAATGCTTGTATGTTGGTTTGAGCACTTACTATCTTTTGACGATTCGCATTCAAGAAATTTGAAAGTGCATTTCGTTCTGCCAAATTATTGCTACTTGATGTAACCGCTGTAGGCACTGATGGTTTAACCACAGTTGTTGTAGTAACTTTTGGAGGGGTTACTAGAGTAAGCTTATTGGCATTGATGGTAGACATTGTAGGTAGCTTTGGTGCAGTTACGATTGGACTAGCACCTAAACTTGACCAAAAACCATCCAAGCCATAACCTGACAAGCCTTTGAGTGCAATCGCTTTGGCTGGTACAGGCAGCTTAGGGGTGGGTAAATTGATAGCAACTTTAATTGCAGGAGGGATTGATGCTGAAGTTGCTTTGATTGTTTTGGTTGTTGATGCCACAGTCTTGGTGCTTGGTGTGATTTTACCTTGAGAAAGCAGTGTAGCACTCTGCCATCGTTTACCTAAAAGTTCAGGATGGATTTCCATCTTGATTGTATCAAAGGCTTGTGCAATTCCTTGTTGCTTGACTCTTTCTGTAGCTTGAGTTTGCATTGCTCTTTGGTGCTTTGCATCCTTAAGAATGTGGAAAAATTCAGTTTCTTCTAAGCCGAAAATACGATCAAGACGCATCTTAATGAATTGGAATTGTCTCAAAAATTGAATGGAAACAACGGGATTCTTGTAATGTCTTGCACCTTTGCCAGGATTTGCATTAAACATCCCATATTTGTAGCCTTCAAAATTTTGCCCCATCAGTTTTCTGGCTAAAGCATTGGCAGAAATATTCACACTAAGTGTTGCATATAGCACGGGAATTTTTTCAGTCTTAATAACACTTACTTCTTTTCTAGACACAATATTCAAAAGCTTATAATTTACTTTTCCAACAGAATTTGTAGATACTGAGAGAGACCCAAAGTTTGCAGTTTTCGCTTCATCGATTTCGTTCGCATAGAGTATAGCAGTCTTACAAATGTTGTTGTAATATTGATTTGCTAATTGCTCCATTTTTGCAACGATATCTTTAACTTTTTGGTCTGCGATTGTAACCTTTGCTAAAACACCACCAACATTTTTAGATGGGTCTAATGCAAAACGGAAAGTATCAAGGTTAGATAAAACTTGAGTATTCGCTGATCCTGGACTAATTCTTCTCACGAAATCGGCAAGTTCTTTGGTTTGAGCTTTTTTAGTAGGAGCCCAAATCAAAAATGGCTTTTTACCACCTTGATTGATGTCTGCAGTTCTCCAAGATTCATCTTGCTTTGCAGAGAAAATACCTAAACGATTTGTGTATTTGACATTCTTATCAAATTCAAATTGAAAGCCATAAGTACCATCTCGCCCAAGAGCATAATGTAGATAACCAAAGGATTCGTCAACATCGGATACAGACCCAATAAAGGTGTCGGAATAATGGTTTGCAAGTAAATGCTCCAATTTCCCATAGCCTTCTGCTTTAAGGACAGGTGTAGTTTCAAAGTTTTTAGCAACACTAGCAGCCTTTGAAGCGATTTCAATTGGGTTGTAGTTAACAAGCTGTCTTGCCGCTTGATTTTTGAAATAAATCATATAGTTGTAGATATTGGATGCAAAGAAATCTTGACCCTCGTCCCCATAGGCAGTCTTGAAATTACCTTTGGATCCGATGATCAAATCAAAGCCATCTTTGGTGTTAGATAGCTTATCGCATTCAGCTTTCGCAGCGTGTGTTAATTCGTTGATCACAATTCTGTAGGATCTAGACACATCTTTGAAATCTACCAATGCTTCCGCTTCAGGAATTGCTTTGTTTTCGTATTTCTTTTGAGATAAACGAACATTCAAGCCAATGTTTTGAGTAGCAAGATTTCGTACAAGCTCTGCAGTCTTTTTGACAAACTGACCATCTGAAATATTGAATTTCTTTGAATGTGGTTGCCAATGACGACCTAGTTCTTGGTCTTTTGACAATTGGATATTGTTTCTTCCACCTATACCTGGTCCAAGATTCTCAACCTTGACAAACTCCCAATTTTGACCTTCTTGTCTTTGAGGCTTCCATAGAATTGTACCATTTGATTGAACTCGATTGACACCTCTCCATTTTTTAGTATCAAGAGCGAAATCACCTTGATCATTTTCAAAACCATCGAGAATCACACGAGTATTGCCTACCCCTGAAAAAGCAGAGGTTAAGAAATAACTAACGGGTGCCATGTTTGCAAGCTTGTTATTGTATTTGACAGCTCTAGCCGTCCAAAAAATTTTAGACATATGGAATGCTCCTTTTGTATTTAACAAAGTTTTTTTTAGAGTAAGAAATTGGTTTTTATTTGACAAACATAATTTCAAAAAATTTTATCATTTTTTCACCTTATGCTTTTTTCGATCATTTGTCACAAGTTTATCGATTAGGATAATTAAAGACATTGCGATCGTTGTTCGGATGATTGGGTTGTAAACCATATCGTATCTTGCTGTTCTTGCCACATCTTTCGTAGCACTATAGCTTGGACTTTCAAGCACATCAGTCTTTTCAAACAATGTTGCATTTTGGAGAGCATAGTCCTTGATTCGATATTGGCAAAATACGAGAAAAAGGTAAATTGCTTGGATTGGAATTGAAATACGATTATTCACTACAAAATCTTTTTTTAGGTATTTGTAGGTAGTCACATCAAAATAATAAGATGTAACAAACACACTTGATCTAAAAGCTCTATAGATGTCATAAAAGGTTCGCCCCTTGAATACATCCAAGCTAGCATCGAACTCTGTAAAAGTATCTTTAAGTAGTGGATCTAACACCAAAGCTGCGGAACTTAGTTGTAGTTGGGCTCTTCTAGGCGAAGGTCCTACAGGCTTGAGTACTAGATTTTTAGCATTTCGAATAGACCCATCTGTATTCCAAGCATAGTAGTTCCAAGTATCTAGCTCCGAACGATAAACATGGAGAAATATCCCAATGTGTGCACTTAGATCAACACTTTTGAGTCTAGGTATTGCTTTTAACACATTTAGTAAGCCTTGTTTATCGTATTTTGCATTGTAAAAGCTTTGATCCAACACAAAAGCATCAATACATAAAATTTCTAGGAGTATGAGGCATTTGGTAATTTCAATTTGATCAAAAGTAAGGGTTTCTGGTGTACCTGTGAGAGGTTTATCTTTTTGGTTTGGCTGTGTTGTGGTAATTGATGGTAGTTTTAATCGATTCAAATATTCAACAAATTTTTCCTGCTCCAGAACTTCATTGATTTGGTTTTTTAGGAATTGTGTGTTCCCCAAGCGATTTTTAACAGCTTGAAATTTTTGAGAAATTGTATAAAAGGATTGGAATGACAAGCTACAATCATAGATGGCTTGCAAATCTCTATAAACATTGATTGAATCTAGACTAATGGATTCAGGGATATTTGGTTTAATGGTATTCAGTATTGTGTTGATTGCAGTTTTCTCAACATATTCTGTTTGTGAACGGTCTAGTGTCTTGGGTAAAATTGAGAAAACTGCATCCTTGAAAGTACCTAAGCCCTTTTGAGCAATGTTGAGTAAAAGGAGTCCAATAAGATTAATTGTTAAGTATGCATTGTCATGTATTTTCTGCATACTTGGGAACTGTGTGTAGAATGGTATCATTCTAATTTGAAACAATCCGATGATACGATGAACATCCATACCACCACTGTTGTACAATCGATTGGCATCAAGTCTTTGAGATAAAAGTACTTGATCTTGAAAAGTAGGGAATAGGAAATTGAAGATGTTCTCAAAGATTTCAAATTTTAGAACTGTTTGCCCACCTACTTTTTTCTCAATTAAAGTTTCTAACTGAAAAGCGAGTTGGGTGGACTGAACATAGCTAATTGAAAAGTTTGAAATCAAAAAATTTTGTAAAACAAAGGGCTGTAAAGCATCTTCATTTTTGAATATTTGGTCTAATGTATTTTTTGAGTTGGACACATCAAAGGGTGTGCCAGATACTTGAAAGTGAGCCTCAATACTCATACATAACAGCTCAAAAATCGCAGCATCTAGCTTTGGATCACTTTTTAAAGCATTGGGAACAATCAAGGCTTTAAAAAATTGCATCAAGTTCGTAGGGTAAAAGGTTTGAATTAGATTTGATGATTGGGGTGGCAGTATCGTTTTGGGTAATGGTTGTGGGGTTGCTGTCTTTGTCATTTCAGTTCCTATGCTTGGACATTAGCTTTGTTAAACCATAAAAGGCGATTGCAGTTGTAATCAATACTGTTGCTCCCTTACCAATCACATTAATTTTCGATTTGACTAGGGGTTTGTTGATGCCAGCATCCAAAATTGAGCTTGAACTTTGATCCACATCAATCGGCTTTGGTGCATCTATTTGTTGGTTTGGATCTTTGGCTTGTTTGTCTTTGTTTTTGATCACATCTAATACAACCCCCCAATTCAAATCTGATATCATTGATCCCTTGCGATCTGTAGTTTCTTGAACTTGGCTTTGTTGTTCTTGTGGTTCTTTTTGCTTTAAAGACTCTTGCTCTTTCTTTTTTTGTTCTTCTTGTTGCTTTTTTCTTTCTTCAAGTAGTATAGCTTGTCTTTTCGCTTCGAGCATTTCTGGTGTTTGGTAGTTTGCAATCGACCAATAAATGATGCCCCTAAATATTTTATCGAACATATTATTGTCATCAATTTGATTGGCTTGATAGCTACTTTTAATTTGACTAATTGCGGCATCCCTATAATCAGTATGATCGCTTTTTACTGACATTGCATCCCAAGGATGATCAAAAACATAGCCTTTGACAATGTCTTTAAGAATGCTTTCATTGCTTGCTGACAAGATGTTTAGATTTCTTAAAGCCATCAAATCTTGTTTAGATGAAATGCGATTGATTTCCAAATATGTATTCACAAATTGTAGAATCTTAGGTAGGTCTAACTGATAACGATTCACAAGCTGAACGAAAGGCTTTGCTGCGGGAACATCCGATTCCTTTAGGATTGGGATAAGGGTTTTGATGCCCCAATTCACAAAACGAGTCAGCTTTTCAGGGGGTGTTTGGTTATAAAAGGATGGGAGAATGATTTTTTCTAAGCCATATTGCATTTTGATTAGCCCTATTCTAATTAGAAATTTCTGCGTTTTGCTTTTTTAGGTTTTCTTAGTATCACAAAAGCACCTACACCAATTGCAGTAAGCAGTAAGCCACCTATTCCTACAAAAAGCATCGTGTTGTCACTGGTTGGACTTTCGTCAGTTTCGCTAGATTCTGCATTGGGTGTTTGTTTATTAGAGGATTGAAGAACTTTTTGAGCAGTAAGACTAGGATTGAAATTTTGAATTGACCAAACAAGTAATCCAAGAATACAACCGATTAGCTTTTGTTCACTTAAACCATTCTGTTGTAAAAAGGGTTTGATTTCTTTTTTTGCAGAGCTTAGCTTACTCTCAAAATCTCCTTTCAAGCCTAAGATTTGAAAAGGATTACGAATTGCATATGCTTTCCCATAATCTTCAAATTTCTTTTGTAGATTACGATCAATCCCAACATGAGAATCCCTAAACTGCTTAAGCTTTTCGGGTGTATTTAGCTTTTGTTGATCTACATATGAATTTAGAAAAGACTCTAATTGCTTGCGATCTATGTTGAATTTTTTGAGATTTTGAATTTCAGCGATGTTAGATGCTTTTAAAATGGGCAAGCCTTTATCAAGTGTCCAAGTGATAAATGATCTAAGCTTTGCTGGTGGCTCTGCTTGAGAAATGAGTGATGGTAACAAAATTTTTTCTAAGGCATATTGCATAGTCAGCTCCTATTTGGTTTTCTCTAAGGTACAAAATCGAGAAAAATTAACCAAACAAAATCATCACATTTTTGTTTTTTGTTTCGCACTTGAGAATTTGTACCAAGCAAAAGCCCCAAGACAAGCGAATGAGATCGAAGATATGACGATAATTTTTGTTTTGTTCTGCTCAAAGAAACCAGATGTTCTGTCTATAATTTTGATGGCAACTTCATCACTGGCAATACTAGAGATGCTCGGTTGTAATACTTGAGTGCTTTCGTTAGTGTTGGCATTTTCGTTAGGCTTGGTTGGAATTGGTTGGGGTTGGGTATTCTCGCTGGTGTTAGCATTTTCGGTGGGTGTTGGCTGAGAGTTGGGATTATTTTGGTTTAGACTGATCGTAGGAATCACACTACTGTTGTAGTTTTTGATCGCCCAAATCAAGAGTCTACCAACTAGCCATTTCACACTTTTGACATTGGTTTGGCTTTCTGCACAGATATTAGGTAAAGCTTGTTCTAGCTCTTTTTCTTTTTTCACAATTGATGGGTATAGGGTAAAAGCTTTGGTACGCTCCAAGAGAGACAAATTCCCAAAGGCTTTCATAATTTCATTCTCTAGTGCTTTTGGGATAATCGGTAAAACTTTGTCTCTAAAATATTTCAAAGATTCAAAGCTAGAGATGTTGTTTTTACTTAGCACTCTAGCCAGAAAGTCTTGGATTTTAGGCAAATCTAAATCAAATGTATTTAGGTTTTGTAAACTTGCCACTTTCATTTTTTTGAATAGTGGTAAGACATCCGAATTGAAAAAAGCTAAAGTACTATCAATTGATGGTGGGTCTTGATTGACATTAAGTAAGCTTGGTAACACAATTTTGACGATGGGTGTTGTCATCATTCCTCCTAAAGTTTTTTCTATTAAGATATCTTTTCACACAAAGAACAAACATTTTTTTCACAAGTATGAAATTATTTGTATTCTAAAATCTGTAACAAAGCTTTAGGCTACTCATATTTAGGATATAGGGTCTTAGGCTGACTGTTCTTGTGAGGATCTTAAAATGAAAATTGATTTGTTTCAAAAGCTAGATGCTTTAGGTATTGGTTGTTTGGTACTAAGAATGCTAGTGATTTTGATTGGTATCTATGTGCTTTGGTCTTGTGAAAAATGCTCAAGTACACATTTAGAAATCCCAAAAACAGAGAACATTGACAAAGCTCAAGATCAAATCGGACAAACAAGAGATATCATTTATCATGGTGTTGAATTACCAAATGAAAATGATGTGCTACAACAAGTCCAAGACCGAATCTATCAAGGTGTTAATGATACTACTTGTCCATATATCATTTGTCAGTAAGGAGTAATATGCTTAGAATCAGTTTAATCTTTATTTTTGTGATCTCAATGAGTTCAGTGGTATATGCTCAAGGTCTGCTTGGATGTCCAAAAGGCTATGGGAATTGGGTAGATGGTAACGCAATTGACAACTGTATCCCCTGTCCACCTATGGAAAACTATCTAGGTGCAGAGCTGAATGGTTTAAAGCTACCCAAAAATTGCCAAACACAGATGCAAGGTGTGTTCATTACAATCCCAAGCTTTGCACAGCTTTTCGCAGCACATACATATGTTTTACAGCTAAAGACCTTTAAAAATGATCTAGAGCAACAAAACCTAAAAATTTTACAAAACCTAGATCTTGTTCAAGGCTTACTAGATAACGAGAAAAAAAATCAAATTGACTTATCTAAAAAATATTTTGAAATTGAAAAGCAAAGCATCGAATTGAAAGAAGATCGTTTTTATTGGCGAACGATTTCAGCAATTTTCCTAACGATTGTTTTAGTAGAAACAGTAGCCTTGTTAATTCAAAACTAGTTCTTACGATTAGCAACATCTCGGTTTTCATGCTCTTTGGCAAGTGTTCTCTGTCGGTAAATTGAATATGAAAGACTCCCAACCACTAGTAGGCTTGTCAGTACATAAAAAGTTTTTTTGGAAACCATTATCGTTTGAGGTTTGAAATTTTGAGCTGCTTGGAATTGTGAAATCTCTTGCTCTCGTAGATATGGGTCTTGCGAACAAAAATCATTTGTAAGAGTCATGGCATCAATCCCAACGATTTCACACATTATTTTAAGATTGATCAGTAATAGGGTTTCATGCTCTGCTTTCATCTTGATTTGCTGAAGTAGATTTTTTAAACCATCTAAATCTTTTTGGAAAGCACCATCTTTGAAATAAGCCACTAAACCTAAAATGCTAGTAGATACTGGACGAATCAAAGGTGGCGTAGCTGAATTTCGAAAGTTTCGCCAATACATATCTAAATCTGTGTCATAAACCGACTCTAAGCACTTAAAAAAAGCAGGACTCTTATCTTGGTTTTTAGCATATACCCCACCCCAAAAGCTTTTTTCTAGCATATCTTGAACAGATAACCCTAAACATGCTCGTTGTTCAGCAGTCAGTGATTCAAGGGGTTGTAGGTTGTTGAACATCTCAAAAAATATGTTTCGTGCTTGCTCAACAAGGAAAGGAAAAGCTGGTGGTGTTTTCCTAAAATCAGTGATGTTTGAATCTGTCATATCAGTACCCTTTAAAATCAGTTTTGTATATAATCATAAAAAATTTGAAAAACAGAGCAAACAAAAATTGAAAGAATTGCTTGGATTTTGAAGATTATTGAGGAGTTTCCACCTGAGCCATATGCATTTGAAAGCCTTGTAATACTGAATGAAACAGACTCAACAGCTGATCTCTAGGCACTAATTCCTTGAATTTTTCATGCAATCTAATTTTACAGATCGGCATTCCATCAATTTTAAACTTTTCATCAATCAAGTTGATGGAGATATAAGCGTTGTTTTCAAAAAGCTTTCCATCTGGGTAGTTTGGGAAATAGATATCAAACATCTCATCAAAGTTTTGACATTTTTCTTGGATATCTGCTGGTAGCATAGGCAACAATTTCTCTTTTAGTTGCTTTAGTAATTCTTGATCTAGATCTTGTTCCATTGTGTATTTCCTTGTGTGCAAAAAATAGGGCATATGTGGAAAACACTTTAATTCAAGTTGGTAAAATTAGCAAATTTTTAAAGCTTCAAAATATCTAGTGATCACTAGCCTTCACTCAATCTATTATACACCCATACCCTTGTGATCCTTACGATCTAAAACAATTCTATCACCATAATCTACACCCGCATTAGCGAACCATCTATCTACATCCTTGATATCTATAGTGCCTGACAGAACAAAAAGAATGTTTTCAGTAGTCACAAAAGTTTTTGGCATTGGGGATGTAAGTGCACCATCTGTGTAGAGAATCCAACCCTTTAGATCTGGCTCAGCAGCAAGTGCTTGCAAGATATATGGACTTTCAGTACCACCCATATGACCACTCCATTTAAGTTCATTGACATTGAAAGGGTTGTCTTGATCGTATTCTTTTCTAGATGCTCTAATGGTTTTTGGATTATCGCCCCATTCAAAGAATACGAGTCTGTATTTGCCAAATTCTTCTAAGAAATTTTCAAGAGTTCTCACGAAATCCCCTAGAATTGATTTGTTTGCCCACATACTACCAGAAACATCCACACCTACACCGATGACAAGCTCTTCAGTTTCTAGTCTGCGAACATAGCTACCAGACCAAATCTTTCTATTATTCCATTTAGAGAAAGAATATTCGGACTTGCCCCTAGATGTTTCGCACCAATCTTGTAGGATTTCTTTCCAACCACGAGTACGAGTAGGACGGGCACTTTCGATTGCTTTCTTAAGACTATCTGCAAGAAGTGTATTACCAGCCCTTTGTGCACCTTCTAGAACTTCGGATGCTTTGGCAAGTTGTGCTTCTTCCCAAATCTTACGATATTCTTCACTAGTAGCTAGGTTTTCTTCTACGATCTTGTTCTCATTGGTGCCAGTTACCATTTCAGGATCATACACATCTCCAAAAGCGTCTGCCATCTCAGCATCTGTGTTTGCTCCTTGACTTGCACCATGTGATGGATCTCTTTCTTCCATTTTATCTTGATTTTCTTTGGGATATCTATGCTCTGCAATAGGACCCTTAGGTGTATCAAAATCTTTGTAGCCGCCCTTACCACCCTTACCATCCTTGCCATCCTTACCACCTTTACCATCCTTACCATCCTTACCATCTTTACCGCCCTTACCATCTTTACCCCCCTTGCCATCTTTACCATCCTTGCCATCCTTACCATCTTTACCCCCCTTGCCATCTTTA
>Ga0194129_10004031_pt1 | contig 19920 bp, 14 predicted proteins | sample TA2KigCa35mmetaG_FD_150862 | JGI IMG/M metagenome (GOLD analysis project Ga0194129, IMG submission 150862) | Freshwater microbial communities from Lake Tanganyika, Tanzania - TA2015038 Kigoma Deep Cast 35m | ecosystem: Environmental > Aquatic > Freshwater > Lake | place: Tanzania: Lake...
GACCACCACCTCGGAGGTATTGCCACGATCGTCGCGCGCGCGTACCCAGATTGTCCTGGGACCGTCACCCTTCACTTCGAAACCCTCACCAGACCCCTTCACCCAGTTCTTCCCGAGGTCGAGCGAAACTTCCCATCCCACACCCTCGCTCACCACCGACCACCGACCGTCACGGGTGATCGCATCGCTCACGCTGAAGCCGGTGTCGCTGAAGCGAAGTTGAGGCGGCGCAAGAACGATGCTGGTTGCGGGCGGCGGCGCAACGGCAGTCGAGGGCATCGAAGCGGTGCCCTGACCGGCATCGCCGCCGGATCCCGAAGTTCCACAAGCCACAAGCCCCACCAGACCTGCACAAAGCGCAAAGGCCGTCAAGCCATGCTGCAAGGCCTTCATGGCGTTGTGGCGCCCGTTCATGGCGGCGGGCCCCGAGGGCAAGGGTGAGGGTTCCGGGTTCACGAGGGACCTCAGCGGATCTGGATCACAAGCACCGAACCGCTAACTTCATGACCCACGACCAGCAGCGGAACATTGGTGGGGCTCTTGTCGGCCGGGATGAACTTGAGGCCTTCCGGGGAAATATCGCCATCGGTGAGATCGCTTGTGTTTCGCAGGTACTGCACCACCTTTGGCCGAGCGGGGTTGCTGATGTTCACCATCAAGACGCCGCTTGAACGCTCAAGACCAACGAAGGCGTAGAGTTCCTGTCCGATCCGACCCACAACCACCGATTCGGGTTCCGGGCCCTTGTTGTCGAGACGGCCAAGCAACTGTGCAGCCTTGAGGAGGTTGAGCCGGTTTGCCGCGTCCTCAAAGGCATCGTTGTACACAATCCGCTCGACCTCATCACCGGAGTCAGCAACAAGGCCTCCCGTCTGGGCGTCCCAGATGGAGAACGACCGCGCACCCAGGACATACACCCGGTCGTAGTCGCCGTCGTTGTCAGTGTCGCCAAAGGCGCCGCGCGCATCGCGTGCCATCAGCGTGAGCCGGCCGAGTTCCTGGTCCGTCCTGAGCCTCGCAACGACGTCCGCAGGAAATGCTGTGGCATCGAGACTCGCGGCCGGTAGTGCGCTGAAGCGGGCGGTCTCCGCCCTGGAATTGTCGGCACCGAAATTGGTGAGGAAATCGTCGCGGTCGTCGCCTTCGTTGGCCGTGATGAAGTAGGGCCTGCCGCCCACGGTGAACGCTGCGATCCCGTCGGGCATATACACCCCGAACACGTTTCGGTAGCTCTTCAGCACCGGGCCAACGGTGGGATTGTTCCAGACCGCCGAAGTGGTACCCGCGTAGCGATCCGAAGGGGCGATACGCGAGCGTCCACCGTAGTCCTTGAATCCAAGCGCAAAGATGCGCGCAATTCGCCGGTTCTCGAGATCAACCACCGCGACCGCGTTGTTCTCCTGCAGGGTCACGTACGCGGTCTTGCTGTCGTCCGCCACCGTCACGTATTCGGGTTCCAGATCCTGCGCCACACTCGCCCCACTGCGCCCGATCCGCAGATCCCTGGGCAACTCGCCGTTGCGGCTGCCGCCGACGTTGAAGTCGCGGAAATGCAGTGCGATGGCGCTCTCGGCGGGCGTGCCCGAGGCAATCGGGATGATCGAGATGGAGCCCTCCGGATCGATCCCGTCGCTCAGGAATGTGTTGCTGAGTTCGCCCTCGTTTGCCACGACCAGAAAGCGCCCGTCCGGCGAAAATGCCACACCATCGGGAAGTGAGCCCACGGTGACCTTGCGCAGGAAGGTTGCAGCGCCCCGGTTGTCGAGACGGTAGAAAGCAATGACGCCGTTGTCGGTCTTGTTGCTTGCCTGAACCGCGATCGCCAGGAGATCGCCCGTGATGTCGAGGCTCTGCACGCCACCTGCCTTGAATCCATCGCCGTCCACATCCCTCGCCACGTTGGTTGTCGCGGCCACCGTAAGGTTGGTCGAGGTGCGCGGATTCGCGAGCGCGGTGGTTCCGAGCGCGGAAAGGTCGATGCGCTTGAAAGACGACGGCTCGGTTGCGGTGTCACACGTCACGAAGAGCGACTTGCTGCCCGCGTGGTAAGCCACGATCTCGGCGATGAGCGAGGGCGTCGACGGCGTTCCCCCACTGCTGTAGCGTCCAACGATGGTCATCCGCGGATAACCGGCAGCCACCCCAACCTGGGTACGCAAGTGCCGTCTTGAAGCTTCCTCCTCGCGCAGGGCTATGCCGGTGGCGAGCAAGGCCTTGAGCGCATCCTCGCTCGCATCGTGCCACCGCTCGGGAGGCCTCGCACTCGATGAAACCCTCGCGCGGTCGACGACAATCCCGTTGTCGGGGTTGCCGTCGGCGTCCAGCGACTGGATGAAACGTGCAATTGCAACGGCACCAGCATCATCAGCGCTCGCAGCACCCGCCAGATCGAGCGGCGTGAGCAGCGCGGCGGCAGCCACTCTGGGAAAGACCACGCCTGCCGCCGCAAAGCTGATCTCGCTACCTTCCTCGTAGGCGAAGCTGCCGTCGCTTCCGGTTACCCCGGTGACTCCGGTGCTTCCGGTGTAGTTGAGTCCAGCCACCGGGGCATCCACAAAGCGCCCCGTTGAGAGTGGCGGGTTGTCCGAACAGCCGGCAAGGCCAAGGAGTGCGGCCACGGTACCAACGATGAGAGCGCTTCGCATGCAGGATTCCTTTCCACCTCGTTGCAGGGACACCCGTGAGCCTGCTTCGTCCATCTCCAGTGGGCTCATGCCACCATCAACGCGCATCGAAGCGGTTCACGAATCCCTGAAGAAACTAGGCAAACCAGATGGCAATGCGATGACAACCCTGCGCGTGGCGCAGGGATCGCGGGAACTCCGCAAGGGAGAAATCACACGCTTCGCGATCGGGATCTCTGGCGTCACACTCAGGGGCCCTGGGCTTCCCCCCGAGGCCTCTTCACGGTTCGGGAGCGGTGTTGCGCCACCACGGAATGCGGGCGAGCAACCACCCACTGAGCCACACCAGCGCCACCGAGGCGAGCGTGTCGGAGAGGAAATGCGCCCCGAGCGCGATGCGCAACGCTGCCACGCCAAGGCATCCCAACGCGCCCCCAAGGAGCCAACGCCTGCGATGACGACCGCCGAGATGCCATGCGCTCATCAGCCACGCGGGAAATGCAACATGTCCGCTCGGGAAAGAACAATTCCTCGAACATTGCCGAAGGTTCAGCGCCCAGGGCGGGGTGAACACCTTGTCGCCCGCAAAGGCACTGATCTCCCGCGGTCTAGGCCTCCCGATCTCCTTCTTGAGCACCTCGTGAATCAGAAAGAGCGGTGTGATCAGGCCCAGCACCAGCATGAAGCTGCAGTTGCGCAAGAGCCGGCGCCGGTCCCAGGGGGTACCCAGCAGCCCGCGCCAGACGATTACCGCGAGTGCGGTCAGAAGAAGGACCGGGATCGCCAGGCGGCCCGCCCAGGCCACCGCCAGATCGATGGTGCGGAGCACAGCGAAGCGCTCATCGCGGGATACCGGAAAGCAGTTGCACGACTCGGCAAAAAAGTAACCGGAGACCCAAAGATCGATCTCGGGCCAGACCGCCCAGATCACGGAAAGTGCCAAGGTGAGCAAAAGGCTGACCCAAGGCCATTGAATGCTGCGAAGCACCGGTGAGGTGGCCTTGGGGGAGGGGGCATGCCCTCGCTCAGCGGGTTGCACAGGCCACCTCGCGAACCGTCCATGTCTCCGCAACGCCGCCCAGGCGGGGTCGGGTCAGGTCTGCCACCCAGCCCTCGGGCGGTCGCGCAACGGTGTTGGCGGCCATCGTGCTGCGCTCCACAACCCATGCGCAAGGCGCTGCGTCCGCATCTTCAGTGCCCGGCGCGAAGTGGATTGCGTAGTGATGCCTTGCCGGGGCACCCGGCTCGGAAAGGTAAACAAGGGCAGACCCCGGGAAAGCATGACGGATCCGCGCAGCACTGTCCCGGTCGCGCACAGCCCATGCAATCCGGGGTGGCTTTTCAAGCGCCATGAGTTGCTCGACCCAGATGTCCCAGCCACGCTGCCGGCGAAAGGGGTCGATCTTGTCGAGCCAGGCCACCGACGCCTGCCGCGTTGATCCGGATCTGCTATCCGGTGCGAGGGCTGCAGGGGGTGCGAGGGCTGCGAGGGGTGCGAGGGGTGCAGCGAGCACGCGATTCAGAAGACTTGCCCCATGCCCGATGAAGGCTGCCACAAGGAGGTTTGTGAGAAGCCAGGCGCAGAGCGATCGCCACGCTTTGCGCCGCATCAGCACAATCACCAGCCAAACTCCGAGCGTGAAGGCAGCCGGAAGCGCCCAGTTGGCGTAGGCCTGCTTCCACGCAGCCTGACCGATGAAGAGCGCGAGCACCGGCAGAGACTGAAGAAGGAGCCATCGATCGATGGGCCCGGGAGGCGCCGAACCGGGAGCACGCTCAGGTCCAGCGCCACCACGCATTTCGAGCGCAACCGGGATCAGTGCGAGCGGAATCAGCAAGGGTCCGATCCCGATGCACTGCGCGAGCGCAAACTCGACGCCGCGCATCCAGGCCGAGCCGAGCGCCGTGTGGGCATTGCCCCTCGCAGACTGCAGCTCGGCAAGGTGTGCCAGGGTCTCGTCGGGATGGCTGAAGAGCCAATGCAGGTGCGGCGCGAGCAAGAGGCCTGCAACAAGCGCTGCCACCGCCAGACCTCGCCAGACAGCGGGATCACGCCCCTTTTCCCAGACTGCAAAGGCAAGCAGCCCCAACAGAAAGAAGGGCATGAAATGCTTGGAAAGCACACCCAGTGTGCCCGCAAGCCCCAGCATCGCCCAGTAATGAACACCGCCCCGCCGAAACGCGAACCACGCAGCCAGGAGCGAGAGGTTCCAGAAAAGAAGGAGCAACGCATCAGTGGTCGCAAACCACTGCGCGAATCCAAGAAACGGAGTGCAAGCCATGAGGAGGGCCGCAAGCCATGCACGCCTTGCATCCAGCCCCGCTTCGCGCGCAAGCGGGACCACCAGCGCGCAGGCCGCAAGCAGCAGGATCTGGGGTAGTACGCGCAAGGCCTCGCCCTGAGGATCGATCCGGCGCCACTGTGCCATCGCATAGGCGATGCCCGGAGGCTTGGAGTAGTAGCCCCAGGCGAGCGACTCCGACCAGAGCCAGTATTGCAATTCGTCGGTCGTGAGCGGCAGACCGCTGGCGTGGATCAGCCCGAGATGGATCGCAAGCCAGGCGAGGGCAGTGGGGGCAAGCGCACGGTGAAAGAGGGAGTGGGACGTCACCGCGCCAAAGTATACTAAGGTGGGTAGGGTCGGATTCCTGAAGTGAAGCAACTGATGTGGATCTGCCGGCTCCTGGCCGAACACGGCGAAATGGCTCTTGCTCCTTCACGATGACCCAGCCCTCCATCCGCCTGGATCGCCCCGAAACGCTCGGCGTGCTGCTCAACGCCACCGCGCTCGTTGGATTCGGATGGCTTTGCAGCCTGATTGACCAGCGCGAATTGTTCCTCGCGCTGCAGGCCCTTCTCGTGCTCGTTCCCGACCCTGCCTGGCAAGCGCTCAACCTGGGCGGGCATTTTCTGGGTGCCGCGTCGCTTTTCGTGGTTGCGGTCCGCGAGGGGTACGGGATCGGGCCGCTCGCCCTGATGACGTTTGCAGCCGGCGCAGCGAGTGCATCGGTGAAGAGCCTGATCAATGCTCCACGGCCCGCAGCGCTGATCCATGACCCCGGCACCCTCTACACGATCGGCGAAACCCTCACCGCAAAATCGATGCCCTCAGGCCACGCGCTCACGATCGCTGCCGTGGTGGGAGCGCTCTGCGCCATGGCGGCCATCGACCGGCAGCGCGAGGACTCGAGGCACACGCTGGAACATGGCTGGCTGCTCCCGGTCGCGGGGCTTATCACGGTGGGTGTTGCCCTGGCGAGGGTGGCAAGCGGCGCCCACTGGCCTGTCGACGTACTGGTGGGCGCAGGGCTCGGGCTTGCGATCGGGTTTGGCTGCGGCATCCTCGGCGTGGCCCTGAGCGAGCGCATCCAGCGATTCAAGGAACAGGCGGGCCTCGTCCTGGCCCTGGAGCGGGCGACCAAGGCGCTGATCGCACTTGCGCTGCTTCTGATGCCACTGCCCCCATCGATCAGCCACGAAGCCTCGCTCGCACTCGGGATGGTGCTCGCCGCAATGGTGCTCGCCGGCCCGCTGCTCGCTGCACAACGTTGCGCGCGTGATGAACGTGTTCGGCAGCGCTGAGGTCGGCTGCGCGGTGCAGCCAGGCATGGTCTCGGTGATCGTGCCCTTCTACAACGAGGAGGAACTGGCCGCTGCGGCCGCAGCGGAAATCATCGCAGTGATGCTGGACGGCGGGCGGCCATGGGAGCTGATCCTGGTGGACGACGGGAGCCACGACCAGACCCGCAGCGCGCTGGCTGCGGCAATCGCCCAGTGCCCCCAGGCGCGGCTCCTGTGCCTTGCGAAGAACTTCAAGCAGACCGCAGCCCTGCAGGCGGGGATCGATGCCGCCTGCGGCGAATTCGTCGTGACGCTCGATGGCGACATGCAAAACGATCCGCGCGATATCCCGCGCCTGCTCCTGGAATTGCACACCCATGACCTCGACATGGTGTCGGGCTGGCGGCGCAGGCGGCAAGACACGCTTTTGCTGCGCAAGCTGCCCTCGGCCATGGCCAACCGCCTGATCGGCTGGCTCACCGGTGTGCGCTCGGTTGACCTGGGCTGCGGCATCAAGGCCTACCGCAGCAACGTGCTCAAGCGCGTTCGACTGATGGGCGAGATGCATCGTTTCATCCCGATCTGGCTTGCCACGGTAACCTCGGTCCACCGCATGCGCTACATCGAGGTGCATCATCGTCCGCGCACCCTCGGTCAATCCAAGTACGGGTTGTCGCGCACCTTCCGGGTGCTGATCGATCTGCTCACCGTGATCTTTTTCCTGCGCTTTGAGGGGCGACCCGCGCACTTTTTCGGTGCTGTTGGTCTGCCCATGCTGATCGTGGGCACCGGAATCCTGGGCTGGCTCGGCTTTCTCAAGCTCGCCCTGGGTGAGTCGATCGGCACCCGCCCGATCCTGCTCCTCGGCGTCTTGCTCACGCTCTCGGGCGTGCAGATGCTCTCCACCGGCGTTCTTGCCGAGTTCATCGTACGCAGCCATCAGCAGGCCACCCCGAGACGACTCTACGTGATTCGCGAAGAGGTACGTGGCGGCTCTGCGGGAACGCCCCGACCTCCGCCTCACGAGGCCCCTGCGCTTCAATGCCTCGGCGGCTGAACCCCGGCAGCGCAGCAACTGCGTTCGGGCCTGGCCTCGTTGCGTTTCTCGGGGTTGCGCTCTTTGCAAGCCTGGTTGGCGCCCTGCTGGCACCGCTCTTCGATGTGGACGAGGGGGCATTTTCGGAAGCCACCCGGGAAATGCTCGAAAGCGCAGACTTCGGTTTCACCTACCTAAACGGGCAACCGCGTTTTGACAAGCCAATCCTCATCTACTGGCTGCAGGCTGCGTCTTTTGCGGCCTTCGGCCTGCACGAACTCGCAGCGCGTCTGCCCTCGATCCTCGCCGGGCTCGGTGCAGCTTTGGTCGCATCCTTCTTTGCGGCACGCTGGACCGCAAACCCTGGCAACGCCGTCCTAGCGCTGGTGCTCTTTTCGAGCAGCCTGGGTCCCCTGGTGATGCGGCATGCGGCAACGGCCGATGCCCTGCTCCATCTGCTCTTGCTGCTTTCGGTGCTTTGCCTGATCGAGTCGATGCGCCTGGAAGCACCCCTGCCGCGCTTGGCACTGCGCCTTGCCTGGGCGTTCTCGGCGCTTGCAGTGCTCACCAAGGGCCTGATTGGGCTGGTGGTTCCGGCAGTTGCGGTGCTTGGCGTGTGTGTGCTTCGCCGGGGGCTCGCACCGCTGCGCCATGCCTTCTCGGACCTCGCCGCAGCCGGCCTGTGGCTCGGCCTTTGCCTGCCCTGGTACCTGTATGCCTACCTTCGTTTTGACTCGGCGTTCATTGCCGGACTTTTCGGCAAGCACCACCTGGAGCGCAGCCTGCGCCCGCTCGAGGGACACGGCGGCTCGATGGCCTACACGCCGCTCATGATGCTGGTGCTTGCACTGCCCTTCACCCCCTGGATACTCGCCGGCGCCTGGCGCACCCTGCGCAGCGCTCCCCGACGCGTCGAAACCCAGGCACTCGCAGCCTGGTGCGCAAGCCTGCTGATCGTGTTCAGTCTGGTTGCCACAAAACTGCCGCACTACGCAATGTACGCTCTGTTGCCCTTGCTGATGCTTGCGGCGCTGGGCGACGGCCCGCGCCGGATCGAGCTGCTGCTCGGACTCGTGCTCGGCTTGGCGATCGTGCTTCCTGGCCTCTTTCTCGATCCGATCCTGCAGGCGCTGGCCCAACAACGACCCGAGGGCGACTACTACCGTGAACTCCTTGCCTTCCGCGCACAGTCGTGGGCTTTCCTTGAAGGGGCAGACCCCCCGTCCGTCGAAGCCGCGGCCGGGGGACTTCCTGCAAGCCTCGCCTCCTTCGGCTGGCTCGCCCTTGGTGTGTGCCTGGCCTCCCTTTGGGCACTGGCCTCGCCCGGCCGCTCGGGGCCGGGAATGCGGCTGCGCCCTGGGGGCTCTGGGGGGCTTGGGAGCCCTGGGAGCCCCGGGGGCCCCGGGAGCCTTGGGAGCCTTGGGGGCCTTGGGGGCCTTGGGCCCCTTCTTGGACTCGGTGTGGCGATGCACCTGAGTCTGTGCCTGTCGGTGCTGCCGCTGCTCGGCGCGGTGCTTCAGGGGCCAACCCGCGAAGTCGCCCGCGCGAGTGCAGCGCAGCCTGCAGTGACCTACCGTTTCCGCGCTCCCTCGGTGGCGTTCTACCGGGAACGCATCACCGAGGACAGACTGCCCAAACCCGGCGAGCAGGTCATCCTGCGCTCCCGCGAGCTTGCGGCGCTCGAGCAGGGGGCCGGACCGGCGGCCGTCTTTCGCCCGATGCATCGCGCCGGGCCGGTGCTGCTGCTGCGCCGCGAATCCGACCTCAGTCGCTAGAGGAAGCACCCATGCTGATCAACTGTGCAGTCTATGCCGAGGGCAAACGGGCGGAGACGCTTGACCTGAACACCCTCGACCGCGCGAAAACCGGTGATGGCCGCTTCATCTGGGTGGCGCTCAAGGATGCAGCACAGGAAGAGGTTGCACGCCTTCAGCGGCATTTCGGGCTGCACCCCCTCGCGATCGAAGATGCGATGACCGGACACCAGCGCCCCAAGCTCGAGGAGTACGGCACAACCCTCTTCAGCGTGATCCAGCTACTCGAACGGGTGGACGGCGAGATCAGCGTGGGCGAGATCGACATCTTCATCGACCGCGACTTCATCGTATCGTTCCGCTCCAACAGCAACCAGGATTTTCTGGGTGTACGCCAGCGCTGCGAGACCGAGCCCGAACTCTTGCGGCACGGGCCGGGCTATGTGTTCTACGCCATGCTCGACCATGTGGTGGACCGTTACTTCGAGCTCACTGAGTCGCTGCAAAGCGAGCTCGAATCGATCGAGGAGGACATCTTTGTCCGCCCGGACGCACGCAAGCATATCGAGCGCCTTTTCAAGCTCAAGCAGCAGTCCACGGTGCTGCGCCATGCGGCGCTTCCAATGTCGGAATTCATCGGAAAGCTCTACGGAGGCCGGGTGCCGCCAGTGTGCGCGCAGTCGCAGGAGTACTTCCGCGACGTTCACGACCATCTCGCAAGAATCATGGGCGCGCTCGATGCGGTCCGCGAATCGATCGCCACCGCCATCCAGGTCAACCTCTCAATGGTCACGATCGAAGAGAGCGAAGTAACCAAACGCCTTGCAGCCTGGGCCGCCATCTTTGCAGCCTCCACTGCGCTCGCGGGCATCTGGGGCATGAACTTCGAGCATATGCCCGAACTTGCCTGGACCTGGGGCTATCCGCTTGCGTTGTCCGTTATCGTCTCGGTCGCCGCGCTCCTCTACAGGCGCTTTCGCAAGGCGGGATGGCTTTGAGGGGCTCAAGACGCCGCTTGTCGGGATGATCGCGTGCCGTCATCGACCTTTCATCGATCTGGGTTAAGGATACGGTGTGAGGGAGGCTCAGCATTGAGGCACCATGATCGTATCGATGAGGAAGACCTGACGCATCGATCCAGGCACGGTGCGGCGCGGGCGAAGCTCGACCAGGAATTGCGCGGCATCGACCTGAGGCTTTCGCACCTTGCCGATCCGCATCATCAGATCGACCTGCTCGGCCTGCAGGTTGAGGCAATCCAGCGCAGCTTCGCTCCGCTCGACCTCAACAGCACGGGCAACCGCTTGCAGATCGCCACGATCATTGCCCGCTACGAACTCACCTCGCGCGAGCGCGACCTGCTGCGCCGCAAGGCTGCGATCCTCACCACCCTGAGGGACTTCAGCGACCAGACTGCGGAGCATCGCCTGGATTGATGGATGCCCCGCCGCAACGACGCAAGCGCACCCATCATCGCGACAGTCCCTGGAAGCCCGCAGGATGCGACCGGATCGCCATGGTCCTCCAGGGCGGCGGCGCACTCGGCGCCTACCAGGCGGGTGTGTACCAGGCGATGCACGAGGCCTGCATGGAGCCCGACTGGGTTAGCGGGGTATCGATCGGAGGCATCAACGCTGCGATCATTGCGGGCAATCCACCCGAAAAGCGCCTGGAGCAGCTTGAGCGTTTCTGGACCACGATCACCCAACGCAAGATCTGGCCGTTCACACCCGACGGGGATCTTTTCCGGCGCGCCCGCAACGCCACAAGTTCGCTGATGACGATGCTCGGAGGGCAGCCCGGATTCTTCGATCCACGACCGATCAACCCCTGGCTTGCACTGACCGGGTCGGAACACGCAACAAGCTTCTACCACGCCGACGCACTGCGCCAGACGCTCCTCGAACTGGTCGACTTCGGGTTGCTCAACCATGGCCCGGTGCACTTTGCCTGCGGCGCCGTGAATGTGATGAGCGGCAACTTCATCTACTTCGATAACCGCCTCGAGGACATCGACCCCGAGCACATCATGGCAAGCGGCGCACTTCCACCCGCGCTGCCGATGGTGAAGATCGGTACCGATTACTTCTGGGACGGCGGTATCGTCTCGAACACCCCGCTGCGGCATCTGCTGGAACGCGAGGATCCGCTCAATACGCTGGTGTTCCAGGTGGACCTCTTCAGCGCGCGCGGTGCCTTGCCGCGCGACATGATGGAGGTGCTTGCGCGCTACAAGGACATCATGTTCTCCTCCCGCACCCGCTCCAACACCGACGCCTACCGTAATCTGCGTCAGTGGAAGCAGGTGGCGCGCAAGGCGCTCGAGAGCATCCCCGAGCACCAGCTCGACCCCGAGCAACGGCAACTGCGCGCCCAGCTGGAGAAACTGCCCGACATCACGATCCTGCACCTGATCTACCAGCAAAAAGCCTACGAGGGTCATGCCAAGGTCTACGAGTTTTCGGGCACTTCAATGCGTGAACACTGGAGCAGTGGCTATGAGGACACCCGTCGGGTGCTCAAACATCACCAGTGGCTCGAAATGCCGCCGCCGGGCAGCGGCATCGTGACCCACGATGTGCATCGGGAGAGGGATTGAGCCGCCTGGGGTTGCACGCCCTGATCTCAGATGATGGGCCGGTCCGTCGAATGCCCAGTTCGATGCAAGCGAAAACTGGTCTACGCTCGGGCCTGTTGCCGCTTCTTGGAATGTCAGGGTTGGAATACCCATGCTGGAAACCATCACCTTCGTCACTTCGCTTGCAAGGTACGTTCTTGTTGGTTTGCTGGCGTTTTCTCTTGACTACACAGTGTTCATGCTTCTCTGGAAGTGGGCTGGCGTTCCTTATCTTCTTGCGAGCTGCGCGGGCATCGGGCTCGGCTTTTTCCTGAGCTTCGTCCTCAATCGCTTCTACGCCTTCCCGGCCGGCGGGACGGGCAACGGAATCAACTCTGGCAACAGCTGGCGCGTGTCACTCGCGCGCTTCGGCGTTGCCAATCTGTTGAGCCTTGTGCTCGCAACCGGTCTGCTGCTGCTTCTGGTTCAGGGTATGGGTTTAAGGCCTGACTGGTCCAAGGTCTTTGTGTCCATGTGCATACCTTTGCTCAACTACCTGATGTACAGACATTTCGTCTTTATCGACTCCAGAACCTGATCGCAAGCGTGGCACACCTCTATCTCGCGCTTGTCCTCGCACTCGTGCTCGTCAACCTTGCCGCACTTGCTGCGCTTGGAGCCCGGTATACACCTGCGCCGCTCGCGCGATTCGGCGGCGTGCTGGCCTTTGCAACACTCCTGTTCGCCATCGAGCACTTCATCGGGCTCGGATCCCTGCATTGGATGTGGCCGATCACAACGCTCACGAGCCTGTATGTCTTGCGAAGATTCGCATCGACGGTCAGGTCAAACTTGCGATCGGAAGCGGTCTTTCTTGGGTGTCTCGGCTATGCATTGAGCTGGAGACTGGTTGACGCGAACCTCGACCCAATCGGCGAGTCGATGACTGATCTTTACTTCATTTCGAATTATATCGGTGGCGAGAGATTGCCGCCCGGTGATCGTTGGCTGGGTGGGGAACACCGTTTCGATTTCTACTATGGATTTCAGTTTTATTCCGGCGCACTGCTCGGCCGGTGGTTTGGACTTTCACCAGGCGTTACGCTCAATTTGGCCGGAGCGCTTTCCTACGCATTCCTCGGTAGCCTCGCGTGGTTCGCTGTAGCGTGCCACGTCAGGTCTGGATGGGTCGTTGCACTTCTTGTGGCAACGCTTCTTGCGGGGGGAAACGGCCTTTCGCCCCTCACTCTTTTCGCGATCCAGCATCCTGGAGAAACGCGAAGCGAGGTCGCGGCCTCCGGTGCCGAGCAGATGTGGGCCTCCACCCGGTTCAGCGGCCTCTACGAGAGTCGGGTGAACACGGATTTCGGACGGAGTTTGCTTGATCTGTCGTCGCGCGCGCAAACCGCGCAAGCGATGGACCTGCCACTCGAGACACCGGCGTATCTGCTCCTCCTCGGCGACTTTCATCCACCGCTAGGCTCCTGGATCCTTCTCGTGTTTTCCCTCGCGCTCTTCAACTGGATCACTACGCCTGGAACGCCGCGCCAAGATCCCCGCGCGATTTATCTCGCAACGGCGTTTATTGCCGCCGTTCCGTGGATTACGCTTGCAACCAATGCCTGGGTGTTTCCGCTTCAAACCGCACTTTCCCTCGTGCTGCTGGGCTTGCTTGCAGTGCGCAAGTGCCTCAATCTTCGCGCTGCTCTAACAGGGACCATCCTGACCCTTGCGCTCCTTCACCCTTTTCTTGGGTATTTCTCGGCGCGTGCGCTTGAACTTCCGATCAAGTGGGTGCCCGAGTCAATGCACACCCGGTGGCCGATCTGGGCTGGACTGCATTGGCCAACCGTTCTGCTGCTCTGTCTCGCGGCAGTGAGGATTTTCTTTCGGCGAAGCGTCGATCTTCGCGACGCGCTGGTGCTGGGCGCGGTCGCTGCAGTTTTGCTTGTTGCAAGCGAGATCCTTTTCCTCGACGATCCTCTTGGTGGGCCACATGAGCGCTTCAACACCGTGCTCAAGACCTGGTCATGGTTATGGCCCTTTGCACTTCTTTCGCTGGCACCTCGACTCTGGACCGAGGGCACCCCGATCACGAGACTCGCGTTGACGCTCATGTGTTCAGCCCTTCTCCTGAACACCTGGAATGTTGTCCGGGTACTTGGGAATTCCGACATTCCAGGAGGGTCCCGCTTCTCTGGCGATGGTTGGGTGCGCCGTGACAGTGCGCACGATGACCTGCTCCGATCGCTTTCGAACGCGCCTTCAGGAGTGGTGCTCGAGAGGTCGCAGGCGGGCGCCTACGATGCGGCGCCAGCATTCGCCCTTTTCTCCGGCAAGCCCGCGGCAATTGGATGGTCGCAGCATCAGGAGTTGTGGCTCGGAGCATCGCGATCCATTGCGGCCGAAGCGCGTGCCGCCCACCAGTTCTTCGCGGGAACGATGCCGGATCCTACCTCCTGGCTTCGTGGACGAAAAGTTCGCTACATTGTCTGGTCGCGCCGTGACGAGAGGGCGTTACCCGGGATACGGCAGCGCCTCGATCACCAGATCAGTTCCGAGTTCGAGTTCCGGAGTGTCGAGGTCGATGGAGACCGCCGGGTAGGCTACTGGGAGCGAAGGCCGTGAATCCGGTTGATCGCAGCGCCGAACAGGGCGGACAGCACCGATGAGCCTGATCCATTTCGTCGTCAGTGTGCTGCTGATCCTCATCAATCTCTTCGCGCTCTCGATACTCCTTTCGCGTTGGTTGCCCTCGCTGGCCATTGCGAGAGCCACAGGGGTTCTTGCGATCGTCTGTGCGGGTTTTTTCCTCGAACATTTCGTTGGACTCGGCCGACTCGGCTGGATATGGCCCGTATCGACTGGGGTTTCAACGCTTGTGCTTCTCCGCACGCGCGAAATCTGGCGCTCGGTGTCCGTGGCGGGTTCCGAAATGGTTTTCCTGATCGGCTTCGCGTATGGGTTGTTCTGGCGAGCAAGCTCTCCAGCGATTACCCCGAGTTCGGAGAGGATGACCGACCTGTATTTCATCGTGAATTACCTGGAGGGGGTGCGGCTGCCACCGACCGATCACTGGCTTTCCGCGCTGCGCTTTGATTTCTATTACGGCCTTCAGCACTATGGCGCAGCGCTCATGGCCCGCGCCTTCGAGTTGCCCCCCGGCTACGCCTACAGCCTCGGATTCTCGCTGATCGCGGGTTTGTCGATTGCATTGGCCTGGGACTTCAGCGCGCGCTTTGTCAAGAGCGCTGCGCTGCGTGCGCTTGTGGTGGTTTCACTTGTGATCGGCGGTTCCGGCGCAACCCCGGTGATCTGGGCAGCCTATGAGCGCATTCCCGCCAGTGGGGTTCACGCTGAGGTTGCCGACCGCGTGTGGGGAAACGCCAGGTTCATCGGCGACGTTGATCAGCGGTTGGCAAGCGCCCCCGGAACCCCGCTTTACCCATCGGGCCCACCGGGATTCAAAGCGCGCTCCTTGCCGAGCGAGAATTTCGGCTACCAGTTTGCGCTCGGCGATTTCCATCCACCTCTGGGTGGCTTTTTTCTTCTCATCCTTTCGGCAGCGCTGATTGCTGCAATCGAGCGCACACCGGCGATTCAGGCGTCTACCGAGCGGATACTTTCCGGCCTGCTCGCGCTCACCGTCCCGTTGCAACTCGCCACCAACACCTGGGTCTTTCCCTTGCAGGCGGTGTGGGTCGCGGTCTGGGCGATCTGGCGCTGGTCCGCGCACCGCAAGCCCGATTGGCCAGGCTTGCTGATCGGGGGTTTTGGCGGTTGCCTCCTCCTCTTTCCATTCCTCAAAGGTTTCGCCGAACGGTCGGGTCAGGGAGCCCTGAGTCTTATCCGCTTTGTGGATCTCACACCGTGGCCCCAGTTCCTGAGCCTGCATTGGCCCGTGCTGCTTTTCATCGGTGCAGCCTTCGGGATCGGATGCCTGAGAGGCCGGCACAGTGGCCTCACCTGCGCTTTTGCTGCGTCGCTGGCGATCATGCTGGCGCTCTCCGAAATCATCTTTCTCAACGACCCTTCAGGCGACCACTTCGAGCGAACGAATACGGTGATGAAGTGGTGGGGCTTCATCCAGACCGCCAGCGTGCTCGTTCTTGGGACCTTACTGCTGGCGCAGCCACAACGATGGCTTCAGGGAGCGACCGTACTTTGCCTCGCAGCCCTGAACCTCTACGCTATCGACGTCTTTCGGCATTGGAGCCTGATCCAGAAAAGCGATTTTGGAGCCTTGCGGGGAGACTCCGCCTACACGAAAGATCCGGTCACGCGGGAAATGTTCAATTACCTTGCGCGTGCGCCTCGCGGCGTGGTGCTTGAGAATCAATACTGCGACGCCTACTGCGATTCCGGGGTCTTCGCGCTTTTCGCAGCCAAGCCTCTGGTCGTGAACTGGCCGATGCATCATCAGACCTGGCGCCAGAACATCGGTTCCATCTGGAATCTCAAGATCGAGACGCAGCAGTTCTATGCGGGGAATCATCCGCGCGCCGAACAGTGGCTTTCAGTCAATCAGGTAAGTTATGTGGTTTGGAATCGTCGCGATGCTGCAGACTCCGGCGCCTGGCAGCGAATCGACAGCGCGATCCGGCTCACCCATTCCTGGAAGGAGTTCGGAAATGAAGGCGAGAGGAAGATCGGCTACTGGATCCGAACGGATCAGTCTGGGGGAAGGTGAACCTTGCGGACGAAATAAACAGGGCGCCGCTTGGCCTCGATGTAGGTGCGGCCAAGATACTCGCCCAGTACCCCGATGCCGATCAGTTGTACTCCTCCAAAGAAGGTAACGGCAACAAAGATTGAAGGATAACCGGGCAAATCGGCGCCAAAAAGGATCGTCCGCAGGGCGATCCAGCCGCCCCAGAGCAGCGATAGCAAGGCAATAGCCGACCCAAGGTAGGTCCATAGCCTGAGTGGAGCGTCGCTGAAACTTGTGACGCCCTCCACCGCAAAACTCAGAAGCTTTCTGCCGTTGAACTTGCTCTCCCCGCACGCCCGTTCGTCGCGGGTGTAGTCGACCGTGGTCGATCGGAAGCCCACCCATGCGAAGAGGCCCTTCATGAACCGGCGCGACTCGGGCAGTTCCCTCAACGCCTCCACAACCACACGATCCATCAGCCGAAAATCACCAACATTGTGCGGAAGCTTCAAGTCAGCCATCCAGTTGTGCAAGCGGTAGAACCAGCTTGCCGTCAACCGCTTGGGCAGACTGTCGCTGCTGCGGTCGGCGCGTCTTGCCAGCACCACCTCAAAGCCCGCGCGCCATTTCGCAACCATCGCCGGGATGACTTCCGGCGGGTCCTGAAGATCAACATCGATCGGGACTGCCACATCGCCAGTGACCGTACCCAACCCAGCCGTGAGTGCCGCCTCCTTTCCGAAATTGCGGCTGAGTTCAACGACGATGATGCGCCACCACGAAGGTGCACCGGATTGGGCCTCGAGCAGCCTTTCGACCGTTCGATCGGTACTCCCGTCGTTCACAAAGACGATTTCGAGTTTCTGCGGATCGCTCCCGGTTGCGCCAGGGTCGAGGTAAACCTGCTGAAGACGCTCAAGGAACGGCCCTACGCTGGCCTCTTCGTTGAACACTGGAACGATCAACGAGAGAACGCGCGGAGGAGGCTTCAATTCCGGCAAGGCTAGGCTCACCAAACGAACAGGTGGCCGAGAGCATACATACCATCGCCCGACACTGCAACGATCCGAAGGCGGGTGGTTGGCAATGTGGGCGAGGCGAAACGAATCTCATGTCGGGTAATTCCCTGACCGGGTACTGGCCCGATCGTGTGAATCGGAAGAAAGCCGAAATCCGAGGCGATGTCGATGCGATAGGTATCGTTGTTGTCCACCGAAAGATCCAAACCACGAATCTCCTTCCTCTGTCCGAGATCCACAACGAGTTCCTTCGCAAACACCGTGTGGCCGGGCGCATTCCAGGCACCCTCGGTCCGTACGATGGCAAGCGCGCTGAGGGGCACTCCCGGCGGGGGTGGGGGCGGGGTCGCAAGCCCCCGGTACGCCAGTGGCGCGGCAAGGCCCGCAGCAATCAGAATCAGCATGAGGTGGGGACGCGGCCCACCCTCAGGGTTCACTGCCGACCTTTCCCTGTCTGCGGAATGCGTGCCCACAAGGTCGATCTGCCACCGTCGGGAATTGAAGAGAGGGGCCTCAGTCAAGCAGGCTTGCTGAGCCGACCCGCTTGCCGGGCGCAGCTGCGGATGGATCCGGAAGGAAGGGCTGAACCCAACGCTCGAAAGCATAGCGGACGCGGTTGAGATGAAACGGCACGTAGGCCATGTTGAGGCGATCAAAGTCGCGCAGAATCCCCCCCGTACTGAAAGGCACACCCGGACCCACACCTAGGTGGGCATAAAGCGGAACGCCTCCGCTCCCCACAAAGGCGTTATCGGTCCGACCCACCGAGGTGGCGAGTCCCAGCGCATAGCGAGGCAAACCCCGAACATCAATCGGCCAATTGCCCGTGTGAACTTCACGCCGCAGCGTGAGCGGAAAGGAGAGTTCGATGGCGGCAAAGGAAACCCTGGTGCCGCCGAACCAGAGGGGTCTGGCGTCTTCGAAGGCATAAACCACGAAACCAAGGTTCAGGTCGCCAAACCAGTGCCGACTCGCCAGACTGAGCGAACGGTCCTGGTTCCACCACTTCCCGTAGGAGGCCTCCAACTGCCAGTCGGTCCCAGGGACCAGATAGCGATACGCTGCGAAGCGTGGCTCTCCAGGCCCGAATCCGGTGAATGCGCCCTGGTAGAGGTACCGGTGGCGCGAAAGCGTCAACGCGTGCCTGCCCGACTCGGAATCCCAGCGTAACTCACCGCCCCCGCCCAGCCAATCAGGCAAGGGCTGACCCAGGTCGATCCTCCCCGAAATCTGACCGCCTAGGGAGCGCGGCGGCTGCCAGGGTGCGTGAAAAGCCTGGTGCAGCATCACCCGTCCGTTACCGCTTCGCACCCGCCAGAACGAGAAGATCCCCCCCTCGTAGTCCTTCATACTGTGAAGGTGCGCGACCCGGAAGCCTTCGAGGATGGCCCCAGGCCAAAGATGCAGCCACGGCACGATCGCGAGTCCCAGACTGTGATCCCAGATTCCGTACTCGGTGGCAAAGGTGTAGTGCGCCTGCGGACCGAGGTGCAGCCTGAACTTTTGCCAGGCGGGGTGGGCACCCTCCACAAACCAGCGCACCTTTCCGAGCAGCGTATCAAGCCCGCGGCCCACGCCACCCGCAAAGCCGTTCAACCGCAGGCGCAAGGCATTTTCTTCATGGCAGGGCTGCCGGCCTGCGCCGCCGAGCCAGGAACGCAGGCAGGCGCGGTCGCCTTCGATCAGGGCGATGGGCACATTCCAACGCATGAGCACCAGCTGATACCGCTCGGCCTGCGAAAAACGCGCAAAGGCAAGATGGCCCAGCGCAACGCCAAGCGCATCAAGCTCGCTGTGCGAATACGCCATGTTGTTTACGCTGAGCACAAGCGTGTCGCCGTCGTGCCTGTCGCCAACGAAAATGTCGGTGAAGCCTTGCTCAAACAAGACCGCTGCCAGTTCAGAAGCGCTCCCGGGGTCGAGAATTCTCCGATTCGTCGCGCCCGGATCTCCCGATCCTGGTGCGCTGCGCGAGCCTGCCATCTGGCGAAGGGTGTCGGAAACCGCGCCTACTCGGGTGAGCGTTCCATCCATCGGAATCCTGAACCCAAAGGACAGGTAGGGACGCGGGGTCTCGCGCGCACCCTCGAGTTGCATGTTGAGTTGCAGGTGCAGGCGGCTACCGGAAGGAAAGCCCAGCGCAGGCAGGACCTGCTCTTCGCTGAGCATGGCTCCGACAAAGCTGTGGCTGCTCGTGCGTTCTGCCTGAACCCGCAACCAGGGCCTCAGCTGCCACGCAGCAGCCGCAAACACGCCATCGAGCGGCATATGTACCGATAGACCTGGCTCTCCTTTTGCGATGCCGACCGAAGCTTCCCATTGGCTCGCATCGTAGGTCGCCACCGCAAAGCTGGAGCGGAAGGACGTGGCAGCGCCGCCCACGTCGGTGGCCCCTGTCGCGACCCAGACGTTGGAAAAAGGCTCTCGATCCGTCAGCCTGCGCAGACTGAAACCGATTTTGCCGCTTGCGGACAGGTCCCGCATTCCGCAGTTGGCGTTGGAATAGCCGTTGCACTGGAGCGTGTTGGCAGCAACCCGTCCCGCAACTTCCAACTCCGGACGGAGCGCAAACAAAACCGAGGCGTTGTGGCCGTCCAGACGGTCGGCGCCTGGAACCGAGGGCGCATAGTCGACCGAAACAGTCCCCGAAGGAGCGATCCGTGCGCTCGGCGCAAAGAGGTATCCCGAGAGACCGTTGGGGGTGTTGAGCACTTGCA
>Ga0194129_10004033_pt1 | contig 19912 bp, 19 predicted proteins | sample TA2KigCa35mmetaG_FD_150862 | JGI IMG/M metagenome (GOLD analysis project Ga0194129, IMG submission 150862) | Freshwater microbial communities from Lake Tanganyika, Tanzania - TA2015038 Kigoma Deep Cast 35m | ecosystem: Environmental > Aquatic > Freshwater > Lake | place: Tanzania: Lake...
ACCAGCAATCGCCCGATCACCCCCCTGCCCTCGTCGCCGGTGCTGCCGACGCTGCAAGTCGGGCGAGTGCCTGAGGCATCGCCCGCAGCAGTGCGGCATTTTCATCTCGCGTGCCGACAGAGATACGCAGATGGGCTGGCAGACCGTAGCCCTGCACGGGACGCGTGATTACCCCTGCTGCCAACAAGGCCTCAAAGAGGGCCTGCCCGGAGCGCTGACCCGGCTGGGGGAGCTGCGAGAGATCGGCAAGAACGAAGTTTCCCCAGGACGGCAGGCACGCAATACCAAAACTGGCAAGGCCTTCGGTGAGCTGGGTAATACCGGCACGATTAAGCGCATAGGATCTGTCGAGAAACTCGTGGTCGGACAGAGCCGCAGCAGCAGCTGCCTGCGCCAGGCTATTGACATTAAATGGCTGGCGAACGCGGTTGAGCAGATCGGTCACGAGCGTGCTGGCAACCCCATAGCCCACCCGAAGCCCCGCCAGACCATAGGCTTTGGAGAACGACCGCGATACCAGTAGGTTAGGGAATTCCTGCACCCAGTCAAGGGCCGGGTATCGGTCTTCAGGCGGCAGATACTCGGTATAGGCCTCATCCAGCACCACCAGCACCGATGCCGGCATGGCCCGAATAAAGGCGTGGATCTGGTCTCCAGGAATAAAGCTTCCCGTGGGGTTATTGGGATTGGCCAGCCAGACAACGGTCGTGGCAGGCGTCACTGCCTTGGCCATTGCCTCAAGGTCGTGACCAAGGTCTGCGGGCTTTGCAGGAACCACGACCAGCCGGGCGCCCACGGCCTGCGAGGCCAAGGCATAGACCGCAAAGGCGTGTGCACTCATGACTGACTCGGTACCGGGACGCAGAAAGGCATGGGCGACCATTTCTAAGATGTCGTTGCTACCGTTCCCAAGGGTGATCTGCTCAGGCTGCAGGCCGAAACGGGCAACCAGCGCGGCCTTCAGGTCAAAGCCGTTGCCATCAGGATACCGCCCCAGATCGCGGGCTGCCTCCTGCATCGCCATCTGGGCCTTCGGGCTCATCCCCAGAGGGTTTTCATTGGACGCAAGCTTCACCACCTGATCTTCGCGAAAGCCATAGGCACGGGCAATGTCCGCAATCGGCTTACCGGGCTGGTAGGGCGCAATTGCGCGAATGTAGTCTGGGGCCTGATCAGAGATCTGCATAAAGATGTTCGGGCTAGTCGAGGTTTTGGTGTGGAGTGGCATCTGGGGTTGCATCTGGGGTTGCGCCTGGGGATGGGTTTACCGGTGCGCCTACGGGAGACTTTGGATCTGAGCCGAAGGCAGAAAGCTTCTCAAACAAGGGATAGGAACCGAGCAGCTTGTACATGCCAGCAGTCTTTTGGATTTCGGCTAGGGCAAGCGCGACCGAAGAATGGGTCTTGTGCCCCACCAGATCAACATAGAAAAAGTACTGCCAGGCGCCACCCCCGAGCTTTCGGGCAGGCCGCGACTCAAACCGTTTCATGGAGACGCCATGCCGCGCCAAAGGCTCAATGAGTGAGAGCATAGCGCCCGCCTTATCGGGCACTGAGAGAATCAGAGAGGTCTGGTCTCGGCCGCAGCCGGCAGGGCTAAACCTGCCAAGCGCTGCAAACCGCGTGCGGTTCGAGGGATCGTCTTCGATACGCTCTGCCAGCACAGTTAAGCCGTACAGACCCGCAGCCGCCTGGCCTGCAATCGCCGCTAGGCTTGGATCTTCTGCAGCCATCTGGGCTGCATGGCCGTTACTGGCAACCGCCACTCGTGCGGCGCCTGGCAGGTTGCGGTCTAGCCAGCCCTGACACTGTGCCAAGGCCTGGGCATGGGCAACCACTTGGCGCACCTGCTGCAGGTCGCCCGTTTTGTGTAACAGACAGTGGTGAATCGGAAGTGACACCTCTGCGCAGATCTCTAAAGGCGTGGAGAGAAGGAGGTCGAGAGTACGGCCCACCGTACCCTCGATAGAGTTTTCTACAGGGAGTAGTGCCAGATCGGCAAGACCTGTTTCTGCCTTGCGCAAGGCCTCATCGAGCGAGGCACAGGCAATGGCCTCCACCTGATGGCCAAACAAGACGTGCACCGCCTGCTCGCTGTAGGTACCGAGGGGGCCAAGATACGACACCTTCAAGACATGCTCGAGTGCCCGACACCCCGAAATAATCTCAACAAAGATCGCGGCAATCGCCGTGTCAGGAAGTGCGCCGCCTTCTGCCCGGTTCAGGGCGCAGAGCCGCTCGAGTATGGATACCTCGCGTTCGGGCCGATACACCGGAGCCCCAGAGAGCTGCTTGGCGTGGCCCACCTGTTTAACCACCTCGGCCCGCTGCATGAGAAGCCGAACGATCTCCTCATCGATCGCATCGATACGGTCACGCAAGGGGCGAAGATTGTCACCAGACATTAGCCATACGCCTTTTCAAAGGCCTTCATGTAGTGAACGAGCTGTCGGGCGCCCTCAACGGGCATTGCGTTATAGAGACTCGCCCTGAGGCCCCCCACCGCCTTATGGCCCTTAAGATTGAGCAGCCCCGCCTGCTGAGCGCCCTGCAGAAAAGGCTCATAGAGACGGTCATCAGGGAGAAAAAATGGGATATTCATAAGCGACCGCGCAGCTGTTTCGACATAGGCCCGATAAAACCCGGAGCCATCGATGGCATCGTAGACCATACGGGCCTTGGCCTCGTTTCGCTTCTGCATTTCCTGTACTCCCCCCTGGTCAATAAGCCATTCAAAGACCAGCCCTGCCATGTAAATCGCAAAGGTAGACGGGGTATTGAGCAGGGAATTATTTTCAAGCACCTTACGGTAGTCAAAGACACTGGGGCAGGTGGGCTGCGGTTTGGGGACACGATCCTGGATGAGTCTTCTTTGCAGAATCACAAAGGTAAGGCCCGAGGGCCCAATGTTTTTCTGTGCCCCGCCGTAGGCCAGCCCAATCTGGGAGAAGTCCATGGGCCGAGAAAGTACATGCGAGGACATGTCGATAATCAGCGGCGCGTTTGGTGCCCCGAGGTCTTTCATTTTAGGAAACACGTGATACTCAACGCCACCAATCGTCTCGTTGCCACAGATATGCAGATAGCTGGTGTCGGGGCGTACCTGCCACTGGTCTTGCGCAGGGATATAGCCAAATGCGGGGTGGGCATCAGTTGGCGCTGCAGCAGAGGCAGCAAGATGGACATCACCATACTTGCGCGCCTCATCGATAGACTTCGCCGACCAGTGCCCAGTGTGCACGTAGTCACACTTTGCATTCACGCCCAGAAGGTTCATAGGAATGATGGCATTTTGCGCCGTCGCACCCCCCTGCATAAACAAGACCTCGTGGTCGGGCCCGAGGCCGAGCAGGGCACGAAAGTCCGCCAGTGCCTTTTCATGAATTTTGGAGAACAGAGGCCCCCGATGGGTCATTTCCATAACCGACATGCCTGTATCACCCCAGCTGAGCATCTCTTGGGCTGCCCGCGCGAGAACTGGTTCGGGTAAAACAGCAGGGCCAGGGGCAAAGTTAAAGGGGCGCGAGGACATGGCTAAGGAACATGGGCAAAAAGGGAAAGCACATAGGGTATCGAAAATGCCGACACGGCTGTAGTAGCGACCACCGCAGTGGCACTCAGGGTAACACCTTGGTTGTAGCGCTGGGCCAAGAGATAAGTATTCGCGCCTGCGGGTAGCGCGGCCATCGTGGTGAGCACCCCCACCGTAAGCGGCGGAAGATCCAAAACCCAGGCAGCAACCAGGAACACCAATAGCGGGTGCAATACCAGTTTGAACAAGATTGCGGGCGCTACTGCACGCGGCTCGATCTGGTTACGGCTGTGATAGATCGATGCCCCGAGTAGCATCAGGCAGCAGGGTATAGCGACCTGGCCCATGGATAAGAGTGTGGAGTCCAGCAACTGGGGCAGTTCAAGGCCTAGGCTGCTTACTAAGAGGCCCAGCATGATGGGAATGACCACCGGGTGCAGTACCGCCATCTGCACCAGTTGCTTCGCAGTCATAAGCCGGCTGCGCCGAGACCGGCCTTTGGAGGACATCTCAAAGCCCACGACAGAGAGCCCGAGAATTACGAGCGAGTGCATGGTGAGCACGGTTAACAGAACCACGAGACCATCAGGCCCGAAGAAGAGGTTCACCACTGGGATACCCACCATTACGTTGTTAGAGAACGTAGAGGCAAGCGCTAGAGAGACCCCCACCCCGCTCGAGATTCCCTGTCGTTCGTCTGGGGTGCCAAAGGGCCCAAGACCGTCGCGAGCAGAAGCCGACGGGTCGCTGCGATTGTCAGTGCGGTTGTCAGAGCGATAGATGCGGGCCAAAGCGGTGCGCGTAGCCAGCAGATAGACCAAAGCAAATACCATCACCGTAGCTGAGAGATAGCTAATGATCGGGAGAATACTCAGGGATTCAAATTCGACCGTCGCCATCGCCCGAAACAAGAGCGCAGGCAAAAACACCTTGAGTACCAGGCTGGAAAACAGATTGGTCGAGGCCTCATCAATCCAGCCCAGCCGGGCTACCAGAATGCCCACCGCAACAATCAGAAAAACCTGAAGCAGGGCATCGGTCATGTCAGCAAAGACCAGCGAATTGAGGCGTGCGGCGCCGGCGGGGCTTTGCAGCGAAGGCCGGCTAGCCCTGCCCGGAGCCTGGGGGCGAAGAGACCTGCTCTGGGTCGTCGGTCTCTGCGATGCGCTGCACGCCTACTAGAGTGCTTCCACCATCAACAGCGATCAGGGTGACCCCCTGGGTAACGCGACCAAGCGCTCGCACCTCGGCAACCCGGGTGCGCACCACTACCGCCTTATCGGTAATGAGCATGATCTCGTCGGTCTCGCTTACCAGGCAGGCGGCCACCACCTTGCCGTTTCGGGCCGAGGTTTGAATGGCAATCATGCCCTTGGTACCGCGACCATGCCGGGTATGCTCCGAGATTAAGGTACGTTTGCCGTACCCATTCTCGGTGGCGGTTAAGACGAACTGGTTCTCGTCTTCGGCCACGATCATGCTAATCACTTCCTGGCCGCGGTCGAGCATCATGCCACGCACCCCGCGCGCCTCACGGCCCATTGGACGCACATCGTCTTCGGCAAACCGCACCGCCTTACCCGCATCGGAAAAAAGCATGACATCGTGCTCGCCATCGGTGATGGCAGCACCGATCAGGTAGTCGCCCTCATCGAGAGAGCAGGCAATAATTCCGCGCTTTAAGGGCCGGGCAAAGGCATTCAAGGGAGTCTTCTTCACCGTACCCAGGGCCGTAGCCATAAAGACATAGCGGTTTTCTTCATAGCCTTTCACAGGAAGAACGACGGTGATCTTTTCTCCTTCTTCCAGCGGCCAGATGTTAACCAAAGGCTTGCCCTTGGAGGCACGAGATCCCTGTGGCACCTCATAGACTCTGAGCCAATAGACCCGGCCACGATTTGAAAAAGCCAAAATGGTGTCATGGGTGTTAGCGATAAAGAGCTGGTCAATCCAGTCATCTTCTTTGGTGGCCGTGGCGGTCTTTCCTCGCCCCCCACGGCGCTGCGCCTGGTACTCAGACAAGGGCTGGCTCTTCATGTAGCCCGTATGAGTAAGGGTGACTACCATGTCTTGCGGGGTAATCAGGTCTTCGGTCTGCAGTTCTTCAGCGTTGTGCTCAATCACTGACCGACGGGCATCACCAAACTCTTTACGTACCGCCTCAAGCTCGTCCACCATTATCTGGGTGATACGCGATGGCTTCGAGAGAATGTCTAAAAGGTCGGCGATCGTCGCAATCACCTCTTTGTATTCGGCCACGATCTTGTCTTGCTCAAGACCCGTAAGGCGCTGCAGACGCATCTGCAGAATCTCTTGGGCCTGTATATCGCTCAACCAATAACCATCGGCCTTCAAGCCATAGTCTGCCGAAACCCCCTCGGGCCGAAAGGCCTCGGCAATGGTTGTCTCGGTGGCGCGCGCAAGCAGTTCTTGCACCAGGGCGGCGCCCCAGGCCCGCCCCATAAGCCCCTGCTTGGCCTCTGTCGGGCTGGGCGAGGCCTTAATCATGGCGATCATCTCGTCCATGTTCGACACGGCAACTGCCAGGCCCTCTAAGACATGGCCACGGTCACGGGCCTTGCGCAAAGCAAAGACCGTACGACGGGTAACCACCTCTCGGCGATGGTCGAGAAACGCCTCGAGCATCTGCTTGAGATTTAAGGTGCGCGGCTGGCCGTCGACCAGCGCCACCATGTTCATGCCAAAGCTGTCTTGCAGCTGGGTGTTCTTATAGAGGTTGTTAAGCACCACCTCGGGCAGCTCCCCGCGCTTGAGCTCGATGACCACGCGCATGCCCGACTTATCGGATTCGTCGCGAATATCGGAGATGCCCTCAATGCGCTTTTCGTTGACCAACTCGGCCATGCGTTCTTGCAAGACGCGTTTGTTTACCTGGTACGGGAGCTCATCGATGATGATGGCCTGCCGGGCGCCCTTATCGATATCCTCAAAGTGGGTCTTGGCCCGCATCACGCAGCGGCCACGGCCGGTGCGATAGCCTTCTCTGACACCCTCGATTCCGTAGATGGTGGCAGCAGTGGGAAAGTCGGGCGCAGGAATGCATTCCATGAGTTCATCTACTGTTGCCTCAGGCGACGACAGCAGTTTTAGGCAGGCGGCAACAACCTCAGAAAGGTTGTGTGGCGGAATATTCGTGGCCATTCCCACCGCGATTCCCGAGGAGCCATTGATCAACAGGTTGGGTATCTTTGCGGGGAGCACCAGGGGCTCTTTTTCGGAGCCATCGTAGTTGGGGCCAAAGTCGACGGTGTCTTTGTCGAGGTCTTCGAGAAGCTCGTGGGCGATTTTTGCCAGGCGAATCTCGGTGTAGCGCATTGCGGCGGCGTTATCGCCGTCTACGGATCCGAAGTTGCCCTGGCCGTCGACCAGCATGTAGCGCAGGGAGAAGTCCTGGGCCATGCGCACGATCGTGTCGTAGACTGCAGAGTCGCCGTGGGGATGGTACTTACCGATCACATCACCGACGATACGGGCAGATTTTTTGTATGCGCGGTTCCAGTCGTTATTAAGCTCGTGCATGGCAAATAACACCCGACGGTGCACGGGTTTTAGCCCGTCACGGACATCGGGAAGCGCCCGCCCCACAATAACGCTCATGGCGTAGTCGAGATACGACCGCCGCATTTCTTGTTCTAGGCTGACGGGCAGCGTTTCTTTTGCAAAAGAATCCATGGCGCTCTTAATGATCAATAGGAAGGCTTAATGCGGCGGGCGCTTCGCCAAAAACCGCGAAACCCTCGAAAACCGAGATTTTACCGGGTTTGGGGCCCGCCTGCTCTGGGCAGGTACCCCCCCTTGAGATGCCCGTGCGGGCGCCCTACGCGGTCAGAAAGGCCGAAAACTCTCGAAAAACACCGATATGGGGGGCAAAGCGCTCAGGCTAGCCCGCCATAGATACCGTACGTAAGTCAGTGACCACTTCGGAAGCAAATCCTGGCGACAGAAGGTAGCCCACCATGCGCTGGGCAACGTCTTCGGGCTTTTGCAGCGCGCCGCTTTCTTTAAGGGCATCGAACTTAGGCCGCATCGGAAACGCCTCTACCGAAGTAGAGCGTACCTGCGCCTGCATGCCCGTATCGATGACCCCTGGGGCCAGGCTTGTGATGCACACGGGGTTGGCCGCGCCCTCGTGCTCAAGCGCCATACAACGGGCATGGTGGTCAAGCGCCGCCTTCGTGGCGCAATAGACATTCCATCCTGCATAGGCGGAGCGTGCCGCGCCACTCGAGACATGCACGATGCGCCGATCGGCCTGCGGCTTTGCGTGACGCACCATGGCATTGGCCAAGACCAGCGCGGCCCCGACATTTGCCGCCACCGACTGCAGAATCTGGGAATCGTCTTGGCTTCCCACCAAGGCAATTGGGGTGATAAGCCCTGCGTTATTAATCAGCAAAACGCGGTCTGCGGCGCCCAGGGTAACTCGCCACTGGTCTGAGCCCACCAGTTGCAACAGTGCCTGCGCATCGGCAAGGTCGATGGCCGTCTGGGTAAAGCCCGGAGCGGTAGGGCCTGTTGCCGCGGTTGCCGCAGGACGTGAAGTAGAAGGGGCTTTTGCCTGCCCATCAGGGCTGTCCAAGAGAGAACGTGAAAGCCCCCAGACGGCAAAGCCGTGGCGCAGCAGTTCGGCCACCAGAGCGGCCCCCAGACCCCGGCTGTGGCCGGTAACAATAGCGAGTGTCTTCATGGCCATTAGTGTTGCATGTTTTTTAGCAACACCGTGTCGCCGCTATTGCGCCTGAGCTCGAGCAGGCGCATACTTCGCCCTCGTTTTCGAAATTGGGGCCGACCTGGTTTCGACGTGGGTAGTGAAGGAGCGCAGGGCATACCGAGGACCGATTCCCTCGTAAATCCATTCGGAAATTAATAAACGCCAACGACGAGCGTTTCGCTCTCGCCGCTTAAACCCGGCGGGCGCTGCACTGGTTCTCTGATGGGCCAGGCGGGGTAAAACCCGCAGCAGTGTCATTTACATCAGATCGTCACCGGATAAGCCGTGGGTTCGGTGCCTAAAGCAAGCGGATCGTCGGTTGCCGGCCTGTCTGTCGGCTAAGCAACCCGATTAAATTAAAATAGACCGACTAAGTATGTAGAACTGTCTTTGGAAGACTTGCGGACGCGGGTTCGATTCCCGCCGGCTCCACCATTACAAAGGGCTCAGACCTGGTTCTGGGCCCTTTTTGTTTGCCTGAAACCCCAATGCTGGCGCGGTTCTAGCCGGCCAGGGTTGCGGATTCCACGCCCCCAGAAACGCCAGAAAACCGGCCCACCGGGTGGGACTTTGACTCTTTTCTCTGTTGACTTGCTGATAGCCGTAGCTCACATGACCGCCGGAGGCTGGTTTTGAGACGGGGGTTTGAAAACCGCGATGGCAATCAGAATAGGAAAGTTGCTTGCTTCACGTTAGAAAAGTACTGGTCAATCCTATTGGTAAGGCTGGTTATCGCTGATCGTCCAGTAAAGCTGAAAAATTCGTTTGGCTATCTTTTCGGCAGTTGTCTTTCTCACCCGAGCCATGGTGTTTTGTACGCTGCCCTTGTAGATATCACCCTTATGGTCATAGAGCGGTCCAAATTTAGTTAATTCACTCATAATCCAACGCCAATCAGCCTGACACTCAACAGGAAAATCCGAAACGTTTAGGGTGTGAAAGCACATATGAGCGCTAACAAGCCGCTCTCGAACATCTCCGGGGTGGGTAGCGAGGCATTCAAGCGCATTAGTGAGCTTCTCTAAGGCATATCGAGTATCCGAGGTCACTTGTAATCCTTTAACGGAACGACTAACCGAGATTGTCACAAACTGCTGTATCAGTTAGGCACTAATTGGGGGCCGGCCACAAGCACCTTGGCTTGTTCACTCCAAACCATCGGTAACCGGTTCCGCGTAAACCAAAGAATGCTGAGCCCCTCAGGTTGTTCCCCCTTCAAGATCTTTTGGATCAAGTCCGGCGTAAGAATCGTTAACCGCAGCAGTTCGTTGACCGTAGATGGATGCAGCCCCTCCCTGCGCGCAATCTCACTGCCGCTTTCCACCCTTCCCCCATCCAATAGCCATTGCCAGTAAAAAGCCCGGCTCAACGCCGTGAGCAAGGGCATTTCGAATTGGGGCTTCTCTTGAGGTCCGACACCCTCGGCCGACAACGCAGGATTGGGTTCGATGACATTTTTGATTCCCTTGCGCCGATGGCGAATCGGGATGACTGTCTTTACCACCGGCCGCTCCCCCTCGGCTGCTGGGAAATCAGGCGTCAGCCCGGGCCTAGATGATGTGCGCTTGGCGGAGGTCTTCAGGCCAGTAGAGCACCTTGCTACCGGGGCGATCCTGTTCGCCCCAGGCAAGCAGGCAGCAGTTCGCAGGTAATACGATAAAGCACGTATTTATTGACAATCACCGGCATTTTCATATAATGTCGGCATGATCTCATCAACCCGCTCAAACCTAGCGCTCGAACTTCTTCAAAAGAAGGGGATGGTTCGTGCGCATGAGCTCGCCCGGATCGGTGTCGCGGGTGAAACGCTCCAGCAACTTCTGCGCAGTGGCGCCCTGGTCAGGATCAGTCGGGGCCTCTATGCGGCGCCAGACAGGGCGCTGAACGAGCATGATCAGCTGGCACAGCTGGCGATCAGATACCCCCACATGGTGTTTTGTCTGCTGACCGCGCTCCAGATCCACGGGCTGACCACGCAGGCTCCCCACGAAGTCTGGGTGGCGATCTCACCCAACGCCAGGCCGCCACGGGTGAGCTATCCGCCGCTTCGCATCGTTCGGCTCTCTGACCCGGACATCCAGGTCGTGACGATATCGCTCGACGGTGTTGTCCATATTCCCGTGACTTCGATCGCCAAGACCGTAGTGGACTGCTTCAAGTTCCGCAACAAGATCGGACTGGACATCGCGCTGGAGGCGCTCAGGGATGCCTGGCGACAACAAAAAGTCACCATGGATGAGCTGTGGGAGTCGGCCCAGCTTTGCCGGGTGGCCAACGTCATGCGCCCCTACCTGGAGAGCCTGGCATGACGACGCGCAATCCAGCCGCGTCCGTGCGTGCGCGACTGCTCAACAAGGCGCGAGCCGACGGCGTGGACTTTCAGTTGTTGCTCACTCGCTACGGTCTGGAGCGATTGCTGTATCGGCTGAGCGTCTCGCCTGAGCGGGACAATTTTCTGCTGAAGGGCGCACTGCTGTTTGACCTGTGGTACGACGTGCCGTTACGCCCAACCCGGGATATCGATCTGCTGGGATTTGGACTGGCGGAAATTCCTCACCTTGTCGCCGCCTTTGAAGGGATCTGCGCGATTGAGGTCGACGACGGCATGGCATTTGATGCGGCGTCAATACGTGCGGACGAAATCCGAAAAGAGGCCAACTACGCGGGGATCCGATTAACGTTGACCGGCACGATCGATGGGGCCCGTTGCCCTGTTCAGATCGACGTCGGTTACGGAGATGCGGTCACCCCTGCGCCGGAGTCAGCGCGCTACCCGGTGATGTTCGGTGACATGCCAGCACCGACCTTACGGGTCTATCCACGGTATACGGTGGTGGCCGAGAAGCTGGAGGCCATCATCTCACTGGGTATGGCCAACAGTCGCATGAAGGATTACTTCGACTTGTGGGTCATTCTGCGAGACGCGGAACTGGACCGGGACATTCTTATGCAGGCGGTCGAGGCCACGCTGAATCGCCGCGGTACAAGAAAGCCCTCAGGGGTACCGATTGGCCTGAGTGAGCAGTTTTCGAGCGATCGCCAGAAGCTCATGCAATGGGCTGCCTTCGTTAATCGCAATCAACTAACGGCCGCGTCTCTGGAAAAGACTGTGCAAGATCTGCGCACAGCCTTGATGTTTCTTTTTCAAGAGACACCTCGCGGGTGAGGCACCATGCAGTCAGTCGGGGATTCAATGGACGGCGCGTCCGAAGTTGCAAGGCTCCGAGCGGAAAACGACCGCCTGATCGCCTTGCTCGAATCGCGCGGGATTTATTGGCAGGCGTCGCAGCCTAAGAACCACGAGGTTCGCGAGCCCGAACCATCTAGGCTGTCCACTGCCGAAAAAGTTGCGCTATTCCGTCGCCTGTTCCGCGGGCGTACCGATGTCTACCCGATCCGCTGGGAGGCCAAGACCTCGGGCAAGTCAGGTTACTCGCCGGCCTGCGCAAATGAATGGCGAGCCGGTGTATGCGAGAAGCCTCGCATCAAGTGTGGGGACTGCGGCAATCGTCTGCTGATCCCGCTGTCCGACGCAGTGATCTACGACCATCTGGCCGGTGAGCACACGGTAGGCGTCTATCCGCTGCTGGAGGACGACAGCTGCTATTTCCTCGCGGTCGACTTCGACGATGCGGAATGGCGAGACGATGCGCTGGCATTCCTGCAGTCCTCCGTTGAACTGGGCGTACCGGTGGCGCTGGAGATTTCCCGCTCCGGGAATGGAGCGCACGCGTGGGTGTTCTTTGCTGGACGCGTTTCAGCCCGTGATGCCCGGCGTCTCGGCACCGCCATCATCAGTCTTACCTGCTCGCGCACTCGGCAACTGAAGCTGGGATCCTATGACCGGCTGTTTCCGAATCAGGACACCATGCCGAAAGGCGGGTTCGGAAACCTGATTGCCCTGCCGCTGCAGAAGGGCCCGAGGGAACAGGGTTTCAGTGTTTTCGTCGATGCAGATTTGCGGCCGTATTCGGACCAATGGGCGTTCCTTGCGTCCATCCAGCCGATGGCTGCGCATGACATCGAGCCGACTATCCTCCGGGCCACCGGTGGCGTCCATCCGCTGGACGTCACCTTTATCGACGACGAGGACCTGGCCACCCCCTGGAAGCGCGAGAACTCATGGGCCAAGAAGCTGGCCGGTCCAATGCTGAAGTCACTGACCGTCACGCTGGCCAATCTTGTCTATTTTGAGAAGGCTCAGCTGCCACAGGCCCTGGCCAACCGCCTGATCCGGCTGGCGGCATTCCAGAACCCCGAGTTCTACAAGGCCCAGGCGATGCGGATATCGGTGTGGGACAAGCCGCGCGTTATCGGATGCGCCGAGAGCTACCCCCAGCACATCGCCCTGCCGCATGGGTGCCTCGATGCCGTAATGTCCCTGCTGCGTGAGAACGGCATTGCCTGTGACCTGCGAGACGAACGTTTCGGCGGGCAGCCACTGGACGTGTCTTTTGTCGGCAGCCTGCGCCTCGATCAGGAAGCCGCAATTGCGGGACTGCTCCCCCACGATGCTGGCGTGCTATGCGCGCCAACTGCCTTCGGCAAGACGGTCACCGCCGCCGCGATGATTGCCCGGCGGGGCGTCAACACCCTGGTGCTGGTGCATCGCACTGAGTTGCTAAAGCAATGGCAGGAGCGCCTGCAAACCTTTCTTGGCGTCGCAAAGGGCGTGGTCGGCACCATCGGCGGCGGCAAGGCCAAACCGACCGGCAAGATCGATATCGCCGTGATGCAGTCCCTGTCCCGACAGGGCGAGGTGAATCCGCTGGTCGAGGACTATGGGCAGGTGATCGTCGACGAATGCCACCATGTCGGCGCAGTCTCCTTCGACGCGATCCTCAAGCGGACCAAGGCGAAATACGTGCTGGGCCTCACGGCCACACCGATCCGCCGCGACTGACAGCAGCCGATCATCTTCATGCAGTGCGGGCCGATCCGCCACACGGCGACGAAACCGTCCGGGGCGCCCCACGATCTTGAGGTGGTGCCGCACTACCGTCATGTCGGGATCGACTTGCCGCAGGAGGCTGGCATCCAGGACGTTTTCAGACATCTCGCCAATGATGTCGCCCGAACGGCTGCAATCGCTGCCGCGGTGCGTGATGCCGTCGCGCAGGGACGCAAGGTCTTGGTCCTGACCCAACGTACGGAACACCTTAATGCCATCAGGGCGGAACTGGCTAGCCTCACGCCGCCGCCCTTTGTCTTACACGGTCGCATGTCCCGAAAGCAGCGAGCGGAGCTCGTGGCTGACCTGGATGCCCTGCCACCCGACGCCCCACGTGTCCTCCTGTCCACCGGCAAGCTGGTTGGCGAGGGATTCGATCACCCGCCGCTCGACACCCTGGTCCTCGCGATGCCTGTGTCCTGGAAGGGCACGTTGCAGCAGTACGCCGGGCGCCTACACCGTGAGCACGCCGGCAAGACCGACGTGCGGATCATCGATTTCGTGGACACCGGGCACCCAGCGCTGCTGCGGATGTGGGACAAGCGCCAGCGTGGCTACCCGGCGATGGGGTACCGCGTCAAGGCGCAACGCGAGCTTGGCGAAATCAGCGAAGTTTGCTTCGACACGATGGCTTAACTGCGATTGCTCGGATAGAAGCGAGCGATATCGGCCCCGGTGCGACACCCATCCTCTTTGTCGCAATAAGTGCGACAGGTCGATCCCTTTGTGCGACAATCGGCTCATCTGATCGCAAAGGAACTGCCATGTCTGAACGCATCAACGCTCGTCTGTCGCAACCCTTGGCTGAATTCGTGGAGCGAATGGTCGGTGAAGCGGGGCTTTACGAGACTCCCAGCGAATACGTGCGCGACCTGATCCGGCGTGACATGGAACGGCGTGACGGCCAGTTTGTGCAGGATGCCATCCTTGCCGGTTACCGAGACGTGGCGGTAGGCCGAGTCTTTGCCTCCAGCGGCGACTTCAAGGCCGACATGGCAGTGCTCGACCGCAAGGAAGCCGATGGCTGGAAATGACGTGCCATCTCCCACCACGTTCCTGCTGACCCGGAATGCGGCGCTGGATTTACGCCGCATCCACGCGCGGTCACGCCGTGAATGGGGGGAAGACGTTGCCGACCGTTACATCGCCGATCTGTACGCGGCAATGGGCATTGCGGCCGCCAATCCGGAGAAGGGGCGCTTGCGGCAGTACCGATCGGCGCCGTTTCTGATGATTCCGGCGCGGCAGCACTTCGTGATCTACGACCTCGTGCCGCAAGGTATCGCGGTGCTGGCCATTCAGCACCAAGTGCGCGACATCGAAACGCTGATTGCGGAACTGACCCCTGCTTTCGTCACCGAAGTGGAACGTTTGAAGCGACAAGTCTGATGCATTCCGGCCGTGCCAACCCGCAGCAGCCCGCGCCAGTGCTCATTGGCTCGGGAAGCCAGTCGGCACATGGTCAACCCTCCGCCACCACCAATAAAAATGCCCCCCTGGGGCCGTTTTTATTGGTGGATTGAGGTGCTGAATAGAGAACCCGCGGACGCAGCAGGACGCGCGGTTCGAAACGGAGCAGCCGAAGGCTGCGGAGTTCGGCGAAGACTCACTTTGCGCAGCAAAGTGATGTCGAACCATCCCCGCCCTAGCTAGTGACTCGCGCATCCGCTGCGATTCCCCCTGCGCCTCAGCCCATAACTGATCCCAGTCATTAGGCGGATGCCCGGCCTCCAACATCTTTCGGAAAACGCGATAAGCATCATCGCTACTCTCAAAAGCGCGCTTGGTATCTTCGTCATTCACCCAGGCATAAACGATCACCTTGTTTGGGGCATGATAACGAAAGAAGAGTCGGTACTGCTGAAAGAACTTGGCTCGAAACCAGTGTTTGTGATTTTCACCGAGCGTTCCGCCCTGGCGATAGTCGGGTCGTGTCGGATCCTGCGGAATAACGTCAAACGCCAGCTTGGTAACCGCGGCCAGTCTTTTGCTGGCATTCTTATTTTTGTATCCGGCCGGGTCCCTATGCTTTAGGGTCTCGACCTGCTGCGCTAAGGCTTCAATCTGCGCAAGAAACAGTGGATGGGCGAAGATCGTCCAACCATGAATCACCAATGGCGCGGACAGGCCTTCGCTCATTCATCGTCTTTTGATAGGGATGCACCGAGATCGACATCAACTTCGCCCACCAATGATTGCAAGCGCTGGACAAGACCTGCATCCACAGCTTGCAACCGCTCAGGGTGGCGTGCGATATCGGCGGCCAGAAAGCCGAGAAACTGGCCGAGCACAGGGTCATCCCCATTAGCTGCTTCGACACGCGAAAGCACTACCTCTCCGCTGGGGCGAATGGTGTATTGGATCTTGTCGCGCTTGCCCAGCTTCAAGGCTCGACGCACGGATTCCGGCACCGTGGTCTGGTAGCGATCGGTAAGTGTGGATTCGACTTCAAGGGTCGCGGCCATGGCAGCTTCCTGAGGATTTGAGTTGAATCGTCAAAAGTAATGCAACTGCATTGTGATGTCAATGCAATTGCATTACCTTACCCCCCCCCGACCGACGCAGATGTCTGTAATTTATTAAAGAAAACTTTTAAATGATTGAGTCATATTAAATAGTTCTTTAATATTCATGAATCCAATTAAAGCGACCTTCATCATGAAACGGGCAACTGGGACCTATGTGAAATCCACCACCCTTGGGGAGGTGGTGCAAGCGTTCGTGCCGGATTCATTGCCGCCCAAAAACCCCGCCCTGGCATTGGAGGTCTATCAGGACTTGAACCGCAAAGCGGAGATGGCGCTTGCGCGCCTCTCGGGCCTATCGGGTTTGGTCCTCGACTGGCTAATTTATGGCGCGATCCGCAAGGAGGCATTGCTCACATCGCAGATCGAGGGCACGCAGGCCACCCTGACCGACCTGTTTGACGAAGAGGCTGGGTTTAAGGTGAGCAACACTGACGATGTTGAAGAGGTCACGAATTACCTTCGAGCCTTCCGATTGGTTCAAGAGCAGTTACGTGACCCCAAGGGGCTGCCCATTAGCATGCGGCTGCTCTGCGCTGCCCATCGCCTATTACTCAATGGCGTTCGAGGCGCAGGCAAGCAGCCAGGGGAACTGCGTCGCTCACAAAACTGGATCGGTGGCACAAGGCCGGGAAACGCGGTGTTCATACCGCCACCGCCAGAAAACGTGCCCCAGTTGCTGGCCGACATGGAGCGATTCATTCATGACGGTGATACCGATTTACCACCCATGGTGAAGGTGGCGCTGATCCATGCACAGTTCGAAACCATCCACCCTTTTCTGGATGGCAATGGCCGTATTGGGCGCCTCTTGATTGCAGCGCTTTTTGAGCACTGGGGATTGCTTGCGGAGCCGCTGATGTACCTCAGCGGCTACCTTAAAAAACACCAGGCCGAGTATTACCGCCGCCTGTCAAACATCCGCACCGAAGGCGATTGGGAATCCTGGGTAACTTTTTTTTTAGAAGGTGTGTGCGTCGCTGCCGCAGATGCAGAGCACAGCATTATCGAAGTGGTCAGTCTCGTAGCAGCAGACCGCAAACGCCTGCTGCAGTCCCCAAAGGCGGGGCCGGCCAGTTACCGATTATTCGAGATGCTGCCGATGATGCCGCGCTTCACCATTGAGCGCGTTCGCCAGCAACTCGACACCAGCTTTCCTACCGCTACAGCGGCCGTCAAGGTGCTAGAAGATCTCGGTATCGTTAGTGAGATGACGGGCCAGAAGAAGAACAGAAGCTACAGCTATCAAGCCTATGTTGAGCTGCTTTCTAAGTGACCCATTTGCGCCAAGCCGGGAGCACTACAGTCCGCAAGTCCAGGCTCGTCCAGTTCAGGTTTATAACCAGGTGTAGACTCGGGCGCCATCCGCCAGCCGGTCGTCCAGAGATGTCCCAGTAAGTCCAAACAGGACCAGAATAGAGTCAGAGCCACCTGACCCTTAAAACAAAATGCACGACCAGGAAAAAACCGAATTCCTTGAGGCCGAGAACCTTCGCTTAATCGCATTACTCGAGTCTCATGGAATTGACTGGCGAGCCAAACAGCCCGCAAAAACAAGTGGCCAAACTGAGAAGACCGCTCGACTTTCAACGCAAGAAAAAATTGACATCTTCCGGCGATTATTTCGTGGACGCTCAGATGTTTATCCAGTCCGCTGGGAAAGCAAAACCACGGGTAGGTCGGGCTACGCGCCGGCCTGTGCTAATGAATGGCGCATAGGCGTCTGTGAGAAACCGCGCATCAAGTGCGGTGACTGCAACAACCGTCTGCTTCTACCGCTATCGGATAAGGTGATTTTCGATCATCTTGCCGGCGAACATACAGTTGGCGTCTATCCGCTGCTGGAAGATGACACCTGCTATTTTTTGGCAGTTGATTTTGATGAGTCCGACTGGCGCGATGACGCGCGAGCCTTTATGCGGTCCTGCAAAGAACTCGCTGTTCCGGCTGCGCTGGAAATCTCTCGGTCTGGGAATGGCGCCCACGCGTGGTTGTTTTTCGCAAGCCCTGTTCCCGCGCGTGACGCCCGACGCCTCGGCACCGCCATCATTAGCCACATTTGCTCGCATACTCGGCAATTAAAGTTGAAATCCTATGACCGACTTTTCCCGAACCAGGACACGATGCCCAAAGGCGGCTTCGGTAACCTGATCGCCTTGCCATTACAGAAATTGCCTCGTGAAAATGGTTGTAGTGTGTTTGTCGATGCTGATTTTTGTCCGCATCCGGATCAGTGGGGTTTCCTCGCATCCATGCAGCCAATGGCTGCACACGATATTGAGCTTACCATCGTGCGTGCCACGGGCGGTGTTCATCCGCTAGACGTCACCTTCATCGACGATGAGGACCTGGCCACACCCTGGAAACGGCAGAGCACCGCGACCAATAAGCTAGCTGGGCAGATGCCCAAGTCGCTGACCGTGACGCTAGCCAACCTGATTTACTTTGAGAAGGTCCAACTGCCGCAGGCACTGACCAACCGCTTGATTCGTCTGGCTGCATTCCAGAATCCTGAGTTCTACAAGGCTCAGGCCATGCGCATGTCGGTCTGGGACAAGCCCCGTGTCATCGGCAATGCAGAAAATTTCCCGCAGCATATCGGCTTACCTCGTGGTTGCCTCGATGCCGCGCTGGATCTACTGAAAGACAACGGTATCGCGGTTGACCTGCGAGACGAGCGGTTCTACGGGGAGCCAATCAATGTCTCCTTCGTCGGCACTTTGCGTCTGGACCAAGAGGCCGCCATTGCTGAAATGCTGAGTCACGATAATGGGGTGCTGTGCGCGCCAACAGCGTTTGGCAAGACTGTGACTGCAGCTGCGATGATCGCGCGTCGTGGAGTAAACACCTTGGTCCTGGTGCATCGAACGGAACTGCTCAAGCAATGGCAGGAACGTCTGCAGGCTTTTCTGGGTATTGGCACAGGGGTAATCGGCACTATCGGTGGCGGCAAATCCAAACCCACCGGCAAGATTGACATCGCCGTAATGCAATCGATCTCCCGCCAGGGTGAAGTCAATCCTCTAGTCGAAAATTACGGACAGTTGATCGTGGACGAGTGTCATCATGTCGGCGCAGTATCATTCGACGCGATCTTGAAACGGTCCAAAGCCAAATACGTGATGGGCCTGACAGCGACACCGATCCGCCGTGATGGTCAGCAGCCAATCATCTTCATCCAGTGCGGGCCGATCCGATACACAGCAGCCAAGCCTGCGGGTGTACCGCACGATCTCGAAGTGCTGCCGCGTTCACGCTTCGAGCGAATCGACCTGCCAACCGATGCAGGCATACAGGACGTGTTCCGGCATCTCGTCAATGACCAAACCAGAACCAAAGCCATTGCCGACGAAGTACGCGAAGCTATCAAGCAAGGACGTAAAGTGCTGGTGCTGACCGAGCGCACGGAACACCTTGATGCGATCAAAACAGCCCTTGATGGATTAGAGCCTACGCCCTTCGTTTTGCATGGTCGAATGTCTAAAAAGCAGCGAGCGGCTTTGGTCAGTGACTTAGGAGCGCTATCGCCCAACTCACCACGTGTGCTGCTGTCGACCGGCAAGCTCGTTGGGGAGGGGTTCGATCACCCGCCGCTCGACACACTGGTGCTGGCCATGCCTGTGTCTTGGAGGGGTACGCTACAGCAATACGCCGGGCGCCTGCACCGAGAACACGCTAGCAAAACCAACGTGCGGATCATCGATTTCGTTGACACTGGTCACCCCGCGCTTTTGCGGATGTGGGACAAGCGGCAGCGTGGCTATCGTGCGATGGGATACAGGGTAGGCTCTGACGTGCCCGGGCAAAAATGATGAATCTCCCTATAAACGACCCCCTCTTGTAAAGAGACCTTTAAAGGACTATATTCAGACCTATCCCAGTCTGGAGAATAGTCATGCGCTTCTCATCACAAGTCAAACCCATTAGCTACCTTAAGGCCAATGCTGCCGAGGTTCTAACGCAACTCACAGAGCAACGCGAACCGCTGGTGATTACCCAAAACGGAGAGGCCAAAGCGGTCCTGCAGGATGTGGCCTCGTTCGAGGAGACACAAGAAACGCTGGCCATGTTGAAAATTCTTGCGCTTGGCAATCAAGATGTGGCGGCCGGAAAGGTTAGACCCGCGACCGACGTTGTTGCACGTCTTCGCGCCAAGCGGGCCTGAGACTGAT
>Ga0194129_10004035_pt1 | contig 19898 bp, 16 predicted proteins | sample TA2KigCa35mmetaG_FD_150862 | JGI IMG/M metagenome (GOLD analysis project Ga0194129, IMG submission 150862) | Freshwater microbial communities from Lake Tanganyika, Tanzania - TA2015038 Kigoma Deep Cast 35m | ecosystem: Environmental > Aquatic > Freshwater > Lake | place: Tanzania: Lake...
AACCGCTGAATATTCTAATACAGAAGAAGCATATCGTATTTTTCGTATTCGCTACAATATACAAACTACAAATAAAGAAAGAGTTAAAAATATGCCGCAAAAAGCAATAGATTATATAAATATGATTTCTTCAAATAAATTAGTATTAGCCCAAGTTAAAGTTGAAGAAACACGACAAGAAAATACATATTGGGTTCAATTATTAATATTTTGTCATAACCTAGATTTAAATAGAGAACAAATTGTTGATTTAACAAATACATATAAATTCTTTTTACAATATTATAATGAAGATATATTTGTAGATGGTATAAATTCAATTACACCTGAAAATTTTTTATTAAATGAATCTTTGGAAATATTGGACTATTTGTCTTATAAAGAATTTTTAGACTTAACGGATGATTTAGATTATAAAGTGTATACGATAAGACTTAATTTAGAATTTGAAGCATCAGAAATTCCTGAATTAGAATATATAAAAGAACAATATTTAGAATGGATACAAACTGAAGAATTTATAGAAACTGGACACTTAACAATTTTTCCACTTACTTTTACATTTACATATAAATAGTATTTAAAAATCCTCATCCACATTAAAATCATTGTTTCCTTTATCACTATTTAAATTATGTGAAACTTTGGCTAACGAATATTCACTCACTCTTTTTTCAAAAAAATTAGTCTTTCCTTGTAAACTAATCATTTCCATAAAATCAAATGGATTACTTGTATTATATAATTTGGTATATCCCAATTGGATTATAAGACGATCTGCTACAAATTCTATATAATTTGACATTAACTTACTATTCATACCTATTAAATTACAAGGAATACTATCTATTATAAATTCTTTTTCTATAGAAACTGCTTCTCTTACTAACCCATATATTTCTTCGCTATCTAAACGATTTGTTAAAAAATTATAAATTTCAACAGCTGTTTCAACGTGCATTCCCTCGTCTCTTGAAATCAATTCATTTGAAAATGTAAGTCCAGGCATTAATTGACGCTGTTTTAACCAAAAAATAGCACAAAAACTTCCACTAAAAAATATACCTTCTATACAAGCAAATGCTACTAGTCTTTTAGCAAAACTTGAAAGTGGGTCATTTATCCATTTAATTGCCCAATTTGCCTTTTTACTAACACTTGGTATTGTAGTGATAGCATTAAACAAGTGTTCTTTTTCTGAAGGATCCGTTATATATGTGTCTATTAATAAACTATAGGTTTCAGAATGAACTTGTTCTATATATCCCTGAAATGAATAAATAACTTTTATTTCAGGTATCTGAACTTCCTGCAAAAATCGCGTATCTATATTTTCAAAAACAATACCATCACTACCAGCAAAAAAAGCTAATATATTTTTTATAAAATGCTGTTCATTTTGATTTAATTTTAACCAGTCTATTTTATCACGTGATAATTGAATTTCTTCAGCAGTCCAAAAGCAAGCTTGTTGCTTTTTATATAATTCCCAGAATTTTGAATATCTAATAGGAAATAAGACATATCTATTATTTTTTTTATCTAAAATCGGTTCCTCTATCATATATTTATTTACATCATTATTTTTGTCAAATATAGACATTATTAATTCATTATATATGTTTCTGCTTTATAATTAAATTACTCTACATTATCATAATAATAAATTTGAGCGAAGCGAAATAAACGCCTTCCGTAATATCTATTCAAAAAAAATTGTAATAAATTTAATATAATCCATATACAAATAATTAAAATAGAACAAATTGATAAAAAATATATATAACTAATAAATAACATTTATTGTTATTTATTATATATTTTTTTATATCTTTTTGTAATTTCAGATGGTGAAAATAGACTGATATTTTTATATATTTATATAGTAAAACATTTGTTATTTATTTACATTAAAAATATAGCACCGTATTCTATTAAATAATATTCATTATTTGTATTTTCATCCATTTTTTTATGATAATCTATTTAAGACTACTATTATTTTACTTATATATAAATCTCTTAAATGATTTATTATATGTTTCTAATAATGTTTCTAATCCTATCACACCATTCTCACGATTTAAAGTTAGTAAATTATTTTTAAAACATTAAAATTATCCAAGCGAGCACATATATAATCAAAGAAATATATTATTTTTTATTCTGTATATATAATAAATTATTATATGTATGATTTTATCAACTAATTCTACTTTTATTATTATAAACCGTTATATTTTTAATATATTAAAAATATATGAGATTATAAATATAGTATGAACAATAATTTTTCGTATGATTATGTTGGAAATTACAAGTTCTGTTTAAATATCCCACCGTTTACTTTAAAAATAAAGGTATCTAATTTTGAAAATAATGAAACTATAATTATTGAAGAAGTATTAGATAATTTTGAAAAGTTGCCAAAAGGTATCAAAGAAGTTTTAGCTAGATCAAATAGTTTTAAAAGTTATATTTGTAATTTTAGTAAAGATTTTTACATACATTTTGCGGTTCAATTATTTAATAAAAATGAAATGGTTCATTATGAATTTTTTTGTAAAAAAGTTGACGAAGTTATTTGATAATAAATTGAAATTATCTCGAAATATAAGATTCTTATATGTCTTTTATGATGATATAATAATAAACGTGTCATTTTCTATTATATATTCTTGTAAGCTATAGCATAATATTTATTTTTATAATAATTCAATTTAAGTGCGTTTATTAATATTTTCTTATTACTTTCACTGATTTACATAAATAATTTAATGGATGTTTATAAATTTTACTTTTTTGTATTCCAATTAAACCATTCTGAAGATTGAAAGCATGTAAATTATATAATGGTTGATTAAAACTGTTTCCATATGTATGGTTTTTTAATGTAAATCGAAATTTTCAATTGGTTGGTTAAAATTATACGGCTTTATTTTTCCATTTCTTTAATAATTTTTTTGTTAAGAGGTATATTTTTATTTATATAAAAATATTTAGTGCCATCCGGTAATTCTTTTATTAGATTAATAATATATTATTTATTTATTTTATGTAATAGGTATATAATATTTATTGCTTTAATCATTTTTTATTTTTACACTATAAATCATAATACAGAAACAGTATCAAATGTTTCACTTGGTATTTCAGTAATTATTCTTACCTGTAATATTTTTAAGCACAATTATTGCCAATAGAGATGTTTATGAAAAAAATGTCAAAAATACACTGGAAATAGTTAATCAAAATTTTTTAAATATATATAAATTATTTAGTAAAAGTTTACCTCATAGTTTTGATTTATATGTTGACACACATCCAGATATCGATTTTTCAAAACAAACAAATATAGGTAATAATCATCAATTGATTGATTACTATCTAGTTACTGCTAAAGAAACAACTTTATGTATATATTTAATTCAAGCTATGGAAGATTTTTTAACAATTGGAAAGTGCGATAAAACTGGCCCAGAAGTTTGGATTTCTATATTTTAAGGATGGCTACATATAGTTAAAAACTTATTGTATTTTGGAATAAAATGAAAGATTCTTATTCTATAGACACTCAAAATTTTGTTAATGATATGATTAAAAAAGTTGATATTTTTAAAATACAATAATTACAAGTTTTATTTCAATCAATATAGATTTAAAAAAAAATATATATTAAATATATAAATAAAAAACTAAAATGAATCCGACTATTTCATTTTCTGATGTTGATAATGATTCAAAGGCGTTGCCCTCGTATTCACAAATCCGACCTCATTTAGTTCAACCAGTGAAGGATATTATCAAGGTTGTTAATGCTACATGCCCTAAAATAAGTGCTAGTGGAATAAGTCTTGGTTGTGGTCCTTAAACTTTCATATTTAAACTTTTGTATATTTTAACGCAAATAATATATATAGAACAATTTATTGATAACCAACATATTGAATCTTATATTTTATTATATGGTAAATTATGACAATCAAAGAATTTAAAAATTTTTAATTATCTATATGATCGTCTTTTGTAATTAAATTATCTGATAATTAGAGAAGTTTAATCTTTATTTGAATTTACAAAGATGTTAATATAATTATTTATATCTTTTATTAAATTAATAAAACTTATACATAATATTTTGTATTTATAATAATAAACACTTTAATATATATATATGATTTTTTTATTGATAGATTATATTATGAGTTTAGCTTTAAGTATCGGTGTTTGGGTTGTATATAAAACTGCCGGAGGTATTTATTATAGCACTAAATGGCTAATAGGTAAAAAACCTGAACAAATTAGTGAAAAAGAATATCTTGAATTAAATAAAGAAGCTATAATATTAATTACTGAAGAAGAATATTTAAAATTAATTGATTATAAAGAACAAATAAGACTTATTGAAAACAAATTACAAAAAATTGAAGACAAGATATAATAAATATATAATTGCTATAATGTAAAACTATAATATGGATTTTGCTCATTTTGAAAGTGAAGAAATTACTGAAAAATTTATAACATATTTAAATACTATAAATGTAAGTGTAAATCATCGTTGTTGTAATGGTAGAGGTGTAGCTATATTAAACTATAATAATAATGAAATTAATCAATTTATTAATAATTTTTGGAATCAAATCCCAAAAGAAATATGTCTTATATTAAATAAACACGATATATGTAGTGTTTGTTATGAAAATACAAATACAGCAATAAATTGTGAAAAACCCCATTTTATATGTCAATCTTGTTTTAGTAGAGTAAGAGAATGTCCTATGTGTAGAAGACCGATAAATAAATAATTTATTATAAATAAAATATTTAATATTATTATAAAAAAAGCAAATGAGTTGTAAATATAAATATAAAATATCTTTTATAGGTGATAGTGCTGTAGGTAAGTCATCACTATTATATAGTATATTTTGCCCTGAATTTATATCAATAGAGCATTTTCCTACTATAGGATTGGACGTTAAGACAAAATACTATCATTTTAATGATACTCCTGTTTTAGTTTATATGTATGATACTTCTGGTTTAGAGTATTATGTTAAAATTACAAGTAGTTTTTATAAAGATTCAAAAATAATATTTATAATCTTTGATTTATCACAAAAATCATCTTTTAAACTTGTGCCTCATTGGTATGCTTTAGTATTAAATAATTTAGATGAAAGAGCTAAAATAATATTAGTAGGTAATAAAAATGATTTAAAAAAACAAGTGACTAATGAAGAAATTAATAATTTTATCAAAAAATATAATTTAGAATACATTGAAACAAATTATAATGAACAAATTTTATCAAAAAAAGTTGAACAACTTATTAATAATTTATTTCAACAAGATTCTGTGAAATTAATAAAAACAAATGATTGTATAGTTAGAATAAATGATAGGCCTAAAAATAGTTGTTGTATTATAAATTAATATTTATATAAGTATTTTATAAAAGATAGATATATCATAAATAAGGTAGAGCGCATATAAATATAATACGAAAATGTATAAAACAAATGCTAAGACAAAAATGTTATATAAAAATGAAGATGAATAAAAAATCATATATAGAGACTTCAAAGCGAGAAAACTATTATATGTTTTTAATTTTTTTCCCCTAAATTGAAAATCTCTGATATATTATTATGTTTTTTTTACACCTCTCAAAAATCGCACATTTTTTTTTTATTATCAATATCTTATAAATAATAAAATATTTACCATTAATGATTTGATATCTTTTTATCCCATACAGAGAAGAGATCCAAGGATTGAAAATGTATAAAGAATTGAAGAAATTTTTAAGTTGGGATATATAGATGGAGAAATATGATAAAAAGTATAAAAATATCAATATGATTTATCAAACTTTGAACTTATCACGATTTCAAATATTTTTAAATTAATATAGTTATATAAGTTAATTTAAAAATTGAAAAAAAATATATTTTTACATATACAAAAAAATACAATGGATGTGACATTTAAATATTCTAGTAATTTTAAAGGATTATTTGAAGCACTTACAACTTTTGTAGATAATGTATCTATTAATTATGATACTACTTCATTAAAAATTCAAGCAATGGACAGTGGACATATAAGTATGATATTTATTGAATTGTATGAAGACCAATTTATTAAATATGATGTAAAAAAATCTGGTGTGATTACACTTACGTCAAATAGTCTTAAATCAATTATTCGTTCTATGCGAGATAATGATTGTGTATCCATGAAATTAATTGATAAAAATAATACTGTTGATTTTTTACTATCAGATGGAGATAGAACAAACATATATTCAGTTCGCTTGATAGATATGGATTTTGAATTACTGAGTATGATGAATGAATTAGAACATGATTATATTATTGTTTCAAAAAAAATAGGTATTAATAAAATATTAAATGATATTAAAAATATTGAAGGCGATGAAACTATATTTAATATTGATAATAATAAAAATTTTATGATAGAGACTAAAAATGATCAAGTGAATCTTAAAATTACACCTACTAAAGATATAGCACAAATTACTAGTTTTTCATCTTTTTCATCAGACAAAAAAAATGTAAGTGTTAAATATGCAACAAAATATCTATTAAATATCAGTAAAATGCTTAGTTTTTGTAGAGATAAGATTATATGTAAAATAGATACAAATGCACCTTTATTGGTAGAATTGAATATTAAGGTTGAGGACAGCTTATCTAATGAAGTAAGCACATTAAAATATTTCTTGGCACCAAAAATAGATGATCAATAATTAAACTTTTTTTGGACGACCTCTAGGTTTTTTTTCATCAATAACTAGTTCAACAGGTTTTATTTTTATAGGTATAGTCGCATCTTTTTCAACTATTTTATTATTATTTTGTGCTGGTAAAAATTTCTGTTTCATCCATTCTTTTTTTTGAGACATAATATCACAACAGTCTTGTTCAGTTAAAACGCTTGGCTCTTTATTACCAATTCCATAATTTTTTTTATTATGTTGAAAATAGAAACCATAGGGTCCTTTTCTAATTTCAAATTTACCTACTTTTATAGTATCAAGTTCTGCTACAATTTTCTTTTCCTTTTTTGATTTAATTTCTTCTATAAGTTCCACTGCTACTTCAAGATCTTCATTTTCTACAATTTTTGTTTTAATTGATGAGCTACTATGTTCAACGCTATAATTTTCACCCATATATGTTAAATAATATCCAAATTTGCCTTGTTTTAATAAAACCGGTTCTTCTCTCCCTGAACCATTATCATAAACTCCTAATTCTGTGTCATTTTTTTTATCTAAACCAGCACTTTCTTTTAATTCAACAACTTTAGAATGAAAACTTTTATAAACGTGATCTACAACATTACTATAATTTGATTTTTTTTCCATTATTAAATCTAATTCATCCTCAACTTGTTTTGTAAACTTATAATCCATAATATTGCCAAAATGTTCTAATAGAAATATAATAACATTTTGACCAAGTGGTGATATAGTAAGTTTCGCTTTTTCTTTTCCTAAAATATTTTTACTTTTTTTAATATCTATTTCACGATTAGGTTTTAATAGAATTGTTTCTACATCTTTTTCAATACCTGAAAAATCTTTAATATCTACATAATTGCGTTGTTTAATAATTGTCTCCATAATATTAGCATAGGTTGAAGGGCGTCCAATACCCTTACTTTCTAACTCTTTAATCAGACTTGCCTCAGTAAATCGGCATAATGCTCTACTAAATTGTTGTTTAGATATAGCTGATTTATGTAATAAATTTGGTTTAGGTTCCTGTAATAATGTTTTTATATCATCTAATGATTGAGTCTTTTTATCAGAAGTATCTCCTTGAAAATCCTCACCTAGTTCCTCTTTTTTATATAATATTCTCCAACCATCAAATTCAACTGCTTCAATAATACATTCTAATTGATCAGCTGTATATAATATTTTTTTAGAAGAATAATACATATTTACAGATGTTATATTACGACGAATACGCTGATTTGCCATTTGTGAGGACATAGTTCTTTTCCAGATTAATTGATATATACGTTGTTTAAGACTATCCCATTCCTGTTTTTCAGTATTTATAAGTGGATATTCATCCATATGGGTAGGTCGTATTGCTTCATGTGCTTCTTGACAATTTTCCCCTTTATTTTTATATTCTCTTAATTGTAAATATGAATCATCATATCTATTTTTAATCTCATCAGTGATCATTTTAGTAGCATCTTTTGATAATATAACACTATCGGTTCGCATATATGTAATTTTACCTGCTTCATATAAAGTCTGGAGACAAGACATTGTATCTGCTGGGTTAATATGCAAAATTGAACTACAATCCTGTTGAATACTAGATGTAGTATATGGTTTGGGAGGAGCGTGTTCTACTATTTTACTATCAAAACTACTGATTTGAAAATGACTATTATCCAAGATTTTCGAGTAAATATCTAAGACAATTTCACGATTACTATACTTTTTTTTAAAACTTGCTTCAAATTCTATTTTTTTATTATTTTCAGGTGTAAGTATAACATCAATAGAAAAGTTACTGGTAATAGGTTGATTAAGAATAGCTTGTTCTCTCTCATAAACTATACGGACAGCAGGACTTTGACATCTTCCTGCTGATAATTTACCACCTATAAATTTACTTACCAATGGACTAAGTTCATAACCAACTAAAAGGTCTAAAACCCTTCTTGCTTCTTGACTACGAACCAAATCCATATTGATTTTGCCCTTATTTTCTACAGCTTCAAGCACAGCCTTTTTAGTAATTTCATGATATTTTACTCTTGAAACTTCATACGGATTAGCTCCTAAAATTACTGCAACATGAAAACCAATTGCTTCACCTTCTCTATCTGGGTCAGTTGCTATAATAATACTTTTACAATTACTTGCTGCTTTTTTTAATTCATTCGTTTTTTTCCTTTTAAAATCATTATCAATTTGACTATATGTAATTTGATAATTATTTTTAAAATCTATTCCTGATAAACCTCCTGAAATGTCGCGAATATGTCCATAACTAGCTATAACAATATATCCAGATCCTAAAAATTTAGATATAGTGCCACATTTAGCAGGACTCTCTACAACAAAAAGCGTACTCATTTAATAATTTATACATTTTAAATGTATGTATTTCAATTTTTTATCATAAACATTACATTTAAAAATTGATAAAATCGTTTAAATCAGTGTTATAAATATTATGTCATCTATCTCATCTGCTGCTATAAAAAGAATAAGTATTGATGTAAAAGAATTTTTAAAATCTCCTATAGAAGGTTGTGCTATTTATCAATGTGACGATCCCTTAACGCGTATTTATGTAGTAATATCAGGTCCTAAGGATTCTGCATATGAAAATGGAATGTATTTCTTTCAGTTTGATTTTCCAAATACATATCCATTTGAGCCACCAAAAGTGAAATTTTTAAATTGGCAAAATAGTAAGACTAGAATGCATCCTAATATGTATGTGTGTGGGAAATTATGTCTTAGCTTTTTAGGAACGTGGAGTGGACCCAGTTGGACAAGTGCATTAGGATTAACTAGTATTATGTTATCTATTCAAACACTATTAGATGATAATCCACTTACAAATGAGCCTGGATATGAAAAAAATCCTAAAACTATAGAACATTGTAAATATCAAAAGATTGTTCAATATCATAATTATCGTGATTTTATTATGTCATCTATGAAAATTGCTATTGACCCAGAATATTTAAAGAATGATAATTTACATTATATAGAATATTTTAAACAATTTATGAGAGACTATTATAAATCTAAATTAAATATCATTGAAAATGAATTGAATAAATTAATTGAAATGTATCCAGAATCACAAACAATCTTTATACCTTATCAACAACTTCAATCTACAATTGATTATAAAGGTGTTGAAACCGTTTTTAATGAATTAAAAAAAAAATATTTATAAATTATAATTTATAAATTGAATATTCACAAATCGTTTGTTATATTCATTGTATATTAAATATGTTTTGTAGTTTTCTGTTATAGTATAAATTACATTATAATCTCCAACTAAACACGCATCACAATGAAAAACATTTGAAGGTATATAAACTGCTTTACCAAAAGGTATTACAAATGCTGTTAATATTAATTCATCTTTTTTTATTTTACCTAATAAAAGATATCCTTTACAATTACTATTAAGTGGTTGATGAAAATGAGGAGTATCATGTTTTTCTATATATAAACCATCACCAAATCCTTTTTGAAGTATATAATCATTGAGATAATTTGAGCCTACTTTTATATAAAAATTTTGAATTATATTATCATTATCTAGATTAAAAATATCTCCATTTTCAATAAGATTACATAAATAATAACTTAATTTATTATTTGTAGCTATCTCTACAGGTATTTTCAGTGTTTCGTCTTCAATAAATATAAAATTGTTACTACCTAAAATATTATTATTATTTGATTCTATAATTTGTTCATTTTCTACTATTTTAAAGTCTATTTTTATTCTTTTAGGTTTGTTTAATTTGTATCCTTTAATAGTTATATTTTTATCAGTTATTTGTAAAGTATTATTTTCCCAAATAACTTTTGAATTTTTATCAAATGTGTTTTCAATTCTTATCGTTTTCATGTATGCTTCATCATTTAAACCTAATCTATAAACAAATAAATTATTCATATATATTATTATTTATTAATATTGTTTTAGATATATTAATATATAAAAACATAATAATAACATAAAAAATATAATGAATTTAGAATCATTTAAAACCACAATCCAAAACAAACGAGATGTTTTATTTGTCATTGATTTTACAGCAGAATGGTGTGGTCCGTGTAAGCGTATCAGTCCTTTTATTGATGAATTAGAAACAATGTATAATATAAATAATCAACAATTAATTCAAGTAATAAAAGTAGATGTGGATAAAAATGTAGATATCGTTAGTGAATTTAATATATCTAGAGTGCCTACATTTGTTTTTATCAAAAACTCTGTAGTTGTAGGTAGCACGGCATGTGCTAATATAGACGCGGTTAATAACTCAATAAAAAAAAATTTACAATCATAATATATAATGATACCTTTTGAAACATATATAATAATAATATTATTATTTATAGTCTTTATTTCTAAACATTACCAACTAATATAAAAAAACAAAAATATAATTAAATATTTTTTTTATATTTTAGTTTTTAGCATCCAGTTCATCTAAATCTGCAATATATCCCTGAGGTTTTAATGGACTATTTGCGCATTCTATAGATGATAATTTATAACCTAACCAACATGTTCCGTTTTGCTTATAATTAGCTGGTTTATGAGTTGACTGCGTTGGATCATATTCTTTTCCTAATCTCTTTGTTAGATATTCACGAAGTTTATCTTTCTTTTCTGGTTTTTGTCCTGTTCCAGCATAGTTTTCTTTATGCCAATCTTTATAAATTCTAAAAGCATCGTTTAAGTAGAATAGAGCAGACATCTCAACAGTCATGCATTCATTTAAAAAGCTATTAAAGATATCATTCTTTTTACGATATGCATCTGTATACTCCAAAACTTCTTTGGGTTCAGAAAATCCACCATTTCTTTTACACTCCTTATATGTTTCAATTAAAATCCAGAAAAATGCTTCAGCCCATTCTTTAATTTTTTCACTTAATTCGTAATCTATGGGATATTGATTTAATAATGGATTAGGATTAAGTTCTAAAGGCATAAATCTTGAAGGAAAATCAATGATACGAACACGACGCCATGTTCCATCGTCATGTGCTGGAAGTTCTGGTTTATCATTACAAATAAAGAATGGAGTAAATTGTGGTTTAAATTCAACTGGATCTTGAAATAAACCACGACATGTGATTTTGTCTCCGCCTGTTAATTCTTTTAATAATCCTGTGTTTAATTTTGAATTTTCTTCAGCTTCTTGAAATTTAATAACACGACATCCTTTCGTTATCGCTAATTCAGGTTGCGCCGCATTACTATCAGCTCTTTTTTTAGTAAGTAATGCTACGGATACTCCTTTACTATAGTCGCCTAAAGCAAGATCCAATAATTCTATAAGTTTAGACTTACCATTTCCACCTGTTCCAGTAAGAATATAAAATTTTTCTCTTTTTGTTGTTCCATCAAGGCAGCTTGAAAATACATTTAAGACATATTGTCTAACATTATCATTTGGTAATACTTGTTTTATAAATGTTAAAATATCTTTTACTTTTTCATCTTCCCATGAATAACTATTATCATAATCTATTTTATTAGAAAATGTTATCAAATCATCTGGACGACCATCACGAAATTCCATCTTATTAAGGTCGTATATTCCATTATTACATCCTATAAGTGAAGTATTTTCATTCATTTTATCAATAAAATTTTTTGCTTCATCTACAAATTCATCTTGACATTCCGTAATTACTGAATTTTTAAAAGCTCCTTGTCTAAGTTTTTGTGAAACTTTTAATGAACGAGATGCAAATTCAAGAAGTTGATTGTAATTAGGATCATCTGCGCCTTTATTATTAGCCAGATTTGCAAAATACTCATTTTGTTTATTAAATAGAACACTTAGGTCATCACTTAGATTCTTTCTAATTTTTGAATGACAACCTAGAGCATTCCATCTATGATTAATGAATTCATACCAATTATATTTTGTGTTTTTTACACATACTGCAATATATTGATGTCTATATCTTTTATGAAATATTTTACCGACATCATTATGTTCTAATTTATTTTTAGATATATTACTACGCATAATTGCTGTTATATTTTCTTCTTGTAATTTAAGATATAAACCTAAATTATCAATTTTAGCCCAATGGATTAAAGTCCCAATACCTAAACCTCCATCTTTAAAGTTACTCCATTTTTCACGACATTCTTTATCAGCACTATTATAATATTGTGGTGCTGTTTTTGAAAATTCAATCCACTTATACAGAAGTCTTTCATCAATATTATGAATATTATGTAGACACCAACCAAGACTTATCCAGTCTGAATAATTCGCTGATCTTTCAGTTGCCAACAAATCAATTATTTTATAAATAAGATCAAGCTCTTCATCCGTTTTTTTACTAGCTTTTTTATTTTTTTTACGACTCTCTTCTTTAAATTTCATATAATCGCTTTTTATCATAACACCGTCTAATTCTAAAAGACTTGAATATTCAGATCTTACAGCATTTTTCCATGGAAGATTATCTTTATCTAAAATACTAAACATTTTAATATATTCTATATTTGTAAATGTATCAATTGGTTTCTCCGTCAGTATGATTGTATCTTCATCTATTTCATATTTTATATAATGCGTGACTATATAAGGAAGAGAGTTTGGTTTTTTTGCTCCATAAACAAACCAGTTATTTCGTTCAATTACCGATTCATCTACTATAGTTTCATTTGAATTAATAAAACTGTATTTTTCTAGAATCGGTGAAATATTTTCAAGAACATACTGTCTAATTTTATGTGCAATTTTTGCGTGTGTGACAATTTTAGGAAACATTATGTGAACACCGTCTTTATATATATTTAAACCAGTTTTTGGGTCTGTCTTTCCTTTCGGATCAATACACGCTGCTTTTTTTTCAAGAATAAAACACTCCTTGTTTAAATTAGCAACATGTAAATGCATATTAATTGCTTTAATATATAATTTAATAATCTCAAAAATGTCATTTATTTCATACACATGGTCAAGAGTATTTTGATCAGGATATCTAAAATCAATATCTATTTTTAATTGTGTAATCTTGCTATTTGCTTCAGTTAGACTTATATCTTTTTCTAATTCAAATACATCTTTATAGTAAATTTCCAAGAATTTTTCTCTTGCCTCAACAGGCACTCTAAATTTACCTCCAGATAATTTTGTATGTGTATATAATTCACTGCTCTCTTTACTTAGTTTATATTGTGATAAAAATTTATCTAATGTGTCAATTACGATTACCATTCAATATACCAAACTAATAAGATTTTTTTATATAAATATCATAAAAATGCAATATCAATTTTTTTATATTTTTAACGATTTTTAACTTGTGAAAATTTACTACAATAATGTATTATGTATTAAAATTTGTAATAATGTAATATAATAGAAATTTATAATAAATAATATAATAAATCACCTAGCAATAATTAATTATATTAGATAATAATCTATTTCTTTATTGATTTAATTATCCTTATAATATAAAATCATTTGACGAAATATATATAGTAAATTAAAATAAATATAGTAATATTATATTATATATAAGTTTATTTTAATATATTTGTTAAATATACTTAGGCAATTAATTATTCAAATTTTTATTAAACTAATTATATAAATATAATATTATTTTACTAGGTTATTTTTAATTAATTCAATTATTATTTTATATATATTTAATATATATATGGTTAATAAAAAATTACTACATGAGGTAGTAATGAATTTTATACCTACAAAAAAAAATATTTCTACGGCACAATTAGATGTTAAGTTTAAAGGTCCAACACCTGAATTAGGAAAATCTATAAATGGAGGTTCTAAAATTAAAGAAAAAAGCAATCAAAAAATTGAATCTATAAAAAATAATGTTGTTAGTTTAGAAGGAGGTATTAATACTCAACCATTAGTTGAATCTAATAAAAAGGTAAATGATACTTATGGAGGAAATAGAATCAATGAAGTAAAACAAAAAACAGAATCAATCAAAAAGAATATAGTAAAACCAACAGAAATAACTTATGGAGGAAACATTGTGCAAGTAGTAAAACAAAAAACTGAGTCTGCTAAAAAACCTAATAATGTTAAAACTTTGTCTCAAAAAAAAATAGAATCTGCTAAAAAACCTATAGGTGGGACAAATACTACATCATCTGCTAACCAAACAGAATCTGCTAAAAAATCTATAGGTGTGACAAATACTACATCATCTGCTAACCAAACAGAATCTGCTAAAAAATCTATAGGTGGGACAAATACTACATCATCAGCTAACCAAACAGAATCTGCTAAAAAACCTATAGGTGGGACAAATACTACATCATCTGCTAACCAAACAGAATCTGCTAAAAAACCTATAGGTGGGACAAATACTACATCATCAGCTAACCAAACAGAATCTGCTAAAAAACCTATAGGTGGGACAAATACTACATCATCTGCTAACCAAACAGAATCTGCTAAAAAACCTATAGGTGGGACAAATACTACATCATCAGCTAACCAAAAAATAGAATCTGCTAAAAAATCTATAGGTGGGACAAATACTACATCATCAGCTAACCAAACAGAATCTGCTAAAAAACCTATAGGTGGGACAAATATTACATCATCAGCTAACCAAACAGAATCTGCTAAAAAATCTATAGGTGGGACAAATACTACATCATCAGCTAACCAAAAAATAGAATCTGCTAAAAAATCTATAGGTGGGACAAATACTACATTATCAGCTAACCAAACAGAATCTGCTAAAAAATCTATAGGTGGGACAAATATTACATTATCAGCTAAGCAAAAACTAGAATCTGCTAAAAATTTAAATTCAAAACAAGGGGGATTATCTAAAATAAAAAATAATAATCAAACAATTGATAATTATAAACCAAGCACATATAAATCTATAAAAAATCAAGAATATAGTAAAGTAAAAGAATATATATTAAAAAACGGAGGTCAGATAGAAACAAATAAAGGACAAACAGAAATTCAAAAAAATTCTTATAGAGAAATAGTGATACCAATGGATTCTAAATCTAAAACTAAATCATCAAAGAAAAATGGAGGTAAAAAAAAAAATAGTAAATCTAAAAAACGATCTAGTAAAAAAAAAAGTAATATAAAAATTAAATCAAGTGCTCCTAATAATCTTAAAAATGATATTGATAATTTAATAAGATCATCAAAAAAAATGTCATTTCATAGAATATAATAAATATATATAAATATATAATTATTATATATGACTAATCACTCAAAAAAACGAAGAGTTTATATTAATAAATCAAAAAAAAAAAATTTAAAGGAGGCAATATAACTCATTTTTAGAAAAAATTGATACTGATAAAATTATAGAAATAGGTAGAGGAGGTTATGGAATTGTATACATTGATATAACACAATCTAATTCTGTTTTTAAAATAAGTAATGATGGTAAGTGAAAAGATTGGATAAATGAAATAGAAATTTATAAAATTTTAAATCAAAATAATATAGATACTGATTTATGTAAAATTATTAAAATGAAAGACTATGTAAATGATGGAAAAATATGTTGTATAGAATTGACAAGAGTAATAAATCCAATAGGAATTGAATTAAATTATACTATTCAACCATTATTTGGAGCAGAAAATAACTATCATAAAAATGAGACACGAGGGTTATTTTTAGGAGTAAATGAATTAATTTCAGAAAATATTTTTACAATAGATAATATTAAAGAATATATTAAACAATTAGCAATTTTGATGGCTAGATTACATTATAAATTAAAAAATGATACTTCAGATATAGAATTATTTATCTCTAGAGAAAATGACATAATAACTATTTATATAGGAGATTTTGATATAGCTCAATTTTTTATAGATTATAATGAAAATATTATAAATAAATTGGCTGAATCTTTTTATACTGTTAACTATTTTCCGTGTGAAGGCGAGTTATATGATATTTTTTCAACAAATTATATAATTGAAGCTACAATTTATGGTATGCAAGAAATAGCTAAAAAGGTTTTACAACAATATGTGAAATATTGTTGGTAATTATCCAGTATTATTCATAAATTTATATAGAGAATTTATATTAGCGCAGGCCAAAATAACTTTGCTATAATTATCTAAATTACCATATATATTTGTATATTCTATTTCGCGTAATAGACAAGCCATACTAAAAATTACAAGATATATTTTTTTATAACGATTTTTTTTATTATAATAATATAAGTAAAAACGATATGATTTATCAATAATTTCTTTCAAATTGTCTTGATTTTTCCATTCAACTTCTATTTTTAAAACGTGCCATATAATCCATATTGAGTCCTTCCAATAAATTTTTTCTATCTTATCATTAGGTCTTTCAACACAAGGTCCTAGATCATTTTTTTTTATATATTCTGCTTCCCATTGAACAACCCAAGATAACCAATAAATAACTTGATCTAAACTATTACTCTTTGGATTTCTTAAATGATTAATTATTTCATTAATTGGTTCTTTTATTTGAATTGGATCATCTTGTTTAAAATATAATTGAATAAAGTCATTATTTTGACTATATGATAATCTTATTTTAGGTATTGTTAAAATATCAATAGCATTAATTTTTATTAATTTAGGTAGAGTATATTGTTGTGATAATACTAAAATACTTGTAAGAGTAGATGTGATATTTCGTATTTCTTGATTATTTCGTGTATTTATTATATTTTCATGTTCATTGATAACATTTGTATATCTCTCAAAATTATTCCACAAATATATTATAAATAATGGATTCTTGATATTAATTTCTAGACAATAGACTTCTAATATTTTTTCATATAATTCTACACATAAACCAGTGATAATAACTTCGCAACACCAACGATTAGCATTATCAATATTTTGATTTTTAATCTGACTATATAAAAATTTAAATAAATCTTTTTTTTTATATCCATGATAACTTAGAATGCGCAATTGTTTTATATCACGGTCATCTTGAATTTTAAATTCATTATTACAAAAAATTGTAGGCATATATAATAGAATTATTTATATATTATTATATATTTTTCGTTATTTATAATATATATGGTTTTTAAAAAAAAGAAATCAAATAAAGTCAATAAGCACAAAAAAAAAATATCAAGAAAAATATTCAAAGGCGGTGTTTGTGAAGTACAAACATCTCATGATAATTGCAAAAATTATAATGAAATATGTGTATGGAAAAGTAAATATAATATAATAGACATTGACAAAAATGAAGCAGAAAAAAATGAAGAAGGTGAATGCCATACAAATTGTAAATTAATTGAGGATTATGATGAATGTATGAAAGGACCTATATGTCGTTGGATTGATTTAAATCAAGTTGATTCTAAAAATACAGAGTTTGATAAAAACATTGGAGTTTGCTTTTAATAATATTTTTTTAATATAATAGCAATATTAAAAAATTAATTATTTATTATCTTTAGTTTCGCTTTCAGCCTGAATTGCCTCCATAATCTTTTTGAGATTACCTCTTAGTTTAAAATTTTCAGGATTATCCCAAAATAATTTATTTTCTTCACATTTTTTTTCACGTGTATTGTAAATACATCCGCGATTAGTTATATCTGCATTATCAGCACATTGAGTGCTATCTTTTTTATTACAATATTCTTTAATGATCTCATTTGCTCTTTTTATTTTGTTTTTTGATTCCTCTGTATTATCTGATTTTGTGATAATATTTTTTATTTTTTTAAAATAATTTTCTATTACTTTTTCTGAATTAAGTTGCTCTTGAACCATTAGAAATTTATCAAAAGTAAAATCCCCATCTGATTTACATTCACCTGTAGTATTTAGTTTTTCTTCATATTCTTTATCTTTCATTTTATCGGTTCTTTTCACTTCACCCTGTTTCCAATTACATACATTTGTTACTGGTTTATTATCTAGAACTAATTCAGGTTTACTGCAACTATCTTTATTTTTTTTTTCATAGCACATTAACCAAGTGCCACTATCATAACTTTTCTTCATTTCAGCTAATCGTTGTTCATCTAATTTTGAAAGATTTTCTTCAGTATCTTCTATAAAAGGTGGTTCTAAATTATATTTTTTACCATTTGGGAATGCAGAAATTAATTCAGTTGTTGGGTAAGTTGGAATACATTTTTTTTTTACACCGTCATATTTACAACCTTTATATAAATAATTACCATTTTGATCTTTTTCACAAGTATTTTCATCTTTAGCTTCACAATATTTTTTCATTCTATTATCCCAATTTCCCTTAACGCGTAAACTTGATTGTGATTTATCTAAGTATTCAATAAATTTATCTATATCACTATTACCTGCTTTCATTGTAGGAATTAATAATATTTTTCTATCTATTAATTCTTTATTAATATCCATCAAATCTTTACAAGGAATCTTCTTCTCAATATTTTGTTTGTTAATAACATAAACTGAACGATTAAATTCGTCAGTATCAGGATATGTAAATCCTTTTAAACTCCATCCAGGTTCAATTTCTCCTGAAGTGCGTTTTACATAAAATTCTTCTGAAGAACCATCTTTTTTCTTAAATAAACTCAAAAAATATTTCATAAATGCTCGTTCTTCTAGAATAATATTACCGTTTTTTTCAATTAATTCTTTAAATTCGGCATCAGTGACTTTTCCTGTTTTAGTTTTACCATACATATTTATCAATTCTTTTATGTTTGACACCCCTAATCTCTTATATATAAATCCGAAAGGTAATTTTTTCTTCAAAGTCTCTTCATCTAGTAATCCATCATCACTATCACCAGATGCTTTTTGTCTATCTTGGATTGCTTGATTTAGTTGTTTCATCTCATTTTCATCTAATTTACCTGTATTGTCTTTATCAAACATATTCATTACTTCTTTTACTGTTTTAACACCAAAAAGTTCAACTCCACCTCTTGTCTTTAGGTATGCCTCTAGTTCATTTTCATCAACTAATCCATCTCCATCACTATCACCAGATGCTTTTTGTCTATCTTGGATTGCTTGATTTAGTTGTTTCATCTCATTTTCATCTAATTTACCTGTATTGTCTTTATCAAACATATTCATTACTTCTTTTACTGTTTTAAC
>Ga0194129_10004037_pt1 | contig 19891 bp, 12 predicted proteins | sample TA2KigCa35mmetaG_FD_150862 | JGI IMG/M metagenome (GOLD analysis project Ga0194129, IMG submission 150862) | Freshwater microbial communities from Lake Tanganyika, Tanzania - TA2015038 Kigoma Deep Cast 35m | ecosystem: Environmental > Aquatic > Freshwater > Lake | place: Tanzania: Lake...
ATCATCCTCATCCTATCTCTCGAAAATATAAATTGAATAGATTTAAATAAATAAATCTAGTCAATAAATGTCTTGCCCTATATGTGCCGAATCGTTCACAGAATCGACGCGGAGACAGATCGAGTGTAATCTATGCAAATTTAAATACTGTACACAGTGTATTAAAAAATATATATTATCGATTTATCATGATCCACGTTGTATGAATTGTCATCAACCGTGGGAACAAACTTTTATGAACACGATTTTAAGTAAGAATTTCATCAATACGGAATATAAAAAACATCGTGAAAATATATTATTTGAACGAGAAGAACGTTTTATACCAGAAACGATACAGTTAATGGACTTGAATCGAGAACAAAAACTAGAATGTCAACAGTTACTGACACTGGCGTTACATGAAAAAGAAGAACTTTTGAATCGTTTATCCGAAATGAATCATCGAATACTTCAATATAGACATCAGATATATGTGTTGGATAATAATCCTACCATGACAGTGTCTGGAATTAAACTAAAAACCAACGAGAAAAAACGCTGGGTAAAAAAATGTATGACCGATCATTGTTTAGGTTATTACAATCAACAAGGGTTATGTAGCTTGTGTCAGGTTTCTATCTGTGTACAATGTTATGAAGAGAAGAATGGAGAGGAACATGTTTGCGACGAATCGAATGTGGCCGCCATTGAATGTATTAAACAGGAAACCAGACCGTGTCCTCAATGCAATGTATCCATTTATCGAACTGAAGGATGTGATCAAATGTGGTGCACACAATGTCATACTGCTTTTCATTGGAAATCTGGTTTCATTTTGAACCAAGAAATTCATAATCCACATTATTACGAATATCTTCAAACGAATCCTATTCAAGTACGACAATTATCGTTATCAGAAGAGGAACAAGAACTATCCCAGCCATCGGCTTCCCAGATACATCAGTTAAGGATAGACGAGAGTTGTAAAAGACGATTAAGTAATATTCATCGTATGATGAATCACATGATTCATGAAGAAATGCCTAAATATCGACTGAATGAAGAAGACGAGTCTTTATTTCGACGGAATTTAAATCAGCGAATCTTGTACATTCAGCATCGTATTTCCATCTCCAAGTTCAAACAGTCTTTGTTACTCAAAGAAAATCAACAAGAACGTAAAAAAGCAATCTATTTATTATTTCAAATGGTCGTTCAGACACTGAGTTCCTTGTTTCAAGAACTAATGCGCACTAAAGAACCCGAATCTTTCTTTCAAAAATATAATCAACTACTAACTTATACAAATCAACAATTAGTTTCTTTATGCAAGCGTTTTAAGATCCATTCGTTTTATTTGAATGATAATTTTAATATTATTCGATTATGAACATAAAATTAAATTTATTTATCTTATAAATAAATTTATAATTTACTTTTTTAGGAATGAAGAGGGATGAACTCAATGGTCATACACTGCTCGGCATTGTTAATCATATGTTAGTAGACGACGAAAAATCGACGTTTATAACTCAATTATTTAAATATATTACAGATAGAACGCCCGTTGAGGTTGGACAGGTATGTGTAGAAACGAACGGATTCCAAGGTATCTTTTGTGCCTTATTGGATGAAAGAACAGGTTTAAGATCTATTGCGTACGAGCTCTTTGTTCGTTTTTTTTCTGATCCAGATAGTTTGGATAAAAACGTTTATGGTCGTATTTACCGTATTTTTTTATGTTTTCTCCAATTAAAATATTTTTTATTCACACGATGCCAAACGGATGATAAAAATGCATTTAAACAATTAATATCTAATTCGATTGGTAATTATATTAGACAAGTACTCGTAGAATCTCAACCATCAGTTAGACTAGACAAGGTACAATCCTATATCATCCATCCTTTTCGAACGTTATACCAAGTATTTACACCAGATAATATTCAACGATGGTTAGTGTATATTTCTTTTCCTTCTGACATACGATCCTCGTTTGAAATGGTGGATATTTTATTATTTAGCGAGATTTCCTTTTTACTCATTCCATATAATTGTGGGTTAGAACCACCGTCACACTTATTTTGTATAAACGTAAAGGCATTTGTAACAGAATTCCCCCCTGATCTCATGACTTTTGTGATAGATAGCATGTCTATTTCATCATCCTATAATGAGAATAACATACATACTCATCATTTGTTAAAAAACATATTGGATCATTTGGAAATCCCGATGCTAAGGGAACAAATCGTTTTTTTTCAAAATGATGTAAGTGATTTTATGACGGGTATAAAAATCGATACTATGTATCCATTGCTATCTCGATTTATAAGGAAACAGTCTCCCGAAAGAATGGAGCTATCTAATATGACTTACTTTTTATTATCATGCATATTTCATGATACTTTGAATCGACCTCTATTTTATATATATCAACAGCTACATTTTCTATTGTCTTTAGCACCTATTACAACCGTATCAGAAGTTAATCATAGTATAGGCTTACTATTACGGGAAAAGTATAAACCGTCTTCTATGATTCTCTTATTAAGAGTTTTAGCTTATGATAGTGATACATTGGATGTTCGAATGAAAAAGGCGTGTCTTCGTGATTGTTTTACCTGTGTAGAGTCATATTACAATAGCGGTAAAAACATTCAACTTGAGCGTCAATATTCGCTTACACATGCTTCCATCATAGCCTTTTGGTGTGCACAGAGTGTTCTGTCCATTACTATGCCAACTACTGACAGATCTCGATTAATTTTTTTTCTTATATATTATAAACATAAAAAGACTGATGATGTAACAAATTATTATTATATACCTTGTATTAATTTACGTATTGTATTACATAAATTACAGGAAGATGATATTGACAGTCATTATTACGCTATATATTTTCTATTAAAAATTATGTTAGATAATAATTTTATAAAAGTCTATTCTTTGATACACGGTAATGTCATAATACAACAATCAACAGTTTCACATGGAATCCGTTTAGTCGAAAGGGTATTGAAAAGAATGTGTCGTGAAAACCGAGAGTTGGCCGTTAAAATAGTTACTGGTCTGGAATATATAAAGTCAAAAGAAATACTTTCTACCTCATTGCCTATGGTTTCTTGTTTGCATGAACCGTTCAAAACCTTTTATCTATATATTTCAAAACGAATGCATGATATACAAAAACAAGGAAAGATGTTTACCATAGATCATATTATAGATACAACATTAGACAGTAATCGATCTATATTTGGTTTGTATTATGTCGTATCCATATTTCTTAATAAATGTTCCATCGAAGAGTTAGTAGACAAATATATATTAGATGATTATCTACAGGTGTTAGATACTGGCATTACACAACAAAAATTGCTAACCTCATCATCCGTAACCGTAACGAAAAAACCAACCACTCAACGACCTCCTCCAAGAACGGATAGCACGACACAACGACGACAAGAACAGCAACGTATAATTAAAGAAATGGAAGAATATATACAAACATTCTTCCCTGAATGTTCAAAGACAGTAGCCTTTGAAACGGAAGAAGTGCTTATAGATACCCTCTTTCAACTGTCGTCTCGTGTGGGGTTTGTATCCGACCGTAAGAGTATCATCCGATTACTCGTTAGCGAGATGGATTTTGAGGAGTTCATAAAAAAAATACGACAAAATTTACCGTCGATGATGAAATGGACACATATGATTCAAATAAAAATAATAGGATATTTAATATTTCAATTTGTGAATAAACTGTTACAAAAAATCAATTTAGATTGGTTTCTATCGATTCAACTTCCTCCGATTCAAAGTATTCTTGTGATTGAAGAAAGTGAACAGTTTTTTGAATTACATGGTCAGTTACGATTCAATCTTGAAAAAATACCTAGTCATCAACATTATAATGTTCCACTTCTTAGACAACAGATACAAAACGATATATTGCAAATTATTATGGAGGAGTTGAATGCGACGGATATAATGTTAAGAACTATGATAGAAGAAGGACACACTGGAAATGTTCACTTGTCGATCATTCGTTCATTGGAAGGAGAAGAAGACGAACGAGGATCTCGAACAGTTCCTATTATCAAAATTTATTGAATTTAATTTTTTAAATATTGTCCATATTTAAATATTATTATTTTTAAAATGAGAGTATCTTATTCACAAAAACCAGTTGAACCAGTCGTACAATTAATTGATAATGACCGTCGTAACCAAAAAGGTGCCAAACCGAATGGTATTCATTTTATTCCAATCGATGATACAGAACCTCATCGATGGATTACGACACGATCAACCTATTTTCAAGCCTATTGTCAACACGTTACTCCAAAAGAAAGACAGTATTTATACCATTTACAGAAAACTTATCCCGGAATGTTTAGTGATGAAGATCATATTAGTAATGGAATGACCTATGATGATATTAGACAGTTGTTAGAAAGATGTGTTACTAATTTGACTTTTCGAAAAAAATTCATCTATTTATTTTTTGATTGGGACTTGACCATTACCGTGAAAGAAGGTATTTATTTATCGGATGAATTGTGCGATAAAAAAAAAGATCAATATGAATATTTCAAGTATATCATGGGAGGAAAACAACGATTAATGGTCATTCAATCTTTATTTCAATTATTACGTACCTTCCATATACCTGTCTATATTCTGACCAACAACACAGGGGCTACAAAAAGCTCGGACCGTCGTCCTTTATTTCTTGAATTTGTTCGATTGATAGATAAACAGTTTGAAGAGTCGTATTTATTGGCGAGTTCACGGACCAAACCCACGAATAGTCAATCCAATAAAATAGCTTTTCTTCGAATTCATTCACAGACTTGGAGAAATTCCTCTCATACACAATCATTTCTATCTGACAATTTTATTCGACAAACAGCAAACTCTTTTATAGATTATTTGAATCAGTTAAGTGGAGAGTAAGTCATCATGGTTTTATGAAATTGACAATAGGGTTTACTATCAAAATAAACCATACGATCCTCTTCGGAAAAATAACCTTGTTTGATACAAAAAGAGTTGTCGTAGAATACTCGACAAGTGTTTGTATCTGGACTGGCTCGGGAACGTTGTCGTTGTTGTTGGATAAAGGTAGAAAGATAAGAGGATATAATCGCCTCGTCAAAAGCTAACATGAACAGATTCCCATCGTACATGACAAAAAATAAATTACAATTTCGAATGAGATCGTATACAGACGCTAACATTGTATACGATGACCAGATATAGATACCACTATCTTTTATGGAAGAGGAATTATGGAAAATACGTAATGGTATGGTGGTCTTCCAATTTAGAAATAATGGATCGGATAATTGACTATAGTGTTGATAATGTTCGTTTTGAAAAGGATTGGCGTGATACACCAGATGTGTCTCACTCGTAAAGAATTGATATTCATGTACATAAGATAACATTTGTTGTGTATAAATAATAGGACCAGTGTAGATCAATACGGCTCGTTTTCCATGATTTTGTTCATACGGTGCGTTCATAATCTGATAGCTAATGGCATTCAACAATTGTAATAAATGTTCATCTTTCGGTTGAAAGATTAGAAACCAATTTTGTAATTCTCCTTTTCCGTTTTGAAAAAGATCTTCGTTATGTTTTTCATGTGTCCAATAAGATAAATAACCTTTCTTACTTGAATCTATCCATTGATGAAATGGAGTGTGACATTCTATCTTGATGTCCATATAGATACCACCGTTTAAATAAATGATCATATAACGAAACAAATCGGCTTTTGCGGCACCGTAACGAGGATTAATTCGAAAAAAAGCCGAGCTAATGATGGGATAATCGTGTCTACATTCTTCAAAGAATTGTATTAAATCTTGATTGTCAAAGAGACGAAATTCATATTCGGGATTGATCCGCTGATTATGTCGAACGATGCGTTGAAAATAAGGAGGTAATGTTTTATTATACCATGTTTGATACACTATTTTAGGAATCATTTTATTTATATAAATAAAATAACGAGATATGTGGAAAATTTTTAAAAAAGAAGTATAGTTAAAACATTTTAGTCCAACGAGGAGAAGAGCTCCGACTGATACGTTAGCAACTGTCCTTCCGATCATGACCAAATACATAACAAAGATAAAAAATGATTAAAGGAAAGTTATATCTTCATGGATGATAACAAATATAACTTTCCTTTTATCATTATATGGTAATGACACGTTCGAAAGCCAAGTTGATGGATAAATCCGATATGGTTGAAATGGAAACCAAGCCAAAAAAATCTTTGTTCCGAATTCAAATTGTTCCAACAACAACTTCTTCCAATTCTAACCATTCGACCACTTCTTCTAGGATGAAACCAAATGAACCGTCCGATTCGGAGACTTCCGACTCAGAAGTGGATAATTCTTCTGTGTATCAAGAAGAATATTACGACTATATCGATTCGCAGACACTTTCGAATAAACGTCTTCGAAAGAAAGTCGATAAAATCGTTGAGTATATACGCGTTAAAACGCCTTTATTATCGATGATTGTGAATGCCAAAATTCGAAAAAAACATAAAGCGGAATTATTTGAAATGTACATTATTTACGACAACATCAGTCTTTTAAGTGAAGAAAAAGCCATGTATCGTGAAAAAATTAACAATTTGCTGAAAGTCTATGAAAATCAATATTCCAGTTTTCTGGAACATAAACAAGAAATTTACGAGTTGGAGTCCAATAAGAGTTCCACGGAACTCTGTAATCTCCAATTACAGATCGTTCAGCTAAATACCTCGGTGGAAAACAAAAAAGTCATTTATAATAAATATCTAGAACTGCTCGAAAAAAAAGATGATATCGATGATGAATATTTTAAATTAAAAAGTTGGATTCAGTTTGCACTGAAATTACCGTTTGATCTTGTGAAAGAAGTGGATTCGGGGATTGATAAATGTCAATATTTGCAAAAAGTCAAAACCATTTTAGATAAAGAATTATATGGCATGAATAAAGTCAAAGAGCAATTGTTATTATTCATTCATAGCAAATTGATGAATCCGCATGTCAAAGGATGTTGTTTAGGATTAGTAGGCGAACCAGGGGTAGGTAAGACATCGATTGCTCGATGTTTAGCTAAAATCATGGAAATTCCGTTTTCACAAATTACATTTGGCGGTATCAACTCTTCGGACTTCTTGAAAGGGTATGATTACACCTATGTGGGTTCGAAACCAGGAGAAATCGTGCGTTGTTTATCACGCATGAAATATAAGAACGGAATTTTATTCATGGATGAATATGAAAAAATATCGAATAATGTGGATATTATCTCTTGTTTATTGCATATTACGGATTTCTCTCAAAACAGTGAATTCCGAGACAATTATTTGAGCGAACTCACGATTGATTTATCGTCCATATGGTTCATTTATTCCATGAACAATTTACCCGAAGATCAAGCTCTAAAAGACCGTATTTTTTTCATTCGCGTAGACGGTTATCAGCTTAAAGATCAAGTCCAGATCTTGTGCAACTATTTACTACCCAAACATTTGAAAAACTTGAATTTAGAGCCTGAATGTATTCAAATCTCTGAATCGGTGGCTGAATATATTATTCATAAGTATGGTCATCAAGAAAAGGGAGTGCGAACCATTGAAAAACAACTGAAAGATTTACTTCACAAGATATCCTTTTTAGTCACGAATCAAAATCAAATTCAGACGTCTTTCAATCTACCAGAAAAATATCTTCCCATTCAATATCCATTCCAAGTAGATACTACGGTTGTTGATATCTTATTATCCGTGTCTTCTACGGAAACCTGTAATTATATGATGAATATGTATTTATAAGAAATCAATATATAGGAGTAAGTCGTTGTTCTAAAACTCCTTCCTATGTGCATCATTCTTTTTATTTACGTTTATAAGAGTCCATAACTTTATAAAACAGATCGATTTGACTATACTTTTCTTACATAAACTTAAATAATAACATTATAAAATAAAACGATATTATCGTTGTGTTTGTTGTCGATAAAACAATGATCTACAAAAATATATTTGTCACACAGCAATTCATTGTATCCTTTTTTTTTAAGATTTAAAAAAAAACGAAATTACAATGCAAACGAGTTATCACAAAATATAATTGAATATAAAATGGAAATCAAAATTAAAGAGTTAGATGTGAATATGATTCAACCAAATACGACAAATTGGAATAAGATGGAACAAGGAGGATCTAAAATTGTAGTCATTGGGAAACCTGGAACAGGAAAATGTTTAGGGTTCGATACACCTGTCTTGTTATACGATTATTCGATTCGAATGAGTCAGAATATACAGGTAGGAGATTTATTACGAGGAGATGATAATGAACCGCGATTGGTAAGTTCCGTGACGACTGGACGAGATAAATTATACAAGATTAAACAATCCTGTGGAATTCATTATATCGTGAATCAAGACCATATTTTGTGTCTAAAACACTTTCAAACCAATGATATTATAGAAATAAGTGTAAAGAATTTACTGCAAAATCTTGATTTTTTACAATACTACGGTGGTTATAAAGAAATAACTGTGGAAAAGGAGTCGTTCACACAGTTGAATCAACAACCTTTTTATGTACATAATCAACAAACTTCTGTGTTTGAATATGTAAATACTCCTTATATACCTTATATTTATACGATATCGATCGAATTATACGAAGAAGAAGGTGATTATTATGGTTTTATGATTAATGAAAATGGACGATTTTTACTGGGAGACGGGACAGTCACTCATAATACCACCTTGATAACGTCTTTATTATATGAAAAAAGAGATATTTTTCCTGTTTATTTTATAGCGTCTGGAACAGAAGATAGTAATGGTCATTATAAAAAAATAGTGCCTTCTACTTTTGTGTATAATAAATTAGATGAGAAACGAATCGATGATTTTATAGTGCGTCAAAAAATTGCGAAAAAACATTTAGAAAATCCATGGGCCGTATTATTATTAGATGATTGTACGGATGATCCTAAAATTTTTAATAAACCCTTTATGCAAGGATTATTCAAAAACGGTCGTCATTGGAAATGTTTATTTCTATTATCATTACAATATTGTCTCGATGTAAAACCAGTCATTCGTACTAATGTCGATGGTACGTTTATTTTACGAGAGACCAATTTACGTAATCGAAAAGCGTTATGGGAAAATTACGCAGGCGTCATTCCAGACTTTACCTTGTTTTGTCAGATTATGGATCAATGCACGGACAATTATACAGCGTTGTATATACATAATGCAACTACATCCAATAATTTAGAAGATTGTTTGTTTTGGTATAAAGCTAAACCGATTCCTATGGATTTTAAATTAGGAAGTAAAGATTTTTGGAAGTTTCACAAACATCGTTTTAACGAACAATACAATGATCAATTCACAATCTAAATTTGTCTTTCTCTGGTTTACGTGTATAAAAAAATGATTTAAAAAAATAAAAAAAAAAGGAGGAAATAATGAATCGAACCGATAACAATATGGAGACAAGAAAGGATCTGTATGAGTTTCTTCAATCTTATGAAAAGAATACAATTATACCATGGTTAGAAGAACCATGGGTAGGTAAAGATAAACAAGAGTCGCTATTAAGGATCTTTGCAGGTCTTGGGTTAATAGAAAAACTAAAAACATACGATATCTGTAAAGGTAATTACAATACAAAACACATAACCAAATACACTAGTATTAAAGATGTATTTTACAATGAAGAAAGTCATCTAATTCCTCTCAAAGATAAAGGAGATTCATCTGATCTAACAGGTATTTGTAAAAAGAATGAAAAACATTTGTTAGTGACAACATCCAAAAATATAAACAAAACACAAGTTGGAAAGTTGGACATTGATAAAATAGTGACGAATTTTCAACAATATAGACATGACGGTTATACGATGTCGTTATGCATATGTGTTAGAAATATAACTGATTTTGAAACTATGAAAAAAAATATAGAAAAGACGAATGAACAGCTAAAATTATTGTTGGAAAAGGAAGATACCATTATTATGGATTGGAATGATTTAAATCAAGCATATCATCAATTCAAAATGTTTTATGGACAAATACCTTTGGATACTATTCTTAATTCAAATAAAACGACACTGTGTTTAAAAATGCATCAACATCTCGGTGTGTTGAAAACACTTGGAATGAAAAATAGTGGTGAGAAGAAAGAACTTTTATGGGGTCATATTCAAAGAAGTGGAAAAAGTTATATGATCGGAGGTTGTATCATTGAGGATAGCAAAAAGAAAGAGGAATGTAATTATTTGATACTTACAACCGCACCGAATGAAACCATAGAACAACAAAGAAAAGTATTGGATTGCATTCAGTTACATGATTTTAATATTATTGTCCTAAAAGGACAGAATAAAAAACCAGATCTAACCAAGAAAAATATTATTATATGTTCTAAACAATTTTTACAAACTAAAATAGAGAAAGGTCGTAATGATAATGAAAAACAAACAGAAGAGAAAACAAAAAGTATTACTTGGTTAAAGAAAATGTCTTTTGATATGAGATTTATCGACGAAAGTCATAATGGAGGAACGACGGAATTAGCGAAGAAAACATTAGAGTTTTATGGAAAATTATCATTTACGATTCAAATTACGGCAACCTATTCGAAACCTATCCATGATTATAATATTCCAAAGGATCGTTGGATTTTATGGGATTTAGAAGATATCAAACTTTGTAAAAATATTACAAAGGAAGATAGTATGATTAGATTAGTAGAAAAACACGGGGAATGCATTCGTGATATCATTTCAAAATATTCTCTGGATATCATAAGAACTGATTATTCAAAGTATCCCGAGTTATGGTTATTAACGGATGAAATTAAGCCAGAGGTTGTAACGGAAATCATAAAGGATACGCAAGAAAATCACTATGGATGGTCTTCCGATGCTTGTTTTCTCCTTAAACAATCCATACATAAAGACAAAGAATCGCAGAAGTCTAACGTCGTTATGAAGGAAGAGTTTCAAAATGAAGGAGAAACATTAAAAGTATGGTATCGAATTTTTGGTAAGAAAAATAAGTTTGGTATTCCGGATAAAGAGTATCCTGATAATCTTGTGTTTATGAAGAGAATTGAAAAAATATGTAAAGACCCGACCATCGATTCGAGATTTATCGGAGAAGGAGATTTTCGCCATGAACCGATGATCATTATGGCATTCTTACCTCAAAATAATATCGATAAAATCTCAAAAGCAACCATCAAACTATTAGAAAAAAATACTGTTATTCCTGATTATGAAATAATTAGTATTAATAGTAAGATTACAAATAATCCAAAACAAACGATAGAAGATGCTCGTAGGAAAGCCATTCATAATGGAAAAAAGGGGGTCTTGGTGTTAAGCGGAAAACAATGTAGTCTTGGAGTATCTATCGTTAATTGTGATATCGTGCTATTGTTAAATAATAGTATGGGTTTTGATTTGATTTATCAAATGATGTTCCGTTGTATGACAGAAGGTAAGAATAAACGATGTGGTTTTGTAGTCGATTTAAATATTCATAGAGTCGTAGAAACGTCTGTCATTCATTATGCATCCTTGATAAAGCCCGATCTTCATCCAAGAGAGGCGGTTAAATTTATTTTACAAGAAAGACTTATCAATTTAAATGGAGATCATTGGATCCCATCTTTTGGGAACGATGTATCTAAGGTTACTACTTTGTGTGAAAATGTATATGAAATGTATTCATCGAATACTGAAAATGCACTGCATCATTTATTAAATCGTCTTCGTTTTAAGGAAATAATTTTTACAAAGGAAGAACAAATCATATTTAATGCAATGTTTAGTAATACAATGCTTACAAAAAAACAGAAAGAATTCATAGATAAGTTATGGGAAGAAGAGGAAAACATAAAAAAGGGTATTGAAAAAACAAAAGTGGAAATGATAGAAACATCATCATCCGAAACAAGTAATATGGAGGATGATGATGAAAAAGAAGAGGATAAACGAATAAACTATACCGATATTCTAAAACATATGATTCCTCTGATCTGTTTATTAACCATTCACGATAAAGAAACCTCTTTTGTAGAAATGTTTGCTCTGATTGAAAATAATGAATATGTTTATAATATTTTACTCGACCAAACTAAAAGTTGGTGGGGTAAATCAATCGATTCTCAGATTATTAAAAAATTTATCCATATATATATGAAATATATGAAAGATGAGAAAGAAACCAATCAGATTATTAGAACGGTGAAAGAACTATTTATGAAAAATATTGAAAATAATAGAAAACTATCCAAGTTGATCGATACCTATTTGATTCCGCAAGAACTTGAAAAGAAAATCAATGCTGAAATTTCGACACCTTTTAAGTTACGTCAAGAGATGTTGGAAAAAATACCGTTTGATTTCTGGACATCTATCAAAAAAGTGTTTGAACCTTGCGCTGGTAAAGGAGGGTTCCTGATTGATATCATCGATCAATTTATGATTGGTCTCGAAGTATCGATTCCCTGTGAAAAAGATAGATATAAAACGATTATAGAATCATGTTTGTATTTTAGTGATATTAATCCTACTAATATATTTATCTCTAAATTATTGATAGATCCTTATAATGAATATAAATTAAATTATAATGAAGGAAATACATTAGATTTAGATATCAAACAAAAATGGAATATAGATGGGTTTGACGCAGTAATAGGTAATCCACCTTATCAACTTAAAGTAGGTCCTAGAAAATCTCAACCAATATGGAACTTATTTACAAAGAAATGTTTAGACACACTGAGAGAGAACGGATACTTATTATTTGTTCATCCTTCTGGATGGAGAAGTCCTGATGGTGTATTTAGAGATGTCTATGAGAAAATAACAAGTAAAAATTTGTTGTATCTTAATATGAATGATTTTCATAAAGGACGAGAAGTATTTGGAGTAGGGACAAACTTTGACTTTTATGTAGTCCAGAATACTATTAAGAAAAAACCGGTTGAAATTGTAGATATTTATGATAAAAAATATACAATCGACTTATCCAAATGGTCATTTATACCGAGTGGTGGATTTGAATTATATGAAAAAGTATTAGCCTTGAATGGTGAAGAAAAAGTAGAAGTCTATTATTCTCGTTCCTTATATGGAACAGATAAATCTAATATGAGAAGAGAGAAAGATGATGTATATAAATATCCTTGTTGTTATACCATTACTACGAAAGATGGAATGAAATGTTTTTATAGTTCAGAAAAGAAAATGCATTTTGATATCCCAAAAGTGATATGGAGTAATGGACTAGGAACTTATCCTATTTTGGATGAAAATGGAATGTATGGTCTAACGCAGTTTAGTTATGCTATTGTCGATCGTAAAGAAATTTTAAACAATATAAAATTATCGTTAGAAACTCCAAAATTTATAAAATTAATGGAATATGTAAAGTTATCATTAGACAGTAAATATAATTATAAAATAATTGGGTTGTTTAAAAAAGATTTTTGGAAAGAATTCATCTAAATGATATTTTTACATCTTTACATCTTTACATAATTAAATGTCGGACGGTGTAAATATACGAACGTGTAAAAAAAAAAATAATGATTTAAAAAAAACGATTATAAATAAGAAAAAAGCTCTCATAGCTCAGTCGGTAGAGCATTCGGCTGTTAACCGAAAGGTCAGAGGTTCGAACCCTCTTGGGAGCGGAGTGTGCATTATATGATATAGTATGAATATATCATATAAATTATTAAGTGTTACAAACGGATAGTAATGGATGGATGTTGAATATTTATAGACAAGACAGTTGAAGAAAATTTATATGAATGGATATATCAAAAATGAATAAGTTAGAGTTATTGGAAAAGTGTACATCATTAGGTATCACAAAGCGCATTTCCAAAAATAAATATGATAGTCAGAACAAGGAAAACGACGATGATAACTTTGTAACACTAAAATAGAACGTGGTCAAAAAAAAAAAATAAAAAAATGATTACATTGAAATAAGGATGTTGTAAATAATAAATAAAAGATGTCTCGTCTTATCCTAAAATCGATAGAAGAAGTTGTATATAATTATATTGATATCCTTTCTCATAAATATAAACTGGAAAAGAAGGAATTGATTGAACGATGGGAAGAAATGTCATCGTCTGTCTCAACCAATCTTTCTTCGTCGACTATGGTAAAGTCCACATCTGTAGTTACGAATGCATCGAAGGCACAAGGAAATAAGAAACAAGGATATCAGTACTTTTTTACGGTTAAGAGAAATGAATACAAGACTCAACATCCAGATATGATGAATTATAGTCATCTGAATAAAGAGATATCGCATATGTGGAATGCATTAAGTGAGACGGACAAACGGAAATACGGCGATGATGCAATGATGCAACAGAAAAGTTCCATGTTAGCCGTCAACGAACGAAAACAATATACGTTTGAAGAGTTAAATAAGAAGAAAATGACAGAATTAAAAGAGATATGCGAAGAATATGGAATTAAAAAAGGTGGAAATAAGTCGGAACTAATTAAAAATTTATTAGGACAATCGGAATCTACGAACGTTGAAAAATCAAAATTAGCAATGACGTCTTCTTCCATGACTGTTGTCAATCCTGATTTATCGGTCGAAATTGAGTATGCGAAAAAAACCGAAACACGAGTCGACTTTCAACAGGAAGAAAATGAAGAAGAATCCGATTTTGAAGAAGAGGATGATGCCAACTCCGTGGAATCGAAACAATCCGACATTACGGAGTCGTCCATATCCTTGAATGATGATGATTATGATATGTTGTAATCCATAATTTTACATTTTAATAGCAAAACCAGAAAGTGATTCTATTAAAATAAAATTGTCGTTATTCGAAAAAGTGAATGCTAAAAATGGGAAATAATAACTGATCAAAACGAACACGATAACGTTCCATATTACGACGTAAATTGATTTTCTTTGGTTTTTCTTTAAATCGATTGATGAGTACATTCATGTATTTCTTATAATTGTTGTATTCATCATTATATAAAAGAAATAAGATGGTCATTCCTAGTCCCCACCAATCATTCTTATAAAAAAAATCACCTTGGAGTTTTTTTTTCTGAATAATACCACCTATCATCTCGGGAGAAGAGAACAAAACGGTACCTAATGGATTATAATGTTCTGTTGGAAGATATTGTTTACTGAAACCAAAGTCGATGAATTTGACTCGAATTCGTCCTACATGAATGAATATATTATTAGGTTTGATGTCGGAATGCGTGTAGCGTGCTTCGTAATGCAATAACTTGAGAAAATCAATCATTTGATTGCATATATTAATTTTCTGTGCATCTTGTATCAATGTCGCAAAGGTATCATACTGGTATAAATTGGTGTACCCCAGATATAATAAATTAGACATGGTAAAGGATAGTTCAACTGGATTATATTCGGTAATCTCAATCAAAAACTTTTTAAGCGGTTTACAATGTTTATAAAAATGTAAATAATTTTCAAACTCGGAACGCAATAAATCACGATACACGGGAATATCTGTTTTTAATATTTTCTGTACATATCTCGGATTTGTGGTTAATCGGATATGACTAGTCGTACCTTCTCCTATAATTTTTTTTTTATGATGATGTTCGGTGGAAGTCGTCATTTATTAAATGAAATAATTTATTTAGATATTTTATTATTTATAAGATAACAATACGAAAAGGAATTATTCCACGATACAAAGATGCTTCATAATATAATTCAACTTCCATTTCTGTATTTATCATTAAATCATTTCGATTTAAAGGTTTTAATGTTTTAATCCGTTTTTGAAAATGAGAATTCTTTAATATCAGTGTGATGGTATAGTCATCGATTTCAAGAAGGAAGGCTTTGAACACGCAATTTTCATCGAGAACTTGACAGATATCATAGGTCGATGCATACAATTGGTAACGAGATATTTGTTCATTGAGTTTCAACCAATCCATCTTGGGTAGCACGTTCGTCATCACATGTTGATCCTGATAATAGATACAATGATTGAGGAAATCTATGGTACGACGCATGGGAGAGGAGCAATGGGCATAATGTTCCATTTGTAGTTGTGCATGTTCCATAGTCTTTATCGGAGTACTTCCAGGAACGATGAGTTCATAATTGGCTTTTTGATACAAAAAAGGAATCACATAAGACGGAACAGACGAAGCGAACATGGAGGAGTCTCCTTCTTCCGTCTTTTGTTGGACACGTCCTATAAAAGATGTCGACTGAGATATAAAATGTTTACATAGATAATAATTAAAACTAATCATCAAGACTTGAATCCAGTCGTGAACGAACCCTTGTGATGATATCGGAAAGGATAATTCCGTCTGAATACGATGCATTATCTTTTTCATACGTTCTATCAACGGAGGAGAGGATACTTTATTTTCAAATTGTTCATAGGAATAATTATGAATATGATGGAGTCGAAACGAATGAATCGTATATGAGATCGGTCCTTCTTCTGTCTCATTCCAACGTAAACACAACGACAATGAACGTTTCGGTAAATCACCGTCTCTCATCAAGAAGGACACCTTTTCCATGAATTCGTTTGGAAATAAGTGTCTTGTTTTGTGAATATAACAAGTTGATAACCGTGTTAGTAATTCTTTTAAGATAGGATGATTCGCATTTTCGGAAAAGTTAAAGTAAGAGGCTGGATCGGCGATATGGATGTACACGCCATTTTCCGTCACGGAAAAGCCGTCGTCCAAGTCGACCGAACCACTTGGATCGATGGTGTACACCGTTTCATAAAAATCGGTACGCGTCTGTTCGGCTATGTCCATCGGATTTGTCATCCAGTCTATCGTTTGCTGAAACCTTTTTTTCCATAAAGAATCGGAACACCATCGAAACGTATATAAAGAATAAAATATGGTCCTTTCGTCCGAATCTAATGTTTCGAGAATGATTCGTCGTGTCGAATCATATTTAATATAGACATCCGGACCATGATTCTTTTTTGTTTGAATGTAAATAGGTTTGGTAGAAGGACATGATAGAGAATAACATGGTTTATATTGTTTTCCATGTTCTATCTTATATTCTTTATCCTGTACAAGTAAACGACCTATTTCGATATTGTCGTGATTCATGTTTACGATGTCCTATTTTTCTTCTATTATTTATTTCATTTTTTTTTAATTCTATATTCTCATCAAAAAAAAAAAATGAATTCACGCAACAAATGACACGGATATTCGACAAATCACAATCGAAGATCATGATGGACGAATTTCAACAAAGAGCATTCAACTCCTTTCAAATAGGAAATCATATTATGGTTTCCGCACCTACGGGTTCAGGGAAAACCATGATCGCTGAGCGAATTATGGAATGGTCCAAGCAACAGCCATCCTCTACAGGCAAATGGATTTATACGTGTCCGATTAAATCGTTATGTAATGAAAAATATTACGACTTTTCCAAAAAATATCAATCCAAATGGACGGTTGGTTTAATGACTGGAGATATCCATATTAATAAAGAGAGTGAGCTTTTAGTGATGACAACTGAAATGTTATTAAGCTCTTTATATAAAGAAACATGGTCTATTGACGGTGTTGTGTTTGACGAAGTTCATTATCTGAATGACGAAGACCGAGGTCATGTCTGGGAGAAATTAATTATCCATTTATTAGTACGAACCAACGCTCGACTTGTATTATTGTCCGCAACGATTGGTAACATGGATGCTATCATGCACTGGTTGCAAAGTTTCGAAAAACCTTTTCAAGCCTTGATTCAAACGGTTCGTCCAGTTCCTTTGAAACATTATGTGATTGATAATCATAATGCTCGTCGATTATCACACCGTCTTCAAGACGAAGAACATACCATGATCGATACCTCTCGATTTCAGGTATTAGACTGGACATTTCCTCATTATGAACGAGTCAAACAATGCTGGAAAAAATGTCATCAATACCATTATCAATTATCGTACGAGCTGAATCAATTGTGTCAACAGATAGAAACGGATCCGTTATTAGGATGTCCAGCGATTCTGTTTTGTTTAAGTAAGAAAAAATGTTTGGAATATGCGAATGCGATTGAACAATCGTTTGTTAATCGTGAAGAGTCCGAACAAATAAGTGCACTCTATCGTAAATACTTGCGTGACTATGACACATTTAGTCAAATACGAGAGTTAGAACCGCTCTTACGGAAGGGAATTGCGATTCATCATTCTGGTTTATTACCAACATTACGAGAAGTCATTGAATTACTCATGAAACAAAAATTAATTAAAATCATTTTTGCGACCGAGACATTCGCCGTTGGTTTGAATTTTCCTGTCAAGACCGTCGTTCTCTCTAATGTACGGAAACCGTCACAGCACGGATTTAGAGACTTGACTGTCTCTGAATTTAAACAGATGACGGGACGCGCTGGGAGACGATTCATCGATACTGTGGGTAATGTCGTCTTTTGGTTTTATCCACTTTCTCATTATCCCGAATATATGACGATTGACAATTATATAAAAGGTGTCGCCTCCAATATTAGTTCGAAATGTCAATTTGATCCTTGTTTTATATTAAGAACCATCAAAGATTATTCCATTTATAAGGATCATTCTCTTAAATATTATCAAGACTCGTCCACGGAATTACCACTTTCGTTACGACCGTTTTATCAATATCTCCAAGAAAAAAGACAGATGGATTCTATGGGACTGAAATATGTCAATAAATCGCTCGAAAAGAGATGGAAACAGTTATCATCGGAGGAAATGCATCAGGTACAATCTTGGCGTGAATCCGAAAAACAAATAGCGGATCGTTTCCTCCAACAAATCGTCCAGTTCTTGGTTCAACACGAATTCCTTCAAGAAGGAACATTGGATTATTTACCCAAAGGTATCCTATGTCTACGATTTCATGAAATCAATAGCATTCTATTCATCAATCACGTGGAGGAAATATTTCGTGAGGATGGACAACGACTATTACCCATCTTGTCTATGTTTATCGAAGAGGGAAAAGTCATCGAGGAGATCTCCTTCTCCGAAGAACCGATTGTTTATTATCAGACACTACACGATACAACCTACTCTCTGTTTTTTGAAACTTGCTCCAAATGGAAATGGTTTCCTTACAATTATCGTATCGTATCTCACTGGATTCATCATCCCACTCTTACCTATGACGAGTTACAAGCCTCTTTTCCATACTACGATTTAGGTCTTATCATAAAAGTATTGGTGAAAATGAATCAAATTGCGACGGAATTAATGGAACAACTGGTCTTTTTAAATAAAAGTCATCTCATATCCTCCTTGGTAGAACAGAAAGAATGTTTGTTACGCAGTCCGTTCAAGATAGAAAGTCTTTACTGTAATTTATAAAAAAAAAAGTAATTCATTTAATGAATAAAAGAAATAATAAAATAAGATGATGGATATCCAATATCAACCGACCGATCGTTCGATTTTATCCAATCTCTTTTCTTCTTGGTCGAATACGATTACATGGAAAACCCGTCAAGATCTATTATCGATTCGTCTAGCATGTCGTCGTTGTTTCGATGTGTATCATTCTGACTACCATTTTATGTATAATATATGGTCGGTATTCTATACACTGTTCCGGTCGTTTTCCGATACGCCGTCTCGAAAAGAACTACTGGATCGATTTTTCAGAAATCAATTGACATTGATAGGACAATCCGATACGTCTCGTACCTATAAAACCTTTTTTCGACATGGTTTATATGAAATGTTAATTAAAGAAATCAAACTGGACTATTTCGAACAGAAGGAAAAGAAAGATGAACTCATTTCATTAGCGATCGATTCTTATATTCATG